>Ga0265798_10000808_pt1 | contig 50222 bp, 49 predicted proteins | sample P3T30metagenome_FD_192430 | JGI IMG/M metagenome (GOLD analysis project Ga0265798, IMG submission 192430) | Plant litter microbial communities from East Loma Ridge, Irvine, California - P3 T30 | ecosystem: Environmental > Terrestrial > Plant litter > Unclassified | place: USA: California...
GGCCCAGATCGATATCAAGCAAACGCTTGCACATCACACTTCAGTAGTGCGTACATGCTTGCTCTCATGGTGAAGGCCGGTCGATGATACATTTGCATTACCCCGATGGACGGGGCGTCGATCTCGACAAGGGTGCAGTCACCTTCTTCGAGCCGGCTCGCAACGGTGGCACGTTGATATGGACCGGGTCAGAGGAGGATAGCCTAGCGATACATGTTCGCGAGGAATATGAAGAGGTGCACAAGGCCGTCATGAAACCTTGACCTGCCAATGTACGCATGCCGGTATCGACAGTGTGCTTCAGATCACAAACTTGAACTCCCACATGCTCTTCTGCGCAACGGCGAGGGAGCGCCGTAGGTCATCAGCATAGGCTTGAAGCGCACTTTTGGACTGTTGATCCGTTACGAGATAGGTAGTGCGCTCGATGCGCTCTAACTCGATACGGATTTTGGCGTCGTCGGACATGATGTATCTCCAGCCCCGCTGTCGATTTGTGAATCCTGGACCACAATAGTTAACAACTAGTAAACTGCGTACTGGCATACGGCCATCAAGGTTAGAATCGGTACACGTGCGTATCGCGCTTAAGCCTTTGCGATTGCGGCAGCAGGAGTGCTCTTGATCTCGTGGGTGGCTCGCCAATGGCAAACCGAGGATGCCCGAATGAAGCCTGTCGCCGCCGCCACACCCGACAAGGTGCACGAAACGCTGCAAACGCATGCTGCCGGACATCGCGTAACCCTCGCGGTGTTAACTCGACTATGGCGCCTGCCACTAGGCTATCTGGCGCGCTCCGCTGGCGGTGCCAGGCAGATCAATTGCCAGCGAACGAAAATCCGTTGCTGGCGCAGTTCGCCCGGGTCGACCCGCGCCTGTTCGGCGAACGGGATGGGTGACAAGTGCTGATCACTCGCCTCCCTTCGTGAGGTGTTTACTAAATACTCCGGCTGCCCTGAAGTGAAGAGCTCGCTTTGCGTTAACTTGTACCGGTTCGCCAGTACGCGGGTTGCGGCCCACGCGTTCTTCGCGTGCGCGAGTGCTAAACGTGCCAAGGCCCCGTAGCTCGACACGACCCCCTTCTACCAATCGGTTCTCAATTTCCTCGAACAAACAAGACACGGCAGCCTCGATGGTGGACAGTGGCAAATCCGGATTGTCAGCGGATACCGCTCGTACGAGTTCAGATCGAATCATGTCGCGCCCTCTGTATTGAGTGAAGCCATACCATTAGGGCACCTACGGAAGTCTCTTTACCCGATATAAATCGCGCCAGTTGCACAAAATGTATGTTCGACACTAACCGTAACGAACGTTCGACTAGGGGTCGGAAGCATGCACAATGAACTGCGGGTCGTAGAGGGCTCAGAGCGATGGGAGGGCCTTTGCGTTAGGGTCGATGTGCTGCTCGATGGCGAACTGAAGCGTCTGCGGCTATGCGCCAGCGCAATTGCCTCGTCGGCAAGGTCAGATCCGGCTGTGACCGTCAGCCGGAACTTTGACGCGTTGGTCCCTGCAATCCTGAACGCGTGTCGAGGCGCGGGAGCTCACATCCGCAACATCTACTGATTATTCTATGCGGATGTTCTCCACGCTCGTTGGCAGAGTCGAGGAGCGGAAAATATACACGATCGACCTTGAAAAGATCCGATGAAAGGTTCGTTTGCGGGGGCGATCCGATCTGGACGATAGCGTCCACCTCTCACCACTAACGTACCTATCGCATGACCAAAATCGAAGCAGTTGCCCGGACGCTATGCCGTTTGGATGGATACGGCACGGATGTGCACGACAAGGGCCGCCCGATGTGGATGAACTACCGGGATCACGCGCGTCAGGTGATTGAAGCAATCGAAAGGGTTGAAACAGAAGCGGCTCGTCGTCCGATTTGAGAGCACTCTTTACGGGAGCGTAGCCTTCGATAGGGAGAACCGAAGATCGTATTGGGGGCGTAAGATGCGTTGGTTGATTAGAGTGCTGGCTTGCAGCGTCGCGTGCGTCGCTTCGGCAGCGCAGGCTGAGGACAGCAACGCGGATCGGCTGTGCAGTGAGCGGCCTGGGTTAACGACTACCGCCTGTATCACTGCGGCCGGCCGCCTTCAGACCGAAACAGGATTGGCCAGTTGGACGCTCGAGCAGGGTGATGGCGAGCGCACCGATACCGTCCTTATCGGCGATACGCTTGTCCGATACGGTGTTGGCGGCAAGACTGAACTCCGCTTGGGCTGGTCTCCCTATGGGTTTGCTCGCGATCGCGATGCCGACGGTAGCGTTAAACGCACCAGCCGCGTCGGCGACGCAACTGTTGGTGTCAAAACATCTGTTGTTGAACGTAAGGGTGATACCGGACTGGCGATGTCTATGCTCGTCGACGCAGTCCTTCCAATCGGGCGACGACCAATTGGCGCTGGGGACTGGGGTGTCACATTTCAGCTTCCCGTGACCTACCGCACGTCAGACAAAATCTCGCTACAGGCGACCCCGATCGTTGCAGCGGCGGTGAACGATGACGGTCGAGGCCGCCACTCCCTCTACGGCAGCGCGGTTGAGATCGAATATTCACTAAGTGACGCGGTAAAGGCAGACCTTAGTGCGCAGGTGACGCGCGACGACGATCCCGATCCGCAGGTACGCGGTACGCCAGCGCTTGGCAGTATCGCTCTCTCCTGGCAGCCAAGCAGCAACATGCAGCTAGACCTTGGTACTAACGTCGGTTTGAACAGAGCTGCGCCGGATGTCGCGGTTTATGCTGGTGTCTCGCACCGCTTCTGACGCTCAGTTCCGAATAATCAGTTCCTTCACACGCTTGCCGCCGCCGCTAGAGGCGGTTCCAATGGTGTAAGTGGTCTCCGCCGCAATCACGTGAAATCGGTCAAACACTTCCCTGGCACCGTCTGTGGCGTTGATCGTCAGTATGAAACGCCCCGCAATTCCAGCGAGCTGATCGGAGAGGCGTTCGAAATCTGCTCGTTCGAACACACTCGGCCCGTAGTCGCCCTCGCAGCCCCAGTAGGGCGGGTCGAGGTAGAACAGCGTGCCGGGCGCGTCGTATCGCCGGATCAGGTCGGCATAGGGCAGGCGCTCGATCACGACGCCGGTCAGGCGCTGGTGGAGCTCGTCGAGCATTGGCCCAAGCTTGGTCACGTCGAAGCGTGCCGAGGCTTCACGCTTTACGCCGAAGTTGCGCCCGTCGACTTTGCCGCCGAACGAAAGCCGCTGGAGGTAGAGGAACCGCGCCGCCCGCTCGAGGTCGGTCAGCGTTTCCGGGGCGGCCGCGCGCAGCCGATCAAACTCCGCCCGGCTGGTGATCTGCCATTTTAGCACGTCCATGAACTGGAAATAGTGCCGCTGTAGGATCCGGAAGAGGGTGGTGAGGTCCGCGGAGATATCGTTGATCACCTCGGCCCGGGGCTGGCGCGTCCGCTTTAGAAACACCCCTCCCATGCCGGTGAACGGCTCGACATAGGTGTCGTGCGGTGTCGCATCGGTTAGGGCGCACAGACGGCGCGATAGGTTGCGCTTGCCCCCTATGTACGGGGCAGGGGGAGACACCGGGCGGACTGACGTCGACGGCAGTTCGGATATTAGCGAAGTTGGAAATTCTTGGCGCATCGATAAGCGTGGACCACAGAGACGATCTTGTAGGAAAGCCCTTTTTAGGCCTTTCGAAACAAACGACCCTGTCTCCGAAACTGACGGGAATGTCTGGAACTGGTGGAACGCGCTCAATCGGCGGCGACGAAAACGATCACACATACGAAAAAGACAAGGAAGACTGCGTAGGTTGCGGCCACGCCCCAAAACCATACTGGCGTAACACTGCGAGTTTCGGAGCCACCGCGAGCCGGTATCCGCCCCGTGGACAGACCAACAAACAGAAACCAACCAAACACCAGCGGCAACATCAGGAAGGCCGTTCCTCCAACGAACGCCCGCCATTCATCCGGAAGCCAACCGAGGACTACCCCCGGGAATGCGGCGACCGCGAGCATTGCTGCTGTAAGCGCAAGCCTCTTCGAACCTGTCCAGTCCCACCAAATCATGGGTCGCAATAAGCCATCTTACTCAATGTTCCGCAATTAGGCGTTAGCGGTCACTCCACCTGAGTGGAATGCGGCTTAATTCGCGACGCCGGTCCGTCCGGTGTTGGGTGGATAGACGACCTTCGGGCGGGTATATGCGGTGTACATCGCTTGACCCGTGGCATCGACTGAGAAGATATCTGCGCGACGGCGCATTTCGGCGAAGCGCAGTTGGATCCGATCGAGCTTCCGCTGCAGCAGGTCCTTGTGGCTTGCAGTCAGCGTACCTCCGTCACGGGCCTGCAGGTCTAGTGCTTCGGTACGGAGCGCGATCATTCGCTTGCGATGCATCATGTCCGATGAAATACTGACCGGAGTGGGAACGTAGACGATGCCTTCGGCAACGTTGGGGTAGGGTGCGTCGATTCCACGGCTCGGCACTACGGTCGGCGTATTCGCGGCAGCAGCCGCGGCAAGCAGGATCGGCAGCATGATTTCTCCTTTGGCATTGGAGTCTTGATTTAGGCCGAAGCAATACTGCCATAACGCGCGGTTGCGTCAATTGGCTCCTCCGCGTGGAGCATTGGTGGATTGCAGACATTCGCTGGCAAGGTAGGATGTTGCAATGAGGGACGATCCATCAGCGACTGTGCGCAAGCTGCTGATCGACGGGCAGGGACTGCGAGAGCGCAAGGTCACGCCCGATGCTAGGATATTGCACGACCTTGGTGTGGATGGCGACGACGCTGGAGAACTATTCCAAGCGCTGCATGAGCAGTTTGGGACAGACTTCACAGAACTTACTGGCCAATGGCGCGTGTTTTTTAACACCGAAGGTGCGAGCCTACGAGCATTCCTTCTGGGTATTCCGGCGATTATGGTCTTGGGTGGCGCGGCTGGAGTAGTGGCCGCCGCATTGCAATGGCCACCGATTGTGGCGCTGGGATTAGCGTTGGCGCTGTTTCTAGGTGGGCGATGGTTATTCTCGCGGTGGCCTGGCCGAAAGTTACAGCCTCTTACGGTCGCCGGCCTCGCGGAGATTGTGCAGGCAGGTCGCTGGCCATCTAATCCGGCCGATGTCCGTTAGTGGGCGTCAGCGGCCATGCGATAGGAGAGCAGCAACGTGATCGCGCATCCGCTCGCGCTTCAAGGCGGCGTAGGGTTCATCCCGTTCACGTATGTCATCGTCGTCAGCCCAATGGCTTAATTCTTCCCACGCGATCTTTTCTGCTGGATCAAGCGCGAATGGGTCAAGCACCGCGATGTTGAGCTCGGACTCGGTTACGTCCCCGCCATCAGCAATACGTTGCAGGGCTTCAAGAAGGAAGTCGCGGGCGACCGTCATGAGCGCTTTGTGATCTACATGCGGAATGACCGCAATAGGGCGTTGGCGGTCCGTCCGCTTTTTGCTTCCAGTGGTGGACCGATTTCGTGCCGTTCCCTCCATGCAGCACCCATGCCTGCCGCCATTGCGGTAGCGGTCGTGTTCTTGATCTCGTAGGTGCCATGGGATGCCATGCCGAGGATGTCGAATGGACCAATCGCCGCCGCCGTGCCCGATCAGGTATCGAAGGCAACGCGATCATCGTCTTGCGAAAGCTGGTCTGTCCGTTTCGAGGCTTCCTGATGAATGAGCCTACGAACGGCCTGGTGGACTGCCCCTTTTGTGGCGATAGCGTTTCGATGGTTCGCTACGGGCTAGAAGACGGTCAGCGCAAAATGGCGATAAACTGTGGCGGCGTTTGTCGAGGGATGTTCATTTTCCCAAATGTTAAGTCAGGAGATTGGGATGGCTTGCGTTCAATCTGGAACGCCCGTGCTCCGCAACCTGTTGCCCCCACTCTCCGCGAAGGACATGATATGAGCGGTGACTTCGCTTGGCGACGCATTGAAAGCGCGCCAAAGGATGGAAGCTATGTGGTGGTTCTGTATCAGTCATTAGGCGGTCCCCATGAATATTGGCATGGGCGTTCGTTCGTGGCGCGATACGAAGGCAAAACCGCCGACGGTTATGACTTAGGGTGGAACCTCTTCCCCGGCTACGGCGGTGTCCCTGACATGAGCCTGTCTTACTGGATGCCGCTTCCCCCTCCGCCCCCCGAGGTGACCCCATGACCGCCGCAGCTGATAAGGACCGCAGGCGGGAGGTGGGGTAATTAGGGGGCTGGATGAGTTCGTCGCCTGCTGCGTGATCTACGATAGGCAGTCTCCGGGTTAGAAACCTGAAACAATTTACGAAAAAGGAGGCGCGACGCCTTTCAAGCGTAGCTCGAAGGTTTTGAGTCGAATTGCGCTTGGTAGAAAGCTGGTGCCAATTTGCCAGTACGAGCCCATTTTTCGACAGAACGCTTGTCAGCTTGTGAGCATTTGGCCCCAAAGACTATGGTCGGTAAATCGCGAGGGCAAAACAGCTTATGACCGATATAATTTCGTGACAGCACCCTCCACTCATTCTCATAAGCCCAATAATCGGCCTTAGTGAATAGAGCCTTTTCGATCATCGTGTCTTGGTCTTTAAAAAGCGAATGACTGGCCGGTCATGTTCGTATTGAACACGTTCTGCACCTTCGAGGATTGCGCTGTCCGTATTGAATGCTAGCGCGACGCCAGTGTGGCTCGCGGCATAATGACTCCACATCAATACAACCGATGGATCGCTCCCAAGGCTGAGAACGCCAGTGTGTCTGATAACTTTATCCAGCGTTTGCCTTAGGAAGTCGTCTCCTGCGTCAGAGCCTGAAAACCCCGGCCGCAGAAACGGGTGAGCGTTTGCAAGTTCGTTTACGAAGCGCACGCGCTCGGCACGCGGAATGTGTGCGTTTTCTGTTGAGATGTGCGTTATAAAATGGGTGCGAACTTGTCGGAGTGTCGCAGTACTATCTATGACTGGCGCGCAATCGTATGGGTCGTTGAACGTTGCTGGGTCAGCAAACCAGAGCTCTTGATGTTCTAATATGGTGCGCAAACGGTCATCGACAGCCTTAAATTTCCAAAGAGTTTGCGGTCTATCCATATGGTCATGGTACCCGATCGTCGCAAAAAGCGAACATACGGTTTTCGGTCTTTCGAATTGGCTATCAGCGCAAATGCCGCCATGGCTGTATGCCATTGCGGTAGCGGACGTGTTCTTGATTTCGTAGGTGGCTCGCCGATGGCGAACCGAGGATGCCCGAATGAAGCCTATTGTCGCCGCCACACCCGGCCAGGCGCGCGAGAATCTGCGCGCGCTAGCCGCGAAACATGGTTTTCCGCTCGCGCCTCTGTCCCGAATGGTCGGGCGTCCATCGGACTATCTGGCAAAGTTCGTACGCGGAGGAGGGAGCGAGCGATTAAAGCCGAGCGAGCAGGAGATGTTGGCGAAGTTCTTCAGGGTCGATCCGCGCCTGTTTGGAGACCGGGACGAGTGAGGGCCTTTCTCAGCTGGCTGAGGCGGCTTCTTGATCTGTGATCAGGTTGCCGACGCTGATTGATATCCAGCATGTCGCCGCTTCCGCGCGAGTCCAGCCCTTGTGCGGATCGATCAGCGCGCCCAGCCTCGGACCATGGCCCAGCCTGATCCCCCCGAATTGAATGACGACCCCGTCGAGGTGTCAGATAGCGACTTGCTGGCGGAGTATCAGCGCAGTGGGGGCGAGCCGGGCGATCCCGAAGTCGAGGCGATCGTTACTGAAATCCAGCGCCGGAACCTCAATTTCTGACAGGCGCCGATATCTACTTGATCCAAAACAATGCGACCGACGCTCAGGTAATTATCATTCCAGGCAACCGGCCCGCTTCCCCTCCCGGCATGCGGGCTAGGGCCGCAGCCTCGGGCCCTTTCCCAGCTGCGGCCCGCTATCGGCGTTATATGGAACGCGGGCTGCCGCGGTCTTCCATCACGTTAGAAAACAGGTTCCTCATAAGGATATTGTCGCCAGTTGTTAAGTTGCTGGCAAGCTAGCCGGTTTATTCGGCCGTTTTTAGCATTGGCCAACCAACAATGTATCGAAAACTCTCAGGCATTAAAACAATTGCGAATGCCGGCTTTGCCGACGCGCTTAGCGACAATACACGCTCCCTCCAGTCTTACGCGCGACGCTTAGCGGGAAACGCCCCTGATGCGGATGATCTCGTTCAAGAAACCATATTGCGATGCTGGTCGGCACGAGAGACTTTCCAGCCTGGGACGAACATTGGGGCGTGGAGCCGCGTCGTGATGAGGAACACGTTCTTATCGAGTCATCGGCGTGACCGCTTTCATGGCGATCTACCGGACGACGCGTTTGATCGCATAAAGGGCACCTCGGGCGGGCAGGATTTGGCGCTTGAACTGCGGGATGTTGGATGGGCGCTCGAACAGCTTAGTCCCGACGAACGTGAAGCAGTAATGCTCGCAGTGCAGGGCCTCTCGGGTGCGGACGCTGCGTCACAACTCGGAATCTTGCCAAGCACCTACAAAAGCCGTTTGGCAAGGGGGCGAGGACATCTGCGCGAACTCATCGACAACCCGGAAGCTCAACCCTACGCCCCGCCTTCAAAACTGCGGCACGCGCTTAAGACGCGCAATTGGCATGGTGTTGTAATTGGATAGCGCACCTAATCGGTAGGCATCGACGTCGAAAAGATGCTGAGGTGCGCGCCACTAAGACGGCAGTGATTTTGCCTCGATCACGACGGTACGGATTGCGTGAAACAGGTTGCCTACCGCCGCTCTGTAGCCGTCCAAATCGGCGCAGATTGCAGCGGGACTACATTTTGTTACGTGGGTATTAACAAGCAATCCGAGTGCCGAGACTTTCTGATCGAGGGATAGGCACACTACTGCTTGCAATGGTGCTTCGTTGCGCAGCCGGGACTAATTGAGAGTACCATGGTCTTTTGTTCATAGCGTCATGTCGTTTTCACAAACTAGTGCGCGCTTTGAAGCTGCGTCCGTCCAAGACTGGGGTGCTGGTACTAGTCTGGGCCCAGAAAAGCACGTTTTGTATCCGTGATAGAACTCATTTTGGTCATATTTAGACCCATAGTCGTGACGAATATACAGTCCTCCTTCAAGGTTTCCAGGCCTTTCAAAAGACCTTATGAACGTCGGTCCAACTCCGGTGGCATTGTTTACTAACGCTATTTTGTCGAGACTGATTGTACCATCGGACCAACCAATAACATTAAGGTGTGTTTTATATCGAAGTGTATGAGCGGCAATAGGTCGTTGGAAAGCCGCCGTCTGTCCTCCCGAAGATTTTGTGATTGCGTAGTCCGCAAACCGGTTATCAGCCGAAGTGTGACACGACGTATGCGACCGCGACAATCGCTGCGATAACGACCCACCCTTCCCAAGTGCGTGGCCATAGCCCCCAACCATCGCTTTTAGGCACAAACCAAGTTTTGGGGTGATGAAGCATCACGGCTCCTCCCTTGGTTGATCCTGGAATGACTTATGCTCCACGATCTTGCGCAGCTGATCATCAAATCTAACTTCGTTCTCGTCGAAGATCTCAACGCAGTTATCTACCATGTTAGCAATAAGCCACGATGCGACAACGGCTGCAAGTAGGCGACAGCAGAAGGGCTGCTTCTCCTCCGGCACGGCCCCTCCTTAGCCCCGTTCGCAGCTTCAACGGTGCCGTTTGGATGGGTGCCGTATGGTCCTCGTTGGCTAGCACTCAGCCGGACCTGACGAGCAAATTGGCAAGGATTTTATGCGTCATTTCCTGACGTAAAAAGATCAAGGTAAGGATGTACGCTTAGGATATGCCCGAAAAAAAGACTAGCGGTCCATTAGCCTGCGGCATGTGCGGGGCAGGGGGCGTTCGCCGAGGTGCAGACTGTCCGTTTCTCCAGGATCGCATCAGCCCAGCGACCCAGTGTCGTCGAAAGCACGAAGTCCGCATTCATGATTTAGGCGCGTTATGGGTGTGGCTATCGGATGTGCTCGAGCTTCAAGTTCGTGACTTTCACCTTCTTCCACTCACGATCAGCAGTGAGGGCAGGAACGCCAAGCTGCACGGCAAGTGCGAGACAGGACCGATCACCAAGGCCGCGGCCATATTGGCGCGTCTGTCTATGCAAGGCAGCGGCTGCATAGGCTGCCTCGATATCGTGGGCACGAACATCGAGGCGAAGCTCATCGAGCAGTTCGCGTGTAGTCGCCTCGTCAAGGCCGCTGAGCAGCAGCTCCTTGACGATCTCTTGCAGGTTGACCGCCGAAATCGCAGCACGCCCGATATGGGGAGCGACCTTGTCGGCGCCGGGTTCATCTCGAACCAGCGCCAAAACCGCGGATGCGTCGAGGACGACCGACGTCATTGTACGTCCCGATCCTCTTCGCCGGATGATACCTCTCCGAGATCAGCAGCGGTTTCCGCCTTTCGGTCATCCAGAAAGTTGTCTGTCGTACGCATATGCTTGGCATGTTCACGATAGAGCGCCTGTGCGCGTGATACACCATGTCCGATCGGGGACAGGCGTACCTGATCGTCTTCAACCGTCAAGATGACCTTTGTATCACCGTGCAGGCCCATCGCCTTTCGAACGGATGCAGGAAGAACCATGCGGCCATTGCTGGCTACACTGATATCGATGGTTTGGAAGGCCATTGGCTAGCTCCTTATTTTAACTTCTGCCACAGATATGGCATAACACCCTAAATGACACAACGAGCTTATCGCACAAATCCGGATATGGCTCAGGAGAGATGTGAATAGCAGCGCGCTCCGTTGTCACAAACTGCTGAACACCACTCGTAGTGGCGAAGATAGGTCCGCTGGCTTGGCTAGGCTACGATAGATCGCTAATCGTAGTTGTAGCTGATATCGAGACGACTGGCTAGTAAGGGTATACCCAATGGAGCCGAGGCGATGAACGACCAACCGAAACAAGACGCGATCCGAGCAGCGCGGGTCTATTTGAGGGTGAGTACCGATGAGCAAGACCTGACGCGCCAAGAGGCGATTGTGGGGAGTGCACGGGCCGCCGGTTTCTACGTCGCCGCAGTCTACCGCGAAAAAGCTTCGGGGGCGCGGCCGGATCGCCCCGAACTGCTGCGTATGGTTGCTGACCTGCAAGCGGGTGAAGTGGTAATTGCCGAGAAGATTGATCGCATCAGCCGACTGCCGTTGGCTGAGGCGGAGCTTCTGGTTGCAACTATCAAGGGAAAGGGAGCTCGCCTGGCTGTACCAGGGATCGTCGACTTGTCTGATCTGGTTGAGGACAGTTCGGGCGTAGCTCGAATTGTCCTAGAAGCGGTGCAGGACATGCTGCTTCGGGTTGCGCTTCAAACCGCTCGTGACGATTACGAAACCCGGCGCGAACGGCAGCGGGAAGAGATCGAGCTCGCTAAAAGGGCAGGGCGCTACACCGGGCGGAAGCCAGATCTAGCGCATCACCGACGTATTATTGGTCTGCGGGAGGCGGGTATGAGTATTGCCCGTACTGCTGAATTGGCCGGATGCAGTATCGCTCAGGTGAAGCGCGTGACGGCATTACATCGAGCAAAACAAGCCGTATCAGGCATCGCCCGACACGCGGCTTCCGAACCCTGACTTACGGCATTGCTACGATGAGGAACCGGCTCGGATAGTGGGGCATGTATCGGACATTAAAGCGGCAACTGCCTTGGTATCTATGAGGGAGGGACTAGCTTGGATTTTATTTATGAGGTCAGTGGCGGACAGATTGCGATGATCGATCCACCATTTTGCCTCAGTTATTGAAAGGCAGTCGGTGCAGGCTTTGACATGACGTTCCGCCGCTTCCGTAAGGATAGCCGAAAGCCGCTCCGTGCGGATCTTAGTCGCCCACGCGATCTGCCGATCGCTGCCGGACAGCTGCGGCAGCACAAGATGGGCGATTGTCGCATCGTCCCGAGTTACGTTAGCGATCTGTTCGCCCTGTCTGTCCATAGCGAAACACGTACGGCACTTCGTAGTCTCCAGCCAACGAGCCTTGCGGTCCTGCTGGCTGGCAAAGCCGTGTAAGTAGTGCAGCTGTGAGTGGCCGCAGACGTGGGCAATGACTTGATCCATGCCCGTCATTCTGCCTCACCGCTGGGGGTGAGCAATTGTAATGAGTCGAGTTGAATCAGATGTGCGGTAGGCAGTTGAAACGCATGCGGGTTCTAATCGTCAGTACCCGTCAGTCGGTCAACATGGATCAGATCGGTCCCCACGCATGTGCCAGACAAAAGTACGCGCATTCCTAAGAGCTCGACGGGGGAGGAGCTTGCTTCGAGCTGATAGAGTCCCCCAAGATCACGACGGAGGTAGAAGGTTTCGCCCTTGTGGATCAGGGTACCGCTTTCCTCAAGGCGCATCCCGATCGCCGTCACTTTGCTGCCGTTTTGTTAATCATCCGTCGTGTGCCGCGCGTTTTCGATCGGCTTTGCGCGCACGGCTGATTGCTGCTGCTCGCTCGCGAGCACGTTTCACTGACGGCTTTTCGTAATGCTGGCGAAGCTTCAGCTCACGGTACAGGCCTTCACGCTGCAATTTCTTTTTCAGAGTGCGGAGCGCCTGATCGACGTTATTGTCTCGAACGATGATCTGCATGGTGCGAAAATTCCTTGGCCCTTTCGGCTGTCGGTTGCGCATATTGATATACGGAAAACCTGCCAAGGCTTCCAACTGACTGGGCAGTGCAGGCGTTCAAATCAATGTCGGGAGCAGCCGATGTGAGCCAGATCGATCAGCCACAGAATTCCGTCGCGCTCATTGTCGATGTGTCGGATTAGCTGACCTGCCGCGAGGCGCGTGGCCACTTTATAACCATCCCAATCCGCTCCGATGTCTGCTTCCTTCCAACGGCTCAAGTGGCTGCGAAACACTTCACCGGCAGCGATGCATTCGATCTTCATCGCGTGGCCTAGTGCGACACGTTCCCGATCACCTGATGCTACGGCATGGTTGAAAATGCCGTCGTGTTTAAAGCCTTGATAGGCGTTAAGCACAGACGCCATTTCAGCGCGCAATGCGGGGAGTGCTGCTAGCGTTGGACCCAGGCCGGCACCCACCGCTTGAATTCCTTGTTTAAGCAACACGTATGCCGCTCGTTGATGCTCGTGCAGGGCAGCCTTTGTATCAATGTATTCCATGCGGCCATCGTACAAGCCGATCCTTGCTGACCGCTTACCAATGTGACGGCACTGAAGATAAGTAACGGCTGCTCGCATGGTAAAGGGGGGGGGCGCGTATGATAGATGCTAGCCATAGCGGCCGGTTTGTAATCGACCGACACCTGTCAGGATTGCAATCGAGCTACTTCTGGACCGGTAGCATTCCGAAGGCAGCCGCTTGGGTTTAGACAGTAATCGACGAAACCGTGTAGGCATTCCGAAAATAACGCTTATCAACAGCGCAAGCGCCTATCTTGCCGAGCCGTCAAGGGTGTTTCAGAGTCAAAAAACCCAACATTTGACCTTGGAATGGGCCACGACCGACGATGAATCCCGTCAGCGCTGTCTAATCAACTATTACAATCCGCTTTATTGCTGTGCCATTCGGTTACGTCGGTCGCAACTGAAGCTATGCCCGGTTCGCTTTGTGCGGCGCCTGCGACCGCCCGGTCTATCGAGCCGAGAACATCCGACAGCAAGACCGCGACAGCTTGGCCTTTCTGTTGGTCTGTCAGACTTGGTGCGGCGGTGATCAACGCGCGCAGATAACTCGGCGGTGTTTCAGGAATTTTGCGCATGCGTAAAACCTGCCTGTAAAAAATTGCTTGTCAACGGGTTAGATCAATAGGGGGCTTATCCGACTGCCATTTAGAAGGTGAACTCAGTTGTAGCTCGAAGGCGAGAGTATGGAACTCACTCGCCTTGGCGGACAAAGGCTTCGATAGTCTGCAAGGCGACGGCAAAATTGCGGGCAGTGCAAATTTGCTGGGACACACTAAAATCAAAAGTACGGTCCGCTATCTAGCTGTAGGAGGATGCGCTCACTTTAGCTAAAACGACAGAAATCCGACGTTGGCCCGGCTCCGTCTCAAAATGGCGCTGGACCTCTTTCGCCTGATAATCACCAGTTTTTACCATTCTTCTAATCAACGCGTTGCGATCCGCCCCGACAGTCGAGCGACGCCTACCTGGTGCAAGGCGGGCAGAAGGCACGCGTTTGACCAAAATCGGCTATACTGTACGCGTAGTTTCCAAGATGTCCGACCCACAGGCCGAAGGTGCATATGTACGTGAGCGAGCTAAAGGGCTTGGGATTTTAGAGTGGATATGCGGGCGGCATAGCGGTCCGCCATGGCCAGGTGCGCTCGCTGCACGGCGATATCCCCTGGCACTGCCGCCAACTCGCGCGATTGTCGCTCGCGCATGACAAGAAATGCCATATCCTCAGATTCAGGCATGTTGGTGCTCCACGTGCAAGCGGGAGCCAGACATTGCCCTCGGTCGCCATCCTGCTCGCGGAATGATCGGTAGCGATATTTTGTGATACCTCGAAAATGTCCAGCTGGGTAGGCCGCATTCCTATCTCTCGTTGTAAACGCGAACGACTGCTTTCTAGAAGCTTGCGACGTTCGGAATGTCATAAGGGGGTGGTTAGCGGACTGGCCGCTTTCGGGAAGCGAACGGCGTAAGCGGACGTCGTTCAGACAGCCGGGCAGGGGGCTGCATCGCCGTTTTGGGGTGGATAGCGGAATGGCCGCTTCCGGGAGCTGATCGCGAGAAGCGGACGTTCGTTCAGGAGGTGAGGCAGGGGCCTTTGGACGCCCGCACAGGGTGGATTGCCGCCCGTCCGAGTTCGGATGGCAATCGGCGTAAGCGGACGTTCGTTCAGCTACGGCTCGCCGATTAATTCGAAGGCGGGGCTCGAGACCGCGGCTTCGCCTGCAGAACTTGGGCGAGGTGATGTGTCGGACGAAAGCCGGGGCCGTCAAGCGGGCGAAGGTGGCGCGTGGGGGTCTAGGCCTCCGCCAGCGCCTTCAGGCCGCTGTAGTGAAGTGGTGCGACCGCCTCGATCATCTCAAGCAGGTAGTTCGTGTTCTTCTGGGTTTCCGCCACGAGGGCCGGGTCGAACGACTTGCCGGTGTGGTGCGAGAGATCGTTGGCAAACTTGTAGATTGCCGTCTTCTTGTGCGGGTCGAAGTCGGTCTCCTCGAGCTTCCGGTGCAGGCTCCGGTTGGAGGGCACGTGGAAGTCGAGGAACGTCTCCAGTACCTTACAGGCTATGTTCGGGACGTGGTAGCAGCCGAGGATCGTCCCGTCCGACTTGAAGGTTTGCAGCACTTTGAACAGGTAGTGGTATTCGGTCGCGTGGTCGATGAGTAACCGGTCGAGTGGCGCGAGGCGTGCGGAACGGCCCTCCTCCGTTTCGGAGCATAGGACCATCGTGAAAGTCTTCTCCGCTCTGGGTCCTGGAATGTTCTGGAGCCAGTTGATGACCAGTCTGAGAAACTCGAAGTTATGGGTGAGGATGAAGAGCTGCTTGGCACCCTGTGTCCTGTTCTTCAGGAACGAGAAGGCTTGGTAGATCGCCGAGGCGTCGAGGCTCGAGATCGGGTCGTCAATGATTACCACTCCCTCGGAGATGTCGAAGTCGCGGTCCTTCAGCTGCACCAGGAAGTATAGGAACGCAATCGCGGTCTTCTCACCCTCGCTGAGGCGCCTCGCCGGCCTGCCTCGTCGCATGACATGGTAGCCGTCCACGCCTGAGTCGAACCGTAGATCGGTCCTGCCCAGGAATTGACAAAGATCCCTCGTCAGGTTCTCTCCGCCCTTGTGCTCGTTCGAGACCTGCGCCTGCTTCGCCGCGATGGAGGCGTCCAGCGCCGCGATACTGCGCACGTCCGGCAGGCCCTCGCCACCGTTCCGCAGCAGTGCGATCTCGACCGCGGCGGCGACTATCCGTTCGGCGCGCTCATCAGCCTGCCCCTTGATCGAACGCAGGTAGTGCGCCTCGATCGCGTCGCGCGAAGTATTGCGCGCGCTGTCGAAGCCAGCGGTCTTCTCATTATGGCGGTCGATGATTGCGTTAAGGTCTTTTAAGGACTGCGCCAGCCTAGCCGTATCGCTGGACGCCGTGGCCTCGTATGATCGGGTGCGGTTAGCCAGCTTGCTCGTAAGCGTGGCGTCAACCACGCCCAGTTGGGCCTTGAGCTCAATGAGCGCGGCGTCGAGTTCTTTTGTCGCTGCGTCGTAGCTTTCACGTAGTTCGGAATAAAGGGCGAGGCGGTCCGGCGCGATGATCCGGTTCAGGCCCTCGATTGCCGCCGACAACCGGTCGCGCTCGCGCTCGATGCGCGCCTTCAGTCGTTGGTCCTCCGCGCTGAAGTGGTCCGCCAAAGCTGCGAGCCGTTCAGCGGGCATCGGTCGCGCGCAGAATTCGCAGGTGTCCGAGGAGTGCCGGCCGTGCAGGGAGATGCCTTGCTCGACCCAGCTCGCGATGTCGGGCTTCCCCAGCAGGCGTTCCAGGACGTTCGACTGCGCGGACTCGGCCGCCAGGTCACACGCGCGCCGCGCAGCGCCTCGCGCTACGGCGATGGCGCTCTCTGGTTCGTCAACGTCGAGCCGGACGCTCGGCTCCTGGATTCGGCCGATCGACGGTATCATGTCCTGATGGACGGTGGTGTGGTGGAGGGCGAGCTCGTCGTCGGAGAGCTGCTCGCCCCCGGTAAGGTTCCGGAAGGCGCCCTCCGCGTCAGGCTTGCGGTAGCTGCGGAGGGTCGCCCCGCTCGTCGCCTCGCCGATCGTCTTCGCGATGCCCGAGAACAAGCGCCCGCGCTCGATCTCCAGCTTTGCGACCGATGCGTTCAACTCCGCGATGCGCCTGAGGCGGGCGTCCCGCGTGTCGATCTCTGACTTGATCTCCTCCGCGACCAGCTTGTTCTCCTCGCCCAAAATGAGAATGTGACGCAGCGGCCCGTCCAGAAGGCCGATGTTCGCCTCGATGAAGTCGCTGTTGAACGACCGCACCTTGCGCCCATACTGGGTTCCGCGCGCCAACGCGCCCGATTGGCTTTCGATCGTGAACTCTAGGTCAGGGTGATCCGCGTGCTCGCCCGCCTCAAGGCAGGCGAGCAGACGCGAAAGCGTCGTCTTGCCCGAGCCGTTCTCGCCATAGATCACGTTGTATCGGTTCAGGTCGGGGACGTCAGGGCTGCGCGAATAGTCACCGAAGACCCCGAAGTTCTTGATCCTTCGTATCTGTGTGAGCACCGGCCCGCCTCCCCTAGCCTTGATTAGCATGGCAGGTTTCAGACGAACAGAGCGTGATGTCCGGTCGTCGACGCGCTTCCAGCGACAGCCCGCCTCACAGCTAGCGCCAAGCAAGGTTGCGGCGCTCGCAACTCCTGCCGGTCGGCTCCGACAAAGAATCGGAGAGCGACTTCCAGCTCATCGCAGGCATCAACCGAGACTTGGGCGAGGCCGTCGCGCAGGGCAGGTTTCGCGATGGCCTCTACGCGCAACGAGACAGCGTCCCGCTCTTCCGGCGCGGCAGCCAAGTGCTCGCCCTTGTCCTACACGCAGGTCGCTTGCGTGTTAGCTTGGGTGAGCTTCAGCTTCGCTGTCGTCACTGCGATCACGGATCCGTGCCTTAGCGTCGGCTGCAGCCGCGGCAGTCTGCTGGTCAGGGACACCAGCATCGTTCCTCTCGGATATCAACGCTGCGAGACGGCAATCGGGTACGGCGAAGGATCTGAATGGCTGGATCCGGAGCGAGGCTTATCCTTACTCGTCTAACCACTCAGCTGTGATCTCGCCTCTGTGCCCTTTCGGCGCCAGTGCGACGCGGAGGGCTTCCAGCAGGAGCGGTAGCCCTTGCGTGAAGGCGTAAGGCGGATTGACGATAAAGAGGCCTGCGCCGTTATAGATGCCGGGCTGATCAGCGTCATACAACCAATGCTCCACCGACATGAATTTCGGGATGCTGAGCTTACGTAAGTTGTCCTTCCACCGCTGGTGCGTCGCGCGGTCTTTCAGCGGATACCAGATCACCGTCACGCCATGTGCCCATTTCCGGTGCGCCGCGGCAAGGGTGGCGGTGATGCGGTCGCGTTCGTCAGTCTGCTCGTATGGCGGATCGACCACCACCACGCCGCGAGCCGTACGGGTCGGAAGCAACGCCAGCCAAAGCTCGTAGGCATCGCGTTCGTGCACGGCAGCAGACGTGCCGCGCATCGCGCCGCGGAGGGCACGGACGTCCTCGGGATGCTTTTCATTGAGCATCAGCAGGTCCTGCGGGCGTAAAAGCTGCGCCAGGAACTGCGGAGAGCCGGGGTAGAGGTGTGGCTCTGCCCCGACATTCACCGCTTGTATGGCGGCGCGATAGCTGTCCAGCAGGGGATCGGTGTCGGCAAAGGCCCGCAACACGCCGTGCGCGGCTTCGCCGGTGCGCTGGGCCTGCTCGCCGCCAAGATCGTAAAGCCCGCAGCCGGCATGGGTGTCAATCAGGGTCAGTGCGCCCGGCTTTTGCTGCAAGGCCCTGACAAGGGTGATGAGCAGGCTGTGCTTCACGACATCAGCGCTGTTACCGGCATGGAAGGAGTGGCGATAATTCACTGGAACTCAGAACCCTGGCAACTACACAACTCTTTAAATTGGCCCGGTGATGGGAGCAGCCTAGTCATCGTGAGCCTATATCGGTTGGCGGTGACCAAGTCCTATAGTGCATACCGCCGTAGGATAGGCGGCCTCCTAGTTTCAGCCGCATGCCTCCAGCGCGTGAACGAGCGACCGCTTTCGGGACCGCCACATCTGTCGCTGAGCGGCCGATTGTGGGTCTTCACCGATTAGGCCGCCCGTGCGCTATAGCCAGTGATGCTCGGCATCCCACCCTTGACGTCACGCGAGGGAGGCAGGCCGAACAGACGGACATATTCCCGGCTGAACTGCGACGCGCTTTCATAGCCGACGGCATACGCAGCGGCAGCGACGTCTCGACCTGCAACGATCAGCCGACGAGCTTCCTGAAGCCGCAGGCTCTTCTGATATTGTAGTGGGCTCATCGCGGTGGCTGTGCGGAAATGGCGATGGAACGAGGCAGGGCTCATGCCAGCCTCTTCGGCCAGTGACTCGCTGCGGATCGGCTGATCGTAGCGATCGCGGATCATCGCGATCGCGCGGCGCACCTGCGAGAGGCGGCTGTCTGCACGTGCAATCTGACGCACGATCGATCCCTGGGGCCCTTGCACCAATCGATAGAGGATTTCCCGCTCGTAAAGTGGTGCCAGCGCGGCAACGTCCTCCGGTCGTTCCAGTAGGCGAAGAAGGCGCAGCCAGGCATCGAGCAGATCGGGTGTAACCGGATTGACGGCAAAGGCCGGCTCGGGGGAGGGCGGCTCCGCCTCGACGTCCGTCAGCACCGAGGCCAGTCGCTCGCTGTCGAGGTCGAGGCTGACCGCGAGATAGCGTTCGTCCGGCAGATCCAGCTTGACGCAGCCCGAGGCCGGCAGCTCGACGGTCGCGATGAAGTAGCTCGCCGGGTCATAGCGAAGGCGTCGGTCGCCTATCGCGATCTCCTTCGCGCCGCTGATGATCAGCGCCATCATCGGCTGGTAGACGCCTGAAACCGGCTGCGGCGCGGCGCCATCCTTGTAGAGTGCGACGCGTGGCAGGACGCTGGGCTGGTAGCGACCGGCGGCATGTCGGTCTACGATGGTGCACAGGCTCGCCAAATTCTCGTCCATGCCGCCAACCTGAGCGACTCCGTCGTCGAAGACAAGGTGACTGATCGGATCAGGCAAATTCTCGCGCGGATCGCGCATGCCGGACGCCAGGGGCATCCCATTTGAGGAGCCTCTTTTGGAGGAATGCGCATGACGGACAAGCGAAACGCCCTGGTGACAGGAGCGAACAAGGGTATTGGACTGGAGATCGCTCGAGGGCTCGGGAAGCTCGGTTACGCGGTCTGGCTGGGCAGCCGCGACGAGCAGCGTGGTGAAGCGGCGGCGGACGCGCTTCGTCAAGAGGGTCTTGATGTCCGCTTGCTGCTGATCGACGTCGCAGACGACGCCAGCGTCGCAGCGGCCGCAGAAGTGCTGAAAACTGAAGTGGGCAAGCTGGATGCGCTCGTCAACAATGCCGGGATATCGACTGGTTGGGTGGCGCCGAGTGAGGATAAGGTCTCGGACGTGCGCGCGATCTATGAGGTGAACGTATTTGGCGCGATAAGAACGACACAGACTTTACTGCCGTTGCTGAAAGCCTCTGACGCTCCGCGGATTGTCATGATGTCCAGCAGCTTGGGCTCGCTGGCATGGGCGTCTGACTTCGAGGCGCCGATGGCAGACCAAGCGAACCTACTCGGCTACAATAGCTCCAAGTCGGCTCTGAACGCCGTGACAGTGGCGTTTGCCAAGGAGTTGGCGCCCCTCGGCTTCAAGGTGAATGCCGCCTGTCCCGGATACACGGCAACCGACTTGAACCAGCACAGTGGCCCTCGCACCCCGGAGCAGGGTGCCGCGATCGCTGTCCGACTGACCACGCTGGCCGATGACGGCCCGACGGGTGGTTTCTATGAAGATGCGGGCGTGGTCGCCTGGTAGCCACCCCGCGGGCGGGCGCTTGTTCGTGCGAATGAACGACCGTCCGCTTTTTGGCTGTCCTCCAAAGGCGCTCGAACGGCCGCAATTGGGTCGATGCGGAAAAATACGCAGCGTTACTCGTGTCTGCTAACCTTACTTTTCAGTGTTATTTATGGGCTGCTAATCCGTTTTCCCGTAGCATGAAATATCGCGTTACCTATTGTTAGTGCCACCCCAACCACGCCAATCTTACCGACGCTCTTACCGCCTAAAGTTTCGGCCTTCAGATCGGGGTGCCAATCGAGATCGCTTGCATGTCAGGGACGTCGGCGTTCACTGGCACCGCGTAATCTGAAAGAAATTGGCATTGACGGTGCGTCCGTCACGATGATCAATCAGTCCTTCTTCGAGAAGGGTCTGTCCGAGGCCCATGATCATACCGTCGAACTACTGGCCTTCGGCGAGCTTGGGATTAAAGATCCGGCCACTGTCGAACGCTGACACAATCCGCTTCGCGCGGATCGTGCCGAAATTCTCGTCAACACTCACCTCTACGAACTGCGCGCATCAGGCACAGGCGGATACGCCACCCTCGGTCGCTCCCTTCAACTGCGCGGGGCTGCGGTCAGCAGCCTTCTTAATATCTTCGGTAACATCCGCGGCAAACGTGTTGCCCTCAATTGCGAGCTTTACCTTGCCGACCGCCTTGAAAAGGTGACCGATCGCCAGACTTCTGCCGGGACGGCGGGTCGGGCGTATCGCTCTTGCGGAGTAAGTCAGACCGCCGACCATCGCTGTCGCGAGCGGCGAGCGGGGGGGGCGTTCGGTGCCAGCGCCATCAGCGCATCGCGCGTTCTTCGCGGCGCGCGTGACAGCACCACCGAACGGTGCGTACAGAACGTTACCCAGGAAAGCTGCGTAAGGTTTCGCGAATACTGCCAAGTTTCGCAGCGCGCCCCGACGCGTTAACCGGGTGCGAGATCGTGCCCTTGCCCCCGCCAAGCGAAATCGTCGTGACGTTGTTGACGCGGACGCCGGACGTCTCGGGCACCTCGACCGCGCTAGCGAGCACGATCGACGGATCCGCGGTGAAATTTGCGTATACCCCGAAACCTATCGCTTCATGACGGCGGACATGATCCGCAACCTTGTACGCCGCCCAACCGCGATCCGAACCTGCGCGCCATGCGCGTTGGCTTGGGGGATCGTAGGGAAGCTCGTTCTGATAAAAGAAGGTGCGGCCGTCCTCCCCGTTCCAAACGGTCTGCCAGCCCTGGAAGTGTTCGACGAACAGGCCGTAGCACGTGACGGCATCACCATTGACGACGAGGCCATGTGTCCCCCGGCTCTCGTTCCAGCCGACATGAACCTGACCGTGCTCGTGATCGCCATGATCCGCCCGCCAGATCCATAGATGGTCCCCAACGACGTTGTGGCTGTTGATTTCCAGGCACGTCCCGACGTTGCCGATGGCCGCCCCGCCGACGCGGAAGAATACGTCGGCGAAGAGCGTCGGATCGGCACCGTGATCGCGGGCGGCACCGCGCGGACCGACCTCCACAAGCACGGGGGAGGGGCGGAGCCCCGCGTCGATCAGCAGACCTGCGACGGACACGCCCGGTACGTCGGCGATCGTCAACGCCGCATTCCCATCCACACTGAGCAACGTCGCCAGACCGATTCCAAGCACCACCGTGCCGGGGCGACTGACGCGGATCGGTTCGCGCAGGGGGTATATGCCGGGCGTCAGCAACAGGTGACGGCCATCCGCCAGTGCCCGGTTGATCACGGCAATCGAGGTGGTCGGATCGGCGATCAGGAAGGTTTCCAGCGGTAGGTCGCGCCCGGCTTGCTTCTCCCGCCACGAGACACCGCTTGCGTCCCGCCGCAATCCGGGCACGAAGACCCCCCATTCGCCATCCGGTTGCACATGGAGGAAGGGTTTTTCGCGAATTACCGGCACTGTCGGCAGCGTGGTATAGGGTGGCTCGGGGAAGCTGTCCGGGGGTGCCCCCGCGACACCCATGAACATCATGTTCCAGTTGGAACCCTGCCATCCGCCAAGTCGCGACGTGCGGGTGAACCATTGCTGCTGGGTCCCGGAGCGGACGGTGCCTTCGATCAGGCAATCGGCCATGAATCCGCCACTCGACCAGCCGCCGTCGTCGAGCGCGAGGTCCCCGGCGAGGTGGACACGCCGATATGGCGCGGCCTGGGACACCGCCCAGCGATCCGCCCGATCGGGTGGTCGCACCGCCATGTTCTCAACCGAACGCCAGAAGTTCACCAGCGCCATGCCCTTCGCCCAATCCGCCTCGGCATGGACGTGGCCAGTGACGGTCACCGCATCGGGCGTCAGACCGAGACCGGCGACCTGCGTAAAGAAACCGACGTTGATATCGAGCCGGTGCGTGCCCGGCTTCAGCAGCACGGCGTAGCGGCGATCGGTAAAGTGCGCGCTCTCCTGCTGGGCGAACCAGCCGTCGATGCGACGCTGCGCGTCGGACGCGCCGGGGTCGACGATCAGCACGTTCGGTCCAAGATCCGGATTTTGCGGCGCCTTTCGGCTTCGCGTGGTGACCGTATCGGCACCGATAGCCGCAATGCCGGCCAGCACGCTGCGCCGCGTCGTCTCTCCCGTCACCCGATGTCCTTTTCCTGCAGGATCTTAGCGTGGTCCTACGCTAGCGTATTGCGCGCATCCTTGGCTACCGCCGGGCATCCTCGATTTCGGATGGTTTTGCGCGTGCCCCGGTCCTAGAGCAGGTCGATGCCGGATCGCTCGAGACCGATCGGCCACGGATGAGGTGACCCGTTGACGATCATCGTGACCCTGCTTGCACAGGCGGTGAGCCTGGCGGCAACCAATTATACCGTGGACGTCCCGATGCGCGCGCCCGCTACGCGCCCCGAATGGGCGGATGACTTCACCCGCTCGATCGACCGGACGCGCTGGCGCTACGACACCGATCGCAACCGACAGGGCTGGCCCAACCACGAACGGCAATATTATTCCGACCGTCGCCAGAACGCCCGGATCGCGCATGGCGCACTGGTGATCGAGGCGCGGCACGAAGCGTTGCGCTCGGCACCCGACTGGGGCGGGCAGGGGTATAGTTCCGCCAAGCTCGTCAGCCGCGCGGCGCTTGGTTACGGTTTCTACGAAGTCCGCGCGAAGCTGCCCTGTGGCCGCGGGAGCTGGCCCGCGGTCTGGCTTTTGCCGCAAAACGGGACCTGGCCCGACATGGGCGAGATCGACCTGATGGAGATGGTCGGCTGGCAGCCCAACGTGGTGCATGCGACCCTCCACAGCGGCGCGTTCAATCACAAGCTCGGGACGCAACGCGGCGCTGAAAAGCGAGTGGCGAGCGCGTGTACCGCCTATCATCGCTACCAGCTCGACTGGCAGCCGCATGAAATCACGATCGGCGTCGACGGGCACGGCTATATGCGCGTTACCGACGACCAACCCGGGGGACATGCCGCCTGGCCGTTCACCGTACCGTATCAGATGATTCTCAACCTGGCGGTGGGCGGGGACTGGGGTGGCGCGAAAGGGATCGATGATGCCGCGCTGCCGCAGCGCCTGTCGGTTGACTACGTGCGCTACTGGCGCAAATCGTGAGCGCACCATCGTTCACCGTCCACCATGTCGGGCGTGAAGCACAGCCGGTCGTCGTGATCGACGGTTTCGCCCCCGATCCCGACGCCTTGCGTGCAGCGGCGCTGGAGGCGCCATTCGGTCCGGCGCTCCAGCATTATCCGGGTGTCCGCGCAGCGTTGCCCGACTCCTATATTCCCGCGCAACGGACGGTGCTGGCGCAGGTGCTCGGACCGATGCTGGGGCGTTCCGGCGCGGTCGAGCTGGTCGACGCGAGCTTCTCGATCGTGACGACTCCGCCCGAGGCGCTCGATATCCGCCAGCGCATCCCGCATTGCGACGCGTTCGGGGCGGAGCGGATTGCGCTGGTCCATTATCTTGCGCCTGACGGCGGGGACGGGACCGCCTTCTTCCGGCATCGCTCGACCGGGTTCGAGACGATCGACGCGGAACGAGCGCCGATCTTCTTCGGTCAGCTCGATGCCGAGTTCCGCTACGGTGGCCTCCCGCCCGCGCGCTATGTCACGGGCGATACCAATCTGTTTGAGCAGACGCTTGCGGTCGAGGCGCGTTACAACCGCGCGCTCGTCTATCCGAGCTATCTGCTCCACAGCGGCGCGATCGCCCCCGATGCGGTGCTGTCGAGCGACCCGGCGCTGGGGCGGCTGACCGTCACGGCGTTCCTGTCGGTCGGCTGAGGACGAGCCGTCAGGGCTTCATCGTCGTCGCCGAGACCGTCGCGGTCGATACCAGCGCACGGTCGCGCGCGTCGTGCGCGAGCGCGACACGGTAGCGCCCGCCCGCCACGCGCCACCCCGGCAAGGCCGTGTCATACTCCGCGAGAATGCGCGGCTCGGCCACCAGCGTGACGCGAGTCGTTTCGCCGGGCTTGAGCATCACCCGCCGGAATGCGGCAAGCCGCATCGGGACTGTCGCGCCGTCGCGATTGACGTACATCTGCGGCACGTCGGCCCCGGCGACCCGCCCGGTGTTGACCACGTCAAAGCTGATGCTGAGCGTAGCACCGCCCTTTACCACCGGGTTGCGATAGGCGAACTGTGAATAGCTGAGGCCGTAGCCGAACGGGAACAGCGGCTTTGCGTTGGTCTTCTCGTACCAGCGATACCCGACGTCAGCGCCCTCGACATAGTCGACCGGGAAGCTCGCCAGTTGATGCTCGCTCGCATGGCCCGGGTCCGCGGCAGCCTGCGCGTCGGCGGCGCTGAGCTTGTCGAGCCCGACGGGCGCCGCACGGGGTGCCTCGCTGGCACTGGCGGGGAAGGTGATCGGCAGACGGCCCGACGGATTGACCCGCCCGGTCAGGATATTGGCGATCGCCGGTCCGCCGCGCTGGCCCGGATACCACGCCTGTACGACCGCGGGCACCGCCGAGAGCCACGGCATCAGCACAGGGCCACCCGTTTCCATCACCGCGATCGTCTTCGGCTGGGCCGCCGCCACCGCGGCGATCACAGCGTCCTGCCGATCGGGGAGCGACAGATCGGGGGCGTCCTGCGCCTCGGTCGTCCATTGCGTCGCGAAGACGATTGCGACGTCCGCGGCTTTGGCAGCCGCGGCGGCGGCGGCCGGATCGCGACCGTCGATCCAGGTCACCTGCGCCTGCGGCATCGCCGCGCGAATCGCGAGCAGCGGGGAGGAGGCATGCCACGTCACCCGCGCGAACGACGACGCGGCACCACTGGTGAGCGGGATCTCGACCGGCGCGCCACCGACCGAACGCACTTGGCTCGATCCGCCGCCCGACAGGACGCCGACATCCGCCCGGCCCCCGATGAGCACGACGCGCTTCGCGGTGCGCGCGAGCGGCAGGAGGTTGCCGTCATTCTTGAGCAGGACGATCCCGGCTTCGGCGGCGCGCTGCGCGACTTCGGCATGGGCTTCGTACGGGATTAGCTGCGCGACGCTGGCGGGCGTGTCATAGGCACCGGTCTCGATCAGGCCGGTCAGATAGCGCGTCACCATGTCGTCAAGCCGTGCCATCGGCACGCGACCAGCGGCAATGTCGGCCTTGAGCGCGTCGGCGAAGTAGATCGCGTGATCGAGTTCCTGCCCCGATTCCTGGTCGAGCCCTGCGTTCGCCGCCTTGGCGGTCGAATGGACGGCGCCCCAGTCGCTCATTACCCAGCCGCGATAACCCCAGTCGCGCTTGAGAATATCGGTGAGGAGATGCTTGTTCTCACATGCCCAGTCGCCGTTAACCTTGTTGTACGCGCACATCACCGAGCCCGGCTTGCCCGTCTCGATCGCGATCTCGAACGCGAGCAGATCGCTCATCCGCAGCGCCGCCTCGCCGATCCGCGCATCGATCACGGTCCGCCCAGTCTCCTGCGCGTTGAGCGCCATGTGCTTGACCGTCGAGACGATCCGGTTCGACTGGACGCCGGCAATATGCGCCCCCGCCAGGGTCCCCGCGAGCAGCGGATCCTCGCCGAGATATTCGAAGTTGCGCCCGTTCCACGGATCACGCGTCAGGTTGACGCCGCCCGCAAGCAGGACGTTGAACCGTTTCGCGCGCGCCTCCGCGCCGATCATCGCGCCGCCGGCGCGCGCGATCGCGGGATCGAACGTCGCAGCGGTCGCGAGGCTCGACGGCAAGGCAGTCGCGACATCGCCCTTGCGCTGTTCGACCTGATTGGCGACGCCGAGCGACGCATCGCTCTCGCGGACGAGCGGGACACCCAGATGCGGGATGCCGTCGATATGGCCGGCGGACGGGATCAGTTCGTTGGGGGTCTTGCCCTTTGCCATCGGCGGGAACAACCCGTGGACGAGCGCGATCTTCTCGTCGAGCGTCATCCGCGCGACGATCGCCGCGGCGCGTGTACGCGCGTCCTGCACCGAAGCCCGGGGTTTCGAATCGCGTGCCATTACCGGGTAGGTTGCGCCCGCGCCGCACAGCAGCGAGGCTCCCAGTAGCCAGACGTGAATCTTCCTTGCCATCCCGAAATGCTCCCCTGGTCTCGCGACCATGTCCTTGCCCCGCGGTCTCCCCGCCGGGCGGTGCTGCCGCTGGTGTTGCGCGTAAACAGCATATTCCGAGAACGTTCACAACCGGGCGATTTCAGAGTGTTGCTGGCTTGACAATCGCTTCGTCGCAGATCAGGTGAACGTTCTCAAGCAAGAGGGCGCAGGGGTTACAGCGCCACGTTTACAGGGAGGATGACGATGGGGGGCTTCAGCACTCGTTTGGCTACGCGACTCGCACTTGGCGCGTCGATGCTTGCGCTCGCAAGCTATCCGATGATGGCTTCGGCACAGGACACCTCCTCGACGATGGGCAACACCGGCCCCTCGACGATCCAGGACCAGCCAAGCACGCCCGCGACCACGCAGAGCACCGCAGTGGCGGACGGCACCGCGGCCGCAGACGGGACGCAGGCTCCCGGCGATATCGTCGTCACCGGCATTCGCGCCAGTCTCCGCAACTCGATCAACCTGAAGCGCGACGCGCAGGGTATCGTCGATGCGATCTCGGCAGAGGACATCGGCAAGTTCCCCGACACCAACCTGGCAGAATCGCTCCAGCGCATCACCGGCGTGTCGATCGACCGGTCGAACGGCGAAGGCCAGTTCGTCACGGTTCGCGGCTTTGGCCCGGAATATAACCTCGTCACACTCAACGGCCGCCAGCTCGCGACGTCGACGATCGGTGACGGCAACAGCGCGCCGGTCTCGCGCTCGTTCGATTTTGCCAATTTGGCATCCGAAGGCGTCGCCGCGCTCGAAGTCTACAAGTCGGGCCGTGCAAGCATTCCATCGGGCGGCATCGGGTCGACCATCAACATTCGGACTCCGCGTCCGTTCGACAAGCCTGGGATCCGTGGCTCACTGTCTGCGCGTGGCGTCGTCGACACGTCGCAGAACGGCGGCAAGGACGTCACCCCCGAAGTCTCGGGCATCTTTTCCGATACGTTCGCGGACGATCGGATCGGCGTGCTGATCCTCGGCTCATTCCAGGAGCGCCATTTCAGCGCGAACTCGGCGAATATCGGTTTCCGCGACGGGTATCTCGGTGCGGAGAACAACTGGGGCTCGCTCGCCCAACCTGGGGACGCGCGCTACGCCAACATCACGAACCGCCCCGGCGCGACCGATGTCTATCAGGTGCCGCAGAACGGCGGCTATGACGTCGTCAACGGCAAGCGTCAGCGCATCAATGGGCAGGCTGTCCTGCAGTTCAAGCCGACTGACACGCTGACCGCGACGTTCGATTACACCTATTCGCGCAACACGGTCGACATCCGCGATAACAGCGTCGGCATCTGGTATAACCACAACGACACGTCGAGCTCATGGACCAACGGTCCGGTCGCAGGGCCGGTGTTCTACACCGAGCGGTTCCAGGCGGCGGAGACCAAGGATCTCGCTTATTCCGCCTCGCAAACTTCGGCGCGCAGCGAGAACAAGGCGATCGGCGGCAACCTGACGTGGAAGGGCCCCGGCGGCGTCACCGTCGTGCTCGACGTCAACCATTCGACCGCGGAATCGAAGCCGAACAGCCCGTATGGCAACAGCAACTCGGTCGGCACCGCGGTGTTCGGCATTCAGAACCAGACGATCAACTTCGACAACCGGCTCCCTGTCATCTCGTACAACATGTTCGGTGGCATCGATCCTTTCAATGCCGCCAACATCGTCCCGACCGGCAACGCGTTCCGCAATTCCTACTTCCGCGACGAGATCAACCAGATCCAGCTGAAGGGGCATTACGAACATGACAACGGTCTGCTCGACAGCCTTGACTGGGGCGTCCAGTACACTCAGAACAAAGTGCGCTCGGCCTATAGCGTGCTGCAGAACGACACGTGGGGCGGGACCGGCGGCGACAGCGCGGCGCAGCGTGCGGCGGCGGCGGCGCTGCTGCCCGACAACCTGTTCAACCTCGTCAGCATCCCCGACAAGTTCTCTGGCATCAGCGGCTCGAACGCGACCGACATCGTCAAGTCGTTTTATTCTTTTAACCTGCCAAGCGTAGTCACCTTACTCGATCAGGCGTACAAGATCTGTGGCGGCAACGGGCAGTGCTTGCTCCCGTACACCACGGACTCGCGCGTGACCGAAAAGACGATCGCGCCGTATCTGCAGGTCAACGGCAAGTTCGAGGTGATGTCGGTCCCCGGGCACATCATCGGTGGCGTGCGCTACGAAACGACCGACGTCAGCGCGTCCGCGCTGGTGCCGACCCCGTCGGGTGCGCGGCAGAATTCTCAGAACGAGTTCAACATCCTGTTCACCGGCAGCGGGTTCACACGGTTCAAGGGCAGCTACCAGAACTGGCTGCCGTCGGTCGACTTCGACATCGAGCCAACTAGTACGGTCAAGCTGCGCGCCTCGTACAGCCACACGATAACGCGCGCGGATTACGGCAGCCTTCAGGGCGGTCGCCGACTCGATACGCTGTTCCGCATCGGCGGCGGCACCGGTTCGGTCGGCAATCCCAACCTGATCCCTTACAAGTCGAAGAACATCGATCTGTCGGCGGAATGGTATTACAGCAAAGAGAGCTACATATCGGTCGGCTATTTCCACAAGAATGTGTCGAACTACATCAGCAGCACCGTGGTGAACCAGACGATCCCCGGGGTCACCTCGCCGACAACGACCTTCAACGGGGTGACGCAGAACGGGCCACGCTATCAGGCGGCGCTCAATGCCCTAGGCACCAACGCAACATTCGGGCAGATTCGTGACTATATCGGCGCCAATTATCCAGGTGGCGTGGTCAACGGGACAATCGTCGCGCAGTCCAATGATCCGCTGGCCAACTTCGTCGTACAGACGCCGTTCAACAGCGATCAGACGGCGAACGTCAACGGCTTCGAATTCGCGATCCAGCACTCCTTCTGGCACACCGGGTTCGGCACGATCCTCAACTACACGATCGTGAACGGCAACCGGAACTACAACAACCGGCTGCCGTCGAGCGTGTCGCAGTTCGCTATCACCGGCCTTTCGGACAGTGCCAACGCGGTACTGTTCTACGACAAGAACGGCCTACAGGCCCGCGCTGCGTATAACTGGCGCAAGGGGTATCTGTCCGGAACGGGCGTCAACCCGTTCTACGTCAATACCTATGGCCAGCTTGACGTCAGCGCGAGCTATGCGCTGACCAAGAACATCTCGGTGTTCGTCGAGGGGATCAACGTCAACAGCGAGGATCGCAGCGGTCATCTCCGGTCCGAACGCAACATCAACTTCGTCACTAAGCAGGATCCCCGCTACTCGGCGGGTGCGCGGATCTCGTTCTAAACCTTGCGGAGACCATCCACGCGCGGCGTGGGTGGTCTTTTCGCCCGGCTGAGGGCACAAGGCTATCGAACAGGGCTTGGATACGGGCCACGCAACAGGACGGGCCACAGTGGATACGGCCATCACGAAGATCGTCATCGTCGGCGGCGGGACCGCGAGCTGGCTTGCCGCCTGCCGGATCGCCGCCGCGGCGCATCCCGCCGCCGATCCAATTACCGTCACACTCGTCGAATCCCCCGATGTCCCGACGAACGGCGTTGGCGAGGGCACGTGGCCGACGATGCGCGCCACGCTGGAGCGGATCGGGATCGGCGAGGCCGACTTCCTGCTCGCCTGCGATGCGTCGTTCAAGCACGGCTCGCGCTTCCGCGGCTGGGCGATTGGTGCGCCCGACGATGTCTATTTCCTCCCCTTCAGGCCCCCGGTCGAGTCCGATCCCCGCACGCTCGTCGCAGCATGGCAGGCGGAAGCCGCGGGCGAGCCGTTCGCCGACGTCGTCACCCCACAGCCGCACGTCGCGCGCCAGTGTCTCGCGCCCCGCCAGCGGGCAATGCCCGATTTTGCGGGGGCGCTGAGCTATGGCTATCATCTCGATGCGGGCAAGCTCGCCGCGCTGCTCCAGCGGCATGCGACCGAGAAGCTCGGCGTGCGGCATCTGCGCGACCATGTGACCGGCGTCGATCGGGCCAATGACGGCACCGTCACCGCCGTCCGCACGCGCGACAATGGCGCGGTCGCTGGTGACCTGTTCCTTGATTGCTCGGGGCATGCGGCGCTGCTCGTCGGCGACGTGCCGTTCATCGACCGGAGCGACGTGCTGTTTAACGACCGCGCGCTGGCGGTGCAGGTGCCGGTCGCGCTCGACAGCCCGATCGCCGCGCAGACCGACGCGACGGCGCATGCCGCGGGATGGATCTGGGACGTCGGCCTGCCAACCCGGCGCGGGGTCGGTTGCGTCTATTCCTCCGCGCATATGAGCGACGACGAAGCGCTGGCGACGCTGGCGGCGTATCTTGGTACGCCCGAGCCGATCGCTCCGCGCCGGTTGCGGTCCCGGTCGGGGCACCGCGCGCGATTCTGGACGGGCAATTGCCTTGCAATCGGGTTGTCGGCAGGGTTCCTCGAGGCGTCGGGGATCGTGACGGTCGAGCTGTCGCTCGATGCGCTGCTCGACGACTGGCCGACGCGCGCGACGATGCCTTTGGTCGCGGCACGGTTCAACACGCTGTTCCGCTATCGTTGGGACCGGATCGTCGAGTTCCTCAAGCTGCATTACGTGCTCAGCCGCCGAGAGGGGCGCTACTGGCAGGATCACCGCGATCCCGCGTCGATCCCGCCGCGGCTCGCCGAACTGCTCGCGCTGTGGCAGCATCGCCCGCCGTTGCGTACCGACCTGCCGATGGTGGACGAAATGTTCCCCGCCGCGAGCTATCACTATATCCTGTACGGCATGGGAGCGTCCCCGCCCGCCACGGGGCCGCTGGGTGCGGGCGCGCTGCCGTCGCTCGCGCCGATTGCGCAGCGTACGCGGAGCATGGTGGCTGCGCTGCCGCCGATACGGGCCAATCTCAACGCGTGCCGGGCGGCGCGCCAACCGATCGCTATGGAGCAGTTTTCCTGATGGCCAACCACGTCCTTCTCACCAGCGAGGAGCATCGCGCGCTGCGGATCAACCCGTCGCGCGGTGCAGATTTTGGCGATGCGGTGATGTCGTGCCTGATCGTGCCGAGCGAGTTTCGCCGCGTCCAGAACGACTATCCAATCCTGTTCCGCCTGACGCCGCAGCGCGACCGCTTCCAGGCACTCGCGATGTTCGGGTTCAAACCCGGCGAGAACCTGTTCCTCGACGGCACGCGCTGGGATGCGCGCTATCGTCCGCTCGCGCTCGAGATCCAGCCGTTCCTGATCGGCCACGCCGCGACGCCGGGCGGCGACAAGCAGATCCATCTCGACCTCGACAGCCCCCGCGTCGCGACCGGCGGGGAGGGGGTGCGCGTGTTCGACGACGTCGGCCGCGCGACGCCGTATCTCGAGCGGGTTGCCGAATTGCTCGGCGAGCTGGACATTGGCTGGCAGGCGACCGACGGGTTTTTCGCCGCGCTCAACCGGCATGAGCTACTCGAGCCGCTGACGCTCGAGATCACGCTCGACGATGGTACGACCAACCGGCTGGTCGGCTATCACGGGATCGCCGAGGAGCGGCTCCAGCAACTCGACGCGGCGGCGCTGGGGGAGCTTCACGCCGAGGGGCATCTCATGCCGGTGTTCATGGCGGTGGCGTCGCTCGCCAACGTCGCCGAGCTGATCGCGCGCAAGAGCCGTCGGGAAGCCGCGCGTGGCTGAGGCGGATCGCGGCATCTTCGCGGATCTGGCGACGGTGCCCGAGGTCCGTGTCGCGGATGCCGCCGAGCTCGATGCGCGGCTGCGCGCTGCCGACACGCCGTTCGTAGTGCGCGGGCTGGTGAAGGACTGGCCGCTGGTCGAGGCGGGGCGTCGCTCGTCGCGCGACGCGCGCGCCTATCTGCTGCGGCACCACCGCGACATGGCGTTCACTGTCGCGGTCGGCGAACAGGGCGCGGACGGTCGGTTGTTCTACGATGCGGCGATGGCGATGAACTTCCGGACGCTGCGCGCCAAGCTGCCCGACATCTTCCAGCGGATCGACTCGATCGAGGGGCGCGCGGGGGCACCGCCGGTCTATCTCGCGTCGATCGACATGCACCAGTTCTTTGATGGGCTGTACGAGGCGAACCACGTCGACCTCGGGGAGCGGACGTGTCTGGCGAGCATCTGGATCGGCACGAAGACGCGGATCGCCGCGCATAACGATTTGCCCAACAATCTGGCGTGCGTGGCGGCGGGGCGGCGACGCTTCACGCTGTTCCCGCGCGAACAGTTCCGCAATCTGCACCTGGGGCCGATCGACAATACGCCCGCGGGGCGTGCGATCAGCATGGTCGACTTCCACGCGCCCGATGCGCAGCTCCACCCGCGCTTCCCCGATGCGCTCGCGCATGCGCAGGTCGCCGAGCTCGAGGCGGGCGACGCCTTGTATATCCCGGCGATGTGGTGGCACCATGTCGAGGGGCTCGCCGACTTCAACGTGCTGGTGAATTACTGGTGGCGCGAGACGCCGCGGTGGATGGGTTCGCCGCAGGATGCGCTCAATCACGCGTTGCTCGCAATCCGCGACCTGCCGGCGGACCAGAAGCAGCATTGGCGCGACCTGTTCGACTATTACGTGTTCAACAACGAAGATGACGTGACCGCGCACATCCCCGCGGAGGGACGTAGCGTGCTCGCCCCGCTCACCCCGGAAAGCGCCGACCGCATCCGCGCCTTCCTGCTCAGGAATCTCAGCCGATGATTGCCAGCCCTCGCCGTATCATCGTTGCCGGGGGCGGCACCGCGGGGTGGATGGCGGCCGCCGCGATCGCGCGGACGATGGGCCGCACTGCCGAGGTCACGCTGATCGAGTCAGACGCGATCGGGACGGTCGGGGTCGGCGAATCGACGATCCCGCCGCTCGTTACCTACAACCGGTTGCTCGGCATCGGCGAGGCCGATTTCATGCGTGCGACGCAGGCGACCTTCAAGCTCGGCATCCTGTTCGATGGCTGGAAGGACGGCACCGACCGCTATTTTCACTCGTTCGGGATCACCGGACAGGATCATTGGTCCGCAGGCTTCCAGCATTTCTGGATGAACGGCCGCGAGCGCGGGCACGATGCGTCCTACGACGCCTATTGCCTCGAGCTTGCCGCGGCGATGGAAGGCAAGTTCGCGCATCTGCCCGACGATCGTATGAATTATGCGTATCAGCTCGATTCCTCGCTCTACGCGAAGTTTCTGCGGCGCATGGCCGAAGCCGACGGCACGCGCCGGATCGAGGGCCGTATCGCGCGCGTCGCGCTCGACGGCGAGAGCGGGGATGTCGCTGCGCTGCATCTCGAATCGGGCATTGTGGTCGAGGGCGACCTGTTCCTCGATTGCACCGGGTTCCGCGCGCTGCTGGTCGAGCAGGCGCTGCACGCCGGTTACGACGACTGGAGCCACTGGCTGCCGTGCGATTCCGCGATCGCGGTGCAGACCGAGAGCGTCGGCCCGCCCGTGCCCTATACGCGTGCGATGGCGCATGATGCGGGCTGGCAGTGGCGCATCCCGCTGCAGCATCGCACCGGCAACGGCATCGTTTACTGCAGCCGCTACCTCGACCGCGATGCTGCGCTGGAACGGCTGCTCGGCAACGTCGAGGGCGCCGTGCTGACCGAGCCGAACACTATCCGTTTCGTCACCGGCGCGCGGCGGCGGCAGTGGCACCGCAACGTCGTCGCGATCGGGCTTTCGGGCGGGTTTATGGAGCCGCTCGAATCGACCAGCATCCACCTCATTCAGCGCGCTATTCTGCGGCTGATCCGGATGATGCCGGGCGGCCCGATCTCGCCGCGCGATATCGCCGAGTTCAACGACCAGCAGTTCGCGGACATGGAACAGATCCGCGACTTCCTGATCCTCCACTACAAGGCGACCGACCGGCGGGACTCGCCATTCTGGCGGCAATGCGCCGCAATGGACGTGCCGGAGAGCCTGGCGCAGAAGATCGCGCTGTTCCGCGAGACGGGCCGCGTGTTCCGCCGCAACGAGGAGCTGTTTGCCGAGAACAGCTGGGTGCAGGTGATGATGGGGCAGGGCATCATGCCCGCCACTTATCACCCGATTGCGGCCAAACTGCGCGACGAGGAACTCGCGAAGTTCCTCGCAAACCTGCGTGACAATGTTACGCGGACGGTCGCGGGGCTGCCGGGGCACGCTGACTACGTCGCTCATTATTGTGGGGGTTGAAGGCAGTGGCGCGCAAGCGGCAGGCCGTCACGATCAAGCATGTCGCGGCGGATGCCGGGGTGTCGCTGCAGACGGTCAGCCGTGTCATCAACAAAGAGACCGGAGTTCGGCCGGAGATGGCCGCGCGGGTCCAGAAAGCGATCGACCGGCTGGGGTATGTGCCCTCGATCGCGGCGCAACGGATGGGCGGTTCGCGTTCGTATCTCATCGTCGCGCTGAACGATCGCGAGCGGACGATCGCGGACTGGCGAGCGCGCGAGGGGACTGATTGGGTCGACCAGATGTTATTAGGCGGGATGCTGACTTGCGCGACCTATGGCTACCGGATGATCGTCGAACTGATCGATACGCATAGCGACCATATCGAGCGCGAACTGATGGGCGCAATTGCCGCCTTGCAGCCCGATGGAGTGATTCTTACTCCGCCGCATTCGGAGAACCCACTCATCATCAACCTGCTGGAGTCACACGGGATCAGTTTCGCCCGGATTGGCTCGCGGCGCGTGGGGCCGGGCTTTGCGCTGACGATGGACGACGAGCACGCGGCCTCGAGCGCGACCGAGCATCTCGTTACCTTGGGGCACCAGCGGATCGGCTTCATCGCAGGCCCCTCCGAATATCACTTGAGCTCTTGGCGTATCGAGGGGTGGCGTGCCGCGATGGCGGCTGCGGGATTCGAGGATGACCTGCTGGCGCGTGGTGATTTTAGCTACGCCTCGGGGCAGGCGGCGGCCACCACGCTCCTCGACGCGGCCGAACCGGCAACCGCGATCATTGCCAGCAACGATCAGATGGCCCTTGCAGCGCTCGAAACCTGTCGAGATCGCAAACTCGTCGTTCCGCGCGACGTATCGTTGATCAGCTTCGATAACACTCCGATCGTTCGTTTCGCGCATCCACCGCTGACCGCAATCGACCAGCCTATCGCTGATCTGGCGGTACGCGCCGTCGAACTCATCATCGCCGAACTTGCTGGTCGCGACGCTCCGCAGCAGCCGGTTATCGTTCCCGCGACGCTGGATTTGCGCCAATCGACCGCGCGGCGTTGCTAGTGTGGCTTCAACTTCCGCTACGCTGACGGTGCCGTTGGCTAGGGTCAGGACTCATTGAAGTGGCAGGCACGATCTGATTCAGGCTTTGCGAGGAGACCTGAGATGAGCGACCAGTACTGGTTGACGGACGAGCACACCAGACGGAAAGCGCTTCCCCCGCCATTGGGCTTGTCGTCCTACCGATCGTTGGTCGCCGATCCACGTCATGTTTGAACATGAACGAACGTCCGGAAGTGGGAGGTAGGGAAGGGCGAGTGAATGTCCGGCTTTGGGTCTTGTCGGCTGAGAAGCTGCCGGACAGCTAGCGCCCAATAGCGGACATCCGAGCGATTTGATGAAACCTTATGCGAAGGAGAGTTATCATGCTGGGTCGGATTGCAACTGCAAGCCTGTTCTGTTCAATGACGGCGAGTCTGGTACCGACCTACGCTTCGGCCTGCGCAGTTCCCCTGGGGCCGTATGTTCCGACAAGCGCGACTGGAATTGTGACGGGAACGGTTACAAGTGCTCGTGGGAGTGACATCGCGGCAGTGTACGAGGTGCGGCGAGACGCAATAGTCCAGAAGCTGCTTGATGCAGAACCGTTCCCGAGCCGCCTAATAATCCATATGGCGGATCACGTGCACGGCACCTGTGGGGCCGATAGCCCACCGCTCGCTGCCAAAGACAGGATCATCCTCTATTTCGGCATCTCGGGAGGCAGGTTCTTACCCGAAAGCTGGAAGTTGCTCCACCGAGCGCAATAGTGGCGGTACGGCTCAAGCGCGGGGCAACGTCTGCTAACCACCACTAATTGCCGTTCCAAATGCCGACAATCTTCTCGAAATGACCGCTGAAGACGGGTTTTGGGAAACCGCCGGCGTTCTCGATATGCGATCCCAATCGGGACGCTCAACGGCGCGCTAGTCCCAACGCGGCCACCTTGTCGTCAAGGCTTTTACACATAGCCCTTTCCGCCCCGGAACCATTGCGGAGGGCGGCGCAGCGTTCCTCCAAGGCCTTGAGAAAGGCACCCAGTGTTACTCTGCTTTTAAAGCGGGTCGATAGCAGGTCCGCTAGGTTGGACGCCGTCATCAGCTTCATTGCGTCGAGCACCAGGTCCATTGCGGCGAGGAGATCGCGGGCGGCAACGTCGATCGTAGACATGCAAGCCTTTCGGGAGCTAAGTGGTTTGTCACGGCGATAAATAGATAATGCAATAATAGTAGTTTCTTCAAACTCTAATAGGACACTAATACCGTAAGCGTATCGGTGTATGTACCGGGAGCAGGGGATTGTCCGGCAGCGACGACTGGATATAACTGTACTGAGCTGGAGGTAGTCCCAATGCCGGCAAGTGCTAAAACCGAACCAGCAGGAGATACCGTTCCCGCCGATCCGTCGCCAGCAACCCGAGTACGGGCAGCGTCCGTATATACCTGGTAAATCAAGCGGGATGGACCACTTGCCAAATAACGGAACATTGCGTTTCCACTTTGTCCAGGGCTGACGCTTATTGTGAAACTTGCATCTACCAGTAAGTCATTACAACGGACTGTCACATTTGCTACATTCTGAATTTCACTTTTTGCGATACCGTTGTAACTACCAAAAACGATTGGCGTGGCAGTCACACTACAAGCCGCATACGCCGGAGGTGAACAGAATAGGGCAGTGACCAATAAAAACGTTATGGCCCTCACAAAACGTCTAACTGACTTACTCAAAGCCACGACGGACTCCGGTCCGACGGCATGTTAATAGGTTACTGTCGCCGTTAATGTATCGGCGTATGAGCCGGGCGTCGGGGCTTGGCCGGCAGCGATCCGCCCATAAACGTTCAATATCTGAACGGAACCGCTGCCTGTGCCAGCTACTGTATTGGTCCCAACAGTAGGCCCCCACAGCGTCGCACGGCCTATGTCGCTATAAACCGTGTAATTTAGCGTTTGCGAGCCGTTCGCCATTTTGCGCTGGGCAACGGTAGCGCCCGAACCGCTACCGATGTCCAGTCCTACGTTGTAACTTGTTGTATTTGTACAATTTACGGCGAGCGTTGTTGTAGCATCCAATTGCGCGGACGAGTACGTGCCGAACGCTAGTGGGCTCGCAGTGATTGAGCACGTGGCTTGTACTGTCGCAGACACAGGCATTGACGAGTTGGATGTTGCGGCCTGAACGACGCCTGGAACGAATGCGGCGAGGAGAGCTGCACTGGCAGCGCAAGTACGCCGCAAGGAAGCCGTAACTGGATATGTGCGCATGAATACCCTCTGGGTTTTACAACAATATGCTCAAATAGTCGCTAAGCGCTAAAAAAGTGCTAAAGACAGGCGCATACCGCAATATTGTTACACCGCAATCGCTTCGACAAATCGACATTCATTAGGTGCAAACTACCTTGGCCATTGCAGGCCACGTGTTATCAGAAAGTGCGACAGCGTTAGCCTGACACTGGCCGCCGTCAGGCAGCGTAATCCGCAAATTATGGCGACCTACCAAGTTAGAAAAGTACGCTTGGCCATCGTAGCCCGACGTACTGATTTCGCTGCTGTCATCGAGAGATATCCGCGAGCCGACGGGCAGGGGTGTGCCGTTCGCAAGAATGATCGTCATCAGAACTTCATGCTGGCGGCGCACGTTAAAATAGGCAACCGTTCCTGCTCGGTCACTGGTCGTGATTTTGGCATCGAGTCGATCCAGCCGCGTATCGAGTGGCAAATCGCCGGGGTCGATCGAAACAGTGTTCGTTTGGTAGGAGGCCACGCCGGGCACGAGCAGTTTCCCGTCTTTGCTCGTTCTTCCAACTGGGCGATTGTTCAACGAAACTGCCACATTCCCAAATCCACGAGTATCAACCACGGCAAAGCCGTCCGTAATTGTTGTGGCAGCAAAGACAGTACCTGACATCGCTACAATGCTGCCGCGAGCTGCGGCCTGTACTGCTGTCTCCCCGCGGTAGGTATCGACGCCTAAGGATAGCTCTGCTTGGCTGCCTCGATAATTCAATTCTCCCAAAGCCCGACTGTTTGATCCCTGAGTGGCATACGCCCGCCAACCAATGTCTCCTGGATTGATTGCGGGGCGGTTCGCGTCAATGGCGACTTGATGCTCTGCCGAATCATAAGCGGCGATAACCGACCCTTGACGGCCAAAGTGAAAGCTAACCCCCGCTGATATGGCTCGATCGTGTGTGCGCAGATTACTGTACCCCGTCAGCCGCAGGTACGCGCCGCGCAAAACTTCTCGGGAGTAGGTAGCTGAGGCAATCGAGGTTCGTAAAGGTTGATGAATGTCGATCATGTCTGGGTCACGAAGGCTCTTGGACGGATGCTGCACAATGCCAGTATATGCGACGCCAAACGAGCCGTAACGTCTCGAAAAAGCCCCAACATTGGCCTGAATGATCCGTCGAGGAGACAAATCTCCAACCAGAGCTCCAAGGTCACGGAACTGTCTGCTCGTGGTGAGCGTGGAAAGCCCAATATGATACGATCGCGCCGTACGTTCTATCGCCAGATAAACCTGACTGCCGGTGCCATTTGGCGAGTTACTCATTCCCAATGCCGAGGTTACAATGGCCAGCGTGCCGAGCGATAACGTCGCCCCTCCCGTTGCCAGGGATAGTTTACCTGATCCCTCAGCGTGGCCCTCGATAGTTAGGTGAGAGGTTACACCGTGGCGACCAGTCGCTGACATAACGAAAGGCCCGTAATTGCCGTCGTTCAACCCAAAGCCATTTCGAAGCGGGCCAGCTTCCAACGAGTAGGACGATAGCCCTGGTTTGAGGAGAGCTGAACTCAGGTAAAAGGACGAAGTTCGTACCGTCTGATGTCCAGCGGCATCCCGCACTGCAACCGAGACCTGACCAGCTCCTGAAACGATGGGTAACTGCGGTACGTAGAAGGGGCCAGCGTCGACGTGCGTGCTGAGTTGCCGGACTCCATTGACGAGCACGTCTACCGTCGATGGAACGGCAGCACCGCCGCTGATCGCGGGTACGGGATAGGTAACAAGATCTGGGCGCAGCGCAAAATTTGTCGAGAGCTGGAAACCGCCGATCCGAAGCGAACGCGAATAAGGTAGAGCCCCCGAAAGAACGTCTCCCACTGCATAGGTGCGTAACGTAACGGGGTCGGAATACGAGTAGGTAGTGTTAAGGCGCACGGCACGAACCTGGGACCGGAAGTGGGTCACGTTGAAGTCACTCTGTAGGGTACCAAAACCACCAAAAAGACGTGCAGTCGCCAAGCCGTCGGCGTCAACCGAGCCGCGATGGGCAGTTGCTGTGATATCGTAGTTCACTAGCAGGCCAGTCGGTGAACTGATCGGTGACTGTCCTACAATCAGGTCTTCACCCACCCGATGAGCGGTTAAGGCTGAGATGGGCACTCTTAGTGAAATAGATTGTGCGCGCTCGTCCAAGTCAGGCGGTTCAATCAAGACTTTAGCGAGATCGACCAAGCCCTCGGGTGCTACCCCAACCGGTGGGACAATACCTAACGAGCGCAGCTCTTCAGCAGTAGCGAAGATGCTCTTCCCTTTTTCACGAAAACTTCCAACCCGTTCGGTGTCGATGCCGTTGATATAGACTTCGAGTTGGAGGTCGCGAAAGCTCGTTGTCTGCGCGTGTGCCATCGATGCATGGGCTGCCGGCGACACGACGGCCATGCTCCATATTATGGCTTTACGGCGCAGGCATGATGGGCGCATCGGCCTCGAACCTGCCTTGATCCGTAGAACCGGAGATGTGAGCGCGTCCCTTCAACGCAGCCCAACCAAGAGAGCCTGCGTCAACGGGTATGGAGATTTCGCTGCCAGCTAAAACATAGCGGAAGGTGTATCCAGGTGACGTAGCCGTTCCGCTAATTTTAAGTTCTGAAATCTTAACCCGCCGAGATCCCTCGTTTCTAACAACCAGAGATCTTTTGACAGGATCGTCACCCACGATTTTCCAGGTAAGCGTCGCGTGAGCTAGGCCAGCAGCGGCCGCAAAAACAGGCAGGGAGATCCGCAGCGTGACACGAACGGTGCCAGGGTTGGCAGCCGCAGGGAGTTGGTCAATTAGAAGGCGATACGCACTTTCTCGCAAAACGGGCGACTTACGGAGCACAATACGGACGGTCTGTGTGTCGCCTGGCCCTAACGTGCTGAACGGGGGGCTGAGAACTAAGTCTGTGGTTGGTAAGAGGGTATCTTCGCTGTTTTGCTGTGACCAGGAAAATGGACGCATTTGGATAGTGGTTGATTGATCGCCACGATTAGTGACGCGAATAATGCTCGTTTCCCGGCCCGCAGGTAGGTCGATTGTGACGGGGGCAATCTCCAGAGTTTGCGCAGCTGCGCAATGCGGGAGAAGCAGCGCTCCGACAGCGAGAGCCAAGGAGGGTCGTAGTGAAGAGCGGTTAAGCATGAGGCAAACTTAATCTCTACGTGACGGAACGAACCATCAAGTTTCTGGTTACCTGCCTCGAATCTGGCAAGCTCGCCAACACCTGTATAAAACCGAAGGGTTAACTAGCTTAGTGTTGGTTAATAAATAGTTATAATTTTGATGAGTGTACGCAAAGTCGTCCTTTTTTCAGTCATCGCTTTCGTTGGTTTGCAGTTTTCGGAGTCAGCTGTGGCAAGTCCGGCCTCATCTGCCGAAATGAGTGTCGGAGCGACGATCAACGACTGTGCTGCTGTCGCATTCCAAAATTGGGAATTTGCCGAACTCGGCGCGGGGACGTGCCAGCCCGGGAGGCAGGCCCCAAACCAGATCTACAAATGCTCGAGCTATGGCAAAGCTGCCTGCAGCCCTTTGGGATACAGGTCTATGGTAGGGGAAAGCTCCAGCCCATCCGATACTGCGCAACTAGTATTAATTGAATACTAGCGGAATCGACTGCTGAGCCATTGATCGCGAAGAGGTAAGAATATCAGCACTCGTTGGCACGGACTGTCACCGCTAATTGCATGCCTTGACGGTTAAGTTTCGGCATAAGGGTAGGGGCTGCTGTCTGGCCTCAAAGCTGACAGTTCGCTTTCGCAGGCATTGCTTTCCTTGCTACCGAATGTTGCGACAGACCAGATAGCTGCTGAACAGCGCGTGGTTGAAGATAGGGGTAAGCTGGTTCCACATCTCTGACCCCCAAAACCTTCGGCGGTTGACGCAATGGACGCTGTGATCCCGTTTTCCTGCCGTTCGATCGCGGACCTCAACGCCAAAATGGCGAAGGTGATGAAGTTGGATACGTTCAGCAACGAAGGCACCGGGATAATGATAGCCGCAGCCGTTGCCCGCCTCGCGCAAGAGGTTTGAACAATGGCCCACTCCAAGACAGCAATCGGCGCCGGTTCCAATGTCGTTGTGCTACAAGGTGATGCCCCAACCACTTCAAGCTTCGACCCCACCGCCTAGCTCTCCGCCCTCGTAGCGATCGGTGGTGGTTGCGCCCTCGCGTCGGACCGGAAGCTGTGGGTTGTCGTACAGGACTGCCCCGCAGACGAGCTGACCGCATTCTAGCAGTCGATTATTGCCTACCGCCGTAACGGTCATCGCGCTAAAGCTAGAACCAAACCATGAACGTTGCTCCGTTGGACAGGTAAGGCCTCGTGAAGATCAACAGCGTATTTTACGTAGCGTTCATTTTTGTGATGCAATGTCCCGCCATCAGGCAGGACATTGCATGCGATCAATATTCCCCTCTGTAACAATATCGAACCAGCGACAGGGGTTAATAAAGGCTCTAAGCGCGCAGGGGTTCACAATTGGGACGTCCGCCACGGCGCCGCGGCCTAGTGACATGTTTCTGGTTGCAGAAGGCGAGCAGGTGTCGATGCCCGCCCGCACCGTCGTCGTCGGCACTGGCGAACCCTCGATCGTGCCTGGCTGTGAAGGGCATTCACACAGAATTATCTTCGGTCCAACAGACTCCGCAATTGGTAACGCTTTCGTCCGCGTAATGGTCGGCGGCCCCGATTTGCCAACAGCCGCCGATCCGGGGACGTTGGCATTATTCGCAATGGCGCGGTGGGTGGCACAGGCCGATATCAGCATTCTGATTAACGGACCGACCGGCACCGGCAAGGAAGTGTTGGCCCGCTCGATCCACACCAGCTCGCAGCGAGCGAGCAAGCCGTTCATTGCAATCAACTGCGCGGCACTGCCCGAAACGATGCTCGAGGCATTGTTGTTTGGCCATGAGAAGGGTGCCTTTACCGGTGCGACGTCAGGCGGCCAAGGTTTCTTCCGTGCGGCCGAGGCAGGTACCATCCTGCTCGACGAGATTGCCGAGATGCCGCTGTCAATGCAGGCAAAGCTCTTGCGCGTGTTGCAAGAGCGCGAAGTGGTGCCGGTCGGTGCCTCCGTGCCGCAGCCGACCAACGTCCGCGTTGTCGCCTGTGCCAATCGCGATCTTCAGGCTGAAGTTGCAGCAGGGCGTTTCCGAGCTGATCTCTATTACCGACTTGCGGTCTTCCCGCTTACTACCAAGCGGCTCGCTGAACGTCCGGACGATATTGTAGCCCTCGTTGCAACGATGATTCTGCGTCATGCGGGCAACCGCAAGTTGATCCCCTGGCCCACGTCCAACGCATTGGCGGCGTTGATGCGCCACGATTGGCCGGGCAATGTTCGCGAACTGGAAAACGTCGTGCAGCGGGCCTTGCTGCTCGCGTCCGGAAACCAGATCGACGTCAACCACGTTTTGTTCGATCGCGCTATGGATGCTCCATTACGCGTGAATCACAAGGCGGTCCTGCCGTTAGGGGCCAATACGCTGGGCAATGTTGTGCAGTTAAGCGAAATCCAAGCGATCCGCGACGCACTGGCAGCATGCAAAGGCAGCCGTATTGAAACTGCTCGTCGTTTAGGTATTTCGGAGCGGACCCTGCGCTACCGGTTAGCTAAGGCGAGAGAGCGGGGTAACAGTCTTGCCCAAGTGGCATCGGCCTGAGCATCGGTTGAGAGATGGAAATCGACCGTTTCATGCAGCTTCGCGCCCAGATCGTTGATCGCAATCAGGCATTGTCCCGCGCTGCCTCGGTACTGGCACCACCTGCTACCGTAGGAAGGTCGACCAGCTTTGCTGATACGTTCGATGGGGCGCTTAAGAGTGTCAATGAAAGCCAAACGCAAGCCGCCAGACTGTCAGAAAGCTACGAGCGCGGCGAGACCGTTGATATTGCTAAAGTAATGCTTGCTCGGCAACAGGCCAGCGTCGGGTTCGAAGCCGCGTTGCAAGTTCGGAACAAGCTATTGTCTGCTTACAAAGACATTATTGGTATGCCGGTTTGATGACTAAAGCCACCTTGACTTGATCAATCCTCACTGGCCTCGTCAATGATTGTGAGGATGCGGAATTTGCGTCCATCACGCGCCCGAGCCTTAACGAAGTCATACTCTCAGACGTGCCCTGGATAAGCCCGCTCCGCTAGATACGCGAGCCGCCATTCAACCATAGCCGTCCTCGAGTCGATTGTTTTTGCGGCACCTTCAAGCCCTCGCGCCGTCAGATCCGCTCCACACGTTTGTGATTCATTGACCAACTCACCGAATGCAGCAGCGCTGTCACCCGGCGGTAGCCGTAGCGTCTGTACTGCTTGGGCAACACGACGATGTCGTCGGTGAACGTACTTTCCACTGGCCCTGTGAATTCAATGTCGTCGAAAGCACGAAGATTGGTAAGGGGGGTGAGAATGTCGAGGCTAGGCAACGCGGATCGATATTCTTTGCATCATCGGGCTCCGTCTCGGTGGGAGCGGCTGTTCCCGAAACTGCGAATTGGACGATGATGATTCTTGGCATGGCGCGATTGGTTTTACGATGCGGCGTCGTCGTGGCGGCACGCAGGTTTCCTACGCCGCTTAACCCCTCCCGGGATTGGTAAGGAATGGAAGGCCGTCGGTCGTGAGATCGGTGGCCTTTCCTACGTCCGCTTTTCACCGAGGCTGTGTGAGAACGATGACGAAGCGTCGTTGATTGAGACGCGCGCGAACGCAAGGTTCAGGCCTGCATCGCTGCCATCAGCCCCGGCACACCGACCAGAGCGATGGCGCGCTTGATGTTGTATGCGAGGATGTGGAGGCTCATCTCGGTTCTGACGTTCTTCAGCGTTCGCGTCTTGAAGTGGCTTCGCCCCATCCAGTCCTTGAGTGTGCCGAAGCCCTGCTCGACCGTGCGTCGTCTGACCCGCATTGCACTCGGCATCCGGTCGAGCCGCGCCTGCATCGCTTCGATCACCTCGTCATGCTCCACCGCTTGATGCGGCGTTCGAATCGATAACGCCGCCCAGCATCCGTTATGCCATGCTGTGCTTGAGCGCGCTCATCTTATCGTGGCCCTCACGGATCGAGGCGAACGTCTCGGTGATCGCGGCCTGTGTCGCAGGTGTCAGATCGCCATCGTTCATCGCGTCTTCGAACTTGGCCTTGATATGGTCTTCGCCGCGTTCGACCTCCTGAATGATGGCCTTGTCGTCCTTGCCGGTGATCGCCTGCTTCAGATCCATAAAAGTCCGGTGCGCAGCAGCTAGCATGCCGGAGTCCAGTTCTGGCTCGCCACCGAGGTTGCGGACTTGGTTTTGGAGATCAGTCGCTACCTTTGCACGATCGCGTGCGAAGTCTGCGAACATCGTCGCATACTGTGTGCTCTCGGCGTCTTTAGCCGCGTCCTCGTAGCCTTTCATGCTGTCGAGCGTGGTTGTGATAAGGCCATTCAGCACGGAAATGTCGTTAGTATCGGTGATGGAAGACTCCGGTAGAGGAAGTCGCATAACGATCCCCCCGCGGGAACGGGCTCACGCAAATGGTGGAGAGGGCAATCCGTCATACTGGGAGACAAGCGGGACGACAGCTTGGTCAAGGCTAGCGGCACGCAGAGTACGAACAGGTACCGGCTCTCGTTATGCCAGCCAGGCGGAGCAGTTTGTAAAAATCAGCTAATGTCCGAAAGTGGGGAGGCGGGGAAGGGGCAATTGAATGTCTACTTGTGGGTCCCGACGTAATGCTCATCGTCATGGGACGGAAGTGTCGTCGAAAGCACGGATTACGAGGGCGATGGAGGTTTTATTTCGATTCCTGCAGGTTGCGTTAGTCGCGATCCACTGGACGGCCGATGCCAGCAGCGACGATCGCTTCGCGGACACGCCGAAAGAAGTTGGCGGGCAAATAGCCATAGCTGACCGCCGGCTCGCGCCCCGCAATCGGCCGGATATCATAGCCGGGCCACGCGAAGCGGTTCCACTCGGTGATGATGATCCACGATTGCTCGCCAGACAGGCCAAGATCACGCCGAACTGCTTCTGGCACTTCGATCGCCAAATGATCGCGGGTAGGGGCTTTCGTGGTCAGCGGTACGACGTGCACCTGATCGATCCCGTCCTTCGGACGGGTCACCAGCACGACGGCGACAGGCCGGTCCTTTATACCTTCATCGCGACCGTTAACGTACTCGTATTCCCACAGGTAGCTGTAGTTGAGAACTTCACCCGGTTGCGGCAGCGTTGAGCCTTTTTTCGGCGTCTTCGGCGCCGCGGCCGGGTTCGACGGCCCGGATGGCTTCGAGGGTTTCGTCATCTAGATCCTCCACGCGGCCGGCGATCCGTTCGCGACGGCGCAGGCGCTCATATTCATCGACGGGGACCATGACGAAGCGCACGCGGCCGTTCCGACTAACGCCAACCGGGCGGATCATCGCCTCGTCGGAATAGCGGCCGAACTGTTTTTGCAATTCGCCCGAAGGTACGATTTCCATGCTCGTCGCCATGAGCGGGTGTTCCTGTGCTGGATGCGTTGCAGGCTGCTGCCTGTGCGGCGGGATCTCGATCGCATGCAGGCTGCTGCCGGTACGCGCGGGGCTCGGTCGCGAGTACGGGCTCAGCCTGCACGCCCGGATCGTGGTAGAAGCACGACGGCTTTAAGCCCGTATTGATGAAATACGGAAAATAAGGATAGCCGTCAAGATGTGCCAAAACGATATAAACAGCGAGAACCGGAGAATCCGGAAAAAAGGGAGATCCGGAATTGCGCCATAGAGGCGATATATCTGGCAAAACATTCTAGCGATAAATGTAATTCCTGCTAAATAGATTTCGGTACCTATCTTACGGTCAGCGTGCCGGTCAGCGGTGGCAGAATGGGTCATGATCGTGGCTTTGGTGATAGAATGAGCTCACGTGTCACAGAACGACGATAAGGGGACAGGCGACGCACTTGGTCTCGTTGTTGCCGATGAGGTCAAGGCAGTTGCCGCGTACCTTCCGGACCTCGCGCCGGATGATCGCGACCGCGTCGACGATTATGTAGCGCGGGCATCGGCTGCGGCGACGCTGCGCGCCTATCAATCTGACTAGCGTTTGTTCTGTGTATGGTGTGAGGAGAGCGGATACCGACCGTTGCCGGCGACGCCGGCGATCGTCGCGGCGTTCCTGACGCTGCTCGCGGAACGCGGTTTCGTTCTCCAAACGCCGCAGCGATCGCGCGGGGGGCGGGCAGCGGTCGCAAAGCCGCTTGGGCGCTCGACGATCAGCCGGCGTCTTGCCGCCATCGTGTTCGCACACCGGGCAGCGGGGATTGATCCGCCGACCCACCAGCCCGACGCCACCCGGCTCGACAAGGCGATGCGGGCGATCCGGCGTGACAAGCGCGATGATCCCTCCGCACGGAAGCGGCCTGCCGATGGTGACGTGCTCCGTGATATGTTGCGCACGATCACCGGTGGCGATCTGCGCGCGTACCGCGACCGTGCGCTGCTGGCGATCGGGATGGCGGGTGCCTTCCGTCGCTCGGAACTCGTTGCGATCACCGTGGCCCGCGTGTCGGAGGATGCGCGCGGATTACTGGTACGGGTACCGACATCGAAGACCGATCAGGAGGGCAGGGGGCACAGTGTCGCCATTCCAGATGGTCGCCGTCTCGAACCCGTCCGGCACTATCGGGCCTGGCTTGATCAGGCGGGGATCGCGCACGGGTCGGTGTTCCGCAAGCTCACCCCGCAAGGGCGGCTGACCGAACTGGCGATGAGCGCGCAAGGCGTGGCACTGATCGTGAAGGCCGCCGCGCAGGCGGCGGGTTATCCGCCGGCATTGTTTTCTGGCCACTCGCTGCGTGCCGGGTTCCTGACCGAGGCGGGCCGCCAGAACGCCAATTTGTTCAAGATGCGCGAGCATAGCCGTCACGCCTCGATCGACATGGTTGCCGAATACGTGCGGGACCATGAACGCTTCCGGGCACATGCCGGCGAGGGATTCCTGTAGGCATTATATATAGGGGCACGGCAAACAGTGACCGCCTGGCGAGATGTGATCGGCATGATTGGCTAAGCTATGATGGCTGGCGATGCAGGCATTTGAGCCCACCCAATTCCCGTGTGCTATCTTGGGTATACCCACTGGAGCCGAGGAATGATGACCGATCAGCCGAAACGAGATGCGATCCGAGCAGTCCGGGTATACTTGCGTGTGAGCACCGACGAGCAAGACCTGACGCGACAAGAGGCGATCGTGGGGAGCGCGCGGGCGGCTGGTTTTTACGTCGCCGCGGTCTATCGCGAGAAAGCGTCAGGCGCTCGACCCGACCGCCCGGAACTGTTGCGCATGGTAGCAGACCTTCAGGCGGGCGAAGTGGTCATCGCCGAGAAAATCGATCGCATTAGCCGCTTACCGCTGGCCGAGGCGGAGCTTCTGGTTGCCACCATCAGGGGGAAGGGGGCTCGCCTTGCTGTGCCGGGAATCGTTGATCTGTCGGATCTGGTCGAGGACAGTTCAGGCGTGGCTCAGATCGTGCTGGAGGCGGTGCAGGATATGCTTCTACGGGTCGCGCTTCAGACTGCCCGGGATGACTACGAAACCCGTCGCGAGCGACAGCGAGAAGGAATAGAGCTCGCTAAGCGCGCAGGACGCTACACGGGGCGAAAGCCGGACCTGGCGCATCACCGTCGTATTGTCGGACTTCGGGATGCAGGGATGAGCATTGCCAAAACAGCCGAGTTGGCAGGCTGCAGCATTGCTCAGGTCAAACGTGTGACAGCTCTTCACCGGAGGAACCTTGCGGCATCGGGCACGAGTAACACATCGCTTTCGCCAGTTAAGGCTGATTAGCATCTGGACGATCACATTCCGCGACGAGGCACTGACCACGAAAGTTTATCAGCCCGCGTCCATGCGTGTGATAAATTACAGGCTTGACTTGAATATATACTGTGTTACTGATATAAGTATAAATCTAGGCAATAATTAGTGCATACCAGCAGAATTGGTTGCTTTATGAATACATACATATTTAGCTTTGCTGGTGAGAAAAACATTTACAAGACGATCACGTGTGAGTCACTTTCAGATGCACGAAATCAAGCGGTAAAGTACTTGGCTTCGTATCTTATTGATCATCCGGGTTTTGCGGATGATGGGCATTGGCGGGTTAACGTGGAAGACGAGGCTCATAACGAGCTTTTTCACGTGATCGTCGCAACGGTAACCTCCCGGCATGCAAAGCGACTCAGCCAGTCTGCAGATCTATAACTGGCTTTGACGTTACTGAAGGTCGGTGCCGATCGGGACGTTGGTATGTCCCGATCGGCGTAACAATGCCGTTAGCCTGCGGCGGAGCGTGGCGCCTTGGCAGGGCGATAGCGTAGCGCACCACCGATAACCCCAAAGCCCATAAGCATAATTACCCAGCTTTGCGGTTCTGGTACCGCCTGTGCCATCGTCAGCCCAAACTTGCGGTCCATGTCTTTGTAGCCGGCGGCTTGCACAGCGGCTGTTACATGTACTCCGTCAAATGAGAAGAAGCCTGCGCACCCGGTCGCTTGCGCGCCTGCTGCAACACAGTTGGTGTCGAAGCGTAGCGGAGGGAGATCGAGCGAAGCCGGATAGGTGAGAGCGCGCTGGTTGAGATCGTTGAGACTGTATTGAAACAGATCCGTGCCCGCGCTCAGCGTCAGGCCTTTGAGTGCTGTGGCGAGATAGCCATTAGCTTCGATCGTCAGCGGATCGCCTGCCATAGGGAAGTCGGTGAACAGGATGTTTC
>Ga0265798_10000809_pt1 | contig 50156 bp, 43 predicted proteins | sample P3T30metagenome_FD_192430 | JGI IMG/M metagenome (GOLD analysis project Ga0265798, IMG submission 192430) | Plant litter microbial communities from East Loma Ridge, Irvine, California - P3 T30 | ecosystem: Environmental > Terrestrial > Plant litter > Unclassified | place: USA: California...
GCGCGGCGATCGTCTGGGCGCCGGTGGCGGTGTACTTCCTGGTGACCGGCGCCATCTGGCAGGGCGTGGTGCTGATCGCCTTTGGCGTGCTGGTGATCGGCCTGGTCGACAACATCCTGCGCCCGATTTTGGTCGGCAAGGACACCAAGATGCCGGACTACCTGGTGCTGCTGTCGACCTTGGGCGGCATGGCGCTGTTTGGTCTGAACGGCTTCGTCATCGGGCCGGTGATCGCGGCGCTGTTCATTGCGGCCTGGGAGATGTTTGCGTCGGCTGAGGAATTCCACCCGCAGTAAGCGCGATTCGGATCAGGGGCCGGCCGGCGCATGTTACGCCAGAATAAAGTCTTGAATGAGATGCTAACAGGAACAAAGACATAGCAAGGGCAGCAAGGCAAGCTGTCCGAAGCGATTTCTTGAACAGGGTGCACGACAAGCGTTGTTTGGCTCTACCAAAATAATAAACTCTTGAACAGGTTTGAGCGATTCCGAGAGACCACTCAGCCAAACTGCTGTGCTGCAACGCTGCTGTGTCAGTGGCTCGTCACGAGTCGGTATGGCCGACAGAAAGTAGCCTCGGATCAAGTCGGGGGAACGTCAGTTGCCGTTACCTGTAGTGTCGCTCTACCTACCGCCGAAAAGTACAAAGCAACCGATACGAGGGCGACACCAAACAGGATTGCGATGAGTAGTGTTGGCGTCCCGCCCTGGTTAGTCACCCATGCCGCAATAATCGGTCCGCTCGCCTTCGCCAGCAGCGCGGGGCCCGCCATGGCACCAGATATGGCACCGTAGTTTTCGCTGCCGAACATCGCTTGCGGCAAGGTACCGCGGACGATCGTGATGACGCCGTTGCTGAGGCCGTACAGGATGCAGAAGCACGCTATCGCCCATGCCTGGACGCCAAACAGGAGAATGACGGCAAGTGCTGCCGGCAGCGCGCTGAAACAGAACTTGCCGATCAGTTGAGGTGCGGTGTTGCGTGCGACCGTGCGCTCCAGGATCCGGCCGACAACTTGCAAGGGGCCGATCAGCATCGACATGAGAATCGCGATGCGAGCACTGTGCCCCATCTCCTGTAGTAGAGGTATCAGGTGCACTGACAACGCGGAGAAGACAAAAATATTAGCCGAGAACGCCAATGCCAGCTTCCAGAATGCCGGATGGCGCACCGCCTCGGCCAGCGTGTGACTGCGCCTGCCCGTCTGCACCACGGCTGCTGACTTGGATTGTTCCCGTCCCAGCATCAGGTGCAGTGGGAGGCAAACCAGTAATTGCGTGGCCCCGAACCAGAGGTAGCTGTCTCGCCATCCAACCAAGGTATTCAGCTCCTGCGTCAGTGGCCAAAAGATCGTACTGGCGAAGCCGGCAAACAAGGTCAAGGTCGAGATCGCCTGACGTCCTGTCGCAGCAAATTTGCGGTTGATCGTTGCAAATGCTGCCTCGTACAGCGTCAGGCCCATGGCAAGGCCGAGAATTGTCCAGGACGTGACGTAGGCGACCGGGCTGCGGGCGTCGCTCAAGAGAAAAAAACCGATGCCACAAACGACCGATCCCGTGCCCATTACCATTTGGCCACCGTGGCGATCGAGCAGGATGCCGATAGGCGTTGCTACCAGGCCGGCGATCAGTAGGCTCCACGAATAGGCGCCGAACACGAGCGTCGGGCTCCACCCGAGCTCACGCTGGATGTTCGGCGCAAGAATGCTGAAAGCGTAGTACAGCGATCCCCACGAGATGATCTGTGTACAGGCAAGGATGCCAATGGTACGCCACTGAGAATTCATACGTCCTCGTTGATGAGAAGGCGGCGCCACGCACCGCCGGAATCGAAACGGCTTACGCGCAGCACTCCGCCTTGGCGGCTGGACTGGATGCCAGCGGGACGGTGCAGCCGCATCCGGGTTTTCCTGCGGCATTGGCCTGGGCATCCGCGAGGCAGCAACCAGTCGACTGCTCCGGCGCGGGACCGCCACAGCAATCTGATGCCGCCGGCTCGGTGTCATATGTTTGGCGCGTGCTGCAGACACCGGTTTCCGGCAGTTCCAGCTGCACGTCGTCGGCAGCAAGCAGGTCGCCCGCCAAAGCTGCGACGACCGATCGCACCTGCTCGTAGCCCGTTGCCATCAAGAAGTTCGGCGCGCGGCCGTAGCTCTTGGCCCCAACCGCATAGTAACCTTGCTCTGGATGAGCCAGCTCGCGGTGGCCGTGCGGCCGCACCGTGCCGCAGCTATGTTCGTTCGGGTCGATCAACGGTGCCAGCAGGTCCGTGCTCTCGAGCCAAGGATCGTGGCGCACGCGCAATTCGCGTGTGATGTCGAGGTTCGGCCGGGCGCCGGTAGCGGCAATGATCTCGTCGATGCCATCGATGTCTGCGGCGCGGGTTTCGCCACGCACGGTAATACAGCCGGCCTCCTCCAGCAGCGACTGAATCCGGAAGTCCTGGTGTAACTCGAGGCGGCCGGATTGCTGCAGCGCTTTCAGCCGCATGCCCAACTGTCCGCGTGCCGGCAGGCCGTCGGCATCGCCGCCACCGAACAGCTTCGCGCTTTGACGTCCGCGAATGGCCCAGACCAGGTGTGTGCCCGGCGCCTCGTCGGCGAGCGTCGCCAGTGCCAGCAGGGATCCCGCAGCCGAGTGTCCGGCCCCGACAACCAGTACACGCCGGCCGGCGTAGCGTTGCCGCTCGGCTCCAAGCACGTCGGGCATGCCGTAAGCGATCCGGTCACCCAGTGCTACTTCGCCTTGCGCCGGCAGCCCATTGGCACCGAGCGGATTAGGTTGCGACCAGGTACCAGTGGCATCGATCACGGCACTGGCCAAGTACTCGCGCTCTCCTTCAGGCGTAGCCGCACGGATAACAAACGGGGCGCTCTCGCGACCGCGCGTCTTCACCTTGTCGAATCCAGCCCGAGTGATTCCGGCCACACGATGGGAGAGCCTGAGGTGCGCGGCGATCGAAGGAAGGGCTGCAAAAGGCAACAGATACCCGTCGACGATTTCTCCAGCCGTCGGCAAAGCTTCCGAATCCGGCATCTGCCAACCCGCTGCCATTAGCAATTGGCGGGCTGCCTTGTCGACGTTGTACTGCCATGGCGAAAACAGGCGGACATGGCGATAGCTTTCCAGATTGCTAGCTACCTTCGCGCCGGCCTCCAGGATCAGCGGTGTCAAGCCGCGCGTGACCAGGCGGGCGCCTGCGGCGAGGCCAATGGGGCCCGCGCCAAGTACCGCGACGGGAAGGCTCTTGTTGAGGATGCTGTTCATGTTGTCTCCCAAGTCATCAAGTTAGCTACGTCAGTTGAGAATCATGTTAGTTATTCGTCGAACTACGAACAATAGGTGAAAATTTTTTTAGAGCTTGCCGATCATTTGCTTGAACTGAGCAAGCCGCTCCGTGTTCACGCAGTAGCACACGCGCTGCTCGTCGGCCGAACCAATGATGAGTCCTGCGTGTTTGAGCACGCTTACGTGCTGCGAGATCGTCGAAGCCGCCAGCGGCAGGACATCGGTCAGGCTGCCGAAGTAACAGGCGCCGTAAGCCGACAGGTAGTTCAGCAGCTGGACACGTGCCGGGTGCCCAAGTGCCTTGCACATCATCGCAAGTTCCTCGGCATCAATCGTCGGCACGGCAATGCCACTCTTCGGTTCACAGCAAGTCGTCATATCCACTCTTCGTTATTCGTCAATCGACGAACAAAGAATAAAACGGATGTCATGAAGCTGTCAATATGTTTCGATATTCTTGGAAGTGTCGTATTGGTCGTGTATCATCCTTACATCTTGCAACTCACCAGATTGGAACGCCATGGATACCAAAGCAGTACTCGCAGCACTTGCGGCCCTGGCGCAGGAAAGCCGTCTAGCAGTATTTCGGCTGCTCGTACAGGCGGGGCCGGCAGGTCTCGCAGCCAGCAGAATTGCCGAACACCTGGACGTTCCTCCCTCGTCGTTGTCCTTTCACCTGAAAGAGCTGTCGCATGCGGGGTTGCTCGCTTCCCGGCAGGACGGCCGCTTCGTGATTTATACGGCGAACGTCGAAACGATGAATGGGCTGATCGGCTTTCTGACCGAAAACTGCTGCGGAGGTGTGCCCTGCGACGCAGCCATAGGCGATGTATGCAAGGCGGAATGACGCCGGCCACGAACTGACGCCATCCATCCTATCGAAAGGAAACCCTATGCAAGACAAGGTTTATAACGTCCTGTTCCTCTGCACCGGTAACTCGGCGCGCAGCATCATGGGCGAAGCACTGCTCTCGACTGTCGGCAAAGGGCGCTTTCGCACCTTCTCGGCCGGTAGTCATCCAGCTGGCTCGGTCCATCCGCTGGCGATCGAACAGGTGCTGGCCACCGGCTACCCGACCGACCAGTTGCGTAGCAAGAGCTGGGATGAGTTTGGCAGCGCAGAAGCGCCGCACATGGACTTTATCTTCACCGTCTGCGACAAGGCGGCTGGTGAAGCATGCCCATATTGGCCTGGCCATCCAATCTCCGCGCATTGGGGCTTCGAGGATCCTGCCGCCTGCACGGGTAGCGAAGCCGAGCAACGTGCAGTGTTTCAAAAAATTTTCCGCCAGATCCTGGCGCGCGTGAACGTGTTCGCCAGCCTTCCGCTGCACATGCTCGAGAAAAACGCGATCCAGGCCGAGGTGAACGCCATCGGCAAGACACCTGTTTGACACTTTAACCCGACCACAAAAACCACATGAACGTACTGTTTCTCTGCACTGGTAATTCTTGCCGCTCCGTCCTTAGCGAGGGCACTTTTAACCATCTCGCCCCGGAAGGTCTGAAGGCGATCAGCGCCGGTAGCCAACCGACAGGCTGGCTGCATCCGCGCGCCGTCGCGCTCTTGGACCGTAAAGGGATCTCGACCGAGGGCTACTACAGCAAGTCGTGGGACGACTTGCCGGTAATGCCCGATATCGTCGTGACCGTCTGCAGCAGTGCTGCCGGCGAGACCTGTCCTGCTTACCTCGGCCCAGTGCTGCGCACTCACTGGGGCCTGGAAGACCCGAGTCACGTCGTCGGCACTGACGAGGAGATCGAAGCGGCATTCGAGCGGACGTATGAAATCATCCTGGCCCGTACGCAAGCCTTCCTGGCACTGCCGCTCGAAGAGCTCAAAGCTGACAAGGCCCGGTTCAAGGCCGAGCTCGACCGCATCGGCACCCTTCTTCCTTGATCTAGACGTCCCGTATGACGCGGGACGCTGTTATCGACGCTTCAACTTATTGACCTGCTGACTAGGACCCTTTGTGCTCATCGCATTCCTGATTTTCTTCGTTACCCTCATTTTTGTCATCTGGCAGCCCCGCGGGCTGGGCATCGGCTGGAGCGCTAGCGCCGGTGCCGTCGTCGCCCTGCTCGCCGGCGTTATCGACATGGCCGACATCCCTGTGGTGTGGGGCATCGTCTGGAATGCGACGGGAGCTTTCGTAGCCGTCATCATCATCAGCCTGCTGCTCGACAAGGCGGGCTTCTTCGAATGGGCGGCCCTGCATGTGGCCCGCTGGGGCAAAGGCAATGGCCGGCGCCTGTTCGTCCTGCTGGTCCTGCTCGGCGCGGCGGTGGCGGCGCTGTTCGCCAATGACGGCGCGGCCCTGATCCTGACGCCGATCGTGATCGCAATGCTTGCCGCGCTGCGCTTTCCGCCTAAAGCCATGCTGGCCTTCGTGATGGCGGCCGGTTTCATTGCCGATACCGCCAGCCTGCCGCTAGTCGTGTCGAACCTGGTCAACATCGTCTCGGCCGACTACTTCGACATCAGCTTCGCCCGCTACGCCGCGGTGATGGTGCCGGTCAACCTGGTGTCGGTGGCGGCCACGCTGGCGGCGCTCACCTGGTTCTTCCGCAAGGACATTCCGGCTAACTACGACCTGGCGCAATTGAAGCGCCCCGAAGAGGCCATCCATGACCGCGCTACTTTCGTGACCGGCTGGTGGGTGCTGGCGATGCTGCTGGTCGGCTTCTTCTGGCTCGACGACATCGGCGTCCCGATCAGTGCCGTGGCGGCAGTCGGCGCGGCCTTGCTGCTGGCCGTGGCCGCACGCGGCCACCGCATCTCGACGCGCGAGGTACTGCGCGGCGCTCCGTGGCAGGTTGTCGTATTCTCGCTTGGCATGTACCTGGTCGTGTATGGCCTACGCAATGCGGGCCTGACCAACTACCTGACCGAGCTGCTGAATGTGTGTGCCCAACATGGTGTGTGGGGTGCGGCGCTCGGCACCGGGTTCATCACGGCGATCCTGTCCTCGATCATGAACAACATGCCGACCGTGCTGGTGGGCGCCCTCGCGATCGACGCGACCGCCACCACCGGTGTAGTGCGCGAAGCGATGGTCTACGCGAACGTCATCGGCGCCGACCTCGGACCGAAGATCACGCCGATCGGCAGCCTCGCCACCCTGCTCTGGCTGCACGTGCTGGACGCGAAGAACATCCATATCGGGTGGGGCTACTATTTCCGGGTCGGTATCGTGCTGACGCTGCCGATCCTCTTCGTTACCCTGTGCGCGCTTGCTCTGCGCCTGAGCTAAGAAAGCTTACTAAACCATGGACGTCACCATCTACCACAATCCGAATTGCGGCACGTCGCGCAATACGCTGGGCCTGATCCGCAACGCCGGGATCGAGCCGTCCGTCACCGAGTACCTGAAGAACCCACCCGCCCGGGCGACGCTGGTCGACCTGATCAGGCAAGCGGGCCTGTCCGTGCGCGAGGCTGTGCGCGAGAAAGGCACCCCATTCGTCGAACTCGGCCTGGACAATCCCGGCACCACCGACGAGCAGCTGATCGATGCGATGCTCGCACACCCGATCCTGATCAACCGCCCATTCGTGGTAACCCCAGCCGGCGTCCGGCTGTGCCGTCCTTCCGAGGTCGTCCTGGATATTCTGCCGGTGCCGCAGCAAGGCGCCTTTACGAAAGAAGACGGCGAGGCCGTCGTCGATGCGCAAGGAAAGCGAATCAAATGAGCAAGATCCAGAACCTGCCCAATATCCAGCCGGAACTGCTGGACATGCCGACCGTCGAGAAACTCGAACCGACGGGCGGCATGAACCACAAGCCGCGTATTTTGATGCTTTACGGTTCGCTGCGTGAGCGCTCCTTCAGCCGCTTTCTCACATACGAGGCCGCGCGTATCCTCGAGCAGTTCGGCGCCGAGGTGAAGATCTTCGATCCGGTGGAGTTGCCGATGGTCGGCAGCGTGCCCGAGACGCACCCGAAGGTCGTCGAACTGCGCGAACTGTGCCTGTGGTCCGAGGGTCAGGTCTGGTGCAGCCCGGAGCGACACGGTGCCATTACTGCGGTGATGAAGAACCAGATCGACTGGATACCGCTCGAGATGGGGGCGATCCGCCCGAGCCAGGGTCGCACGCTGGCAGTCATGCAGGTTTGTGGCGGGTCGCAATCGTTCAACGTCGTCAACACTCTGCGACTCCTGGGGCGCTGGATGCGCATGTTCACGATCCCAAACCAGTCTTCGGTACCAATGGCCTATAAGGAGTTCGATGATGAGGGCCGCATGCATCCCTCGGCATACTACGACCGCGTGGTCGACGTCATGGAGGAGTTATTCAAATTCACCCTCTTGACGCGGGGTCGCACGGACTATTTGACGGACAGGTATAGCGAACGTAACGAGCGCGCCCAGAAAGCGATTGACCGGCAAATACAAAAGATCTGAATCGTGGAGGAAATCAGGCGCATCCCCGTCCTGGTTCCTTCGATACACCTGTTTCAGCTTCCCTTGCTCCACCCGGAAACAATGATCGCCATGCCGAACAAGGCAATTGCCGCCCCCGCCCAGTCCAGCGTCGATAATTTCACCCCGTCGACGAATCTGAGCCAGACCAGGGCGGTCGCGACATAGACGCCGCCGTAGGCTGCGTACACCCGTCCGCTAGCCGCAGGATGCAGGGTAAGTAACCAGACAAAAATCGCGAGACTGGCCGCTGCCGGCACCAGGAGCCAGATCGAGCCTCCCTTGCGCAGCCATAGGTAAGGTAGGAAGCAGCCGACGATTTCGGCGCTGGCGGTGGCGACAAAAAGCAGTGTGGTCTTTAGTATCAACGTAGTTCTCATCCAGTAGCAACACTGAATCATTATAGCTGCGCACCGTTTTGCTGAGCTCGCTCACCAGCCAGCCCCAATGAGGTGCAAAAGCAAAACGATGCCCCATGCTATACTTTTCTCCATGGCTGCCCGACGCTTCATCTACCTCGTCTTGACGATCCTCGCTCTTCAGCTCAGCTGGAGCGTGGTCGCTGCGTATTGCGAGCATGAGTCGGGCCGTGCCGCTCAGCATTTCGGACACCACTCGTCCGACGCCGATGCTCATAAAGTCGCATTCGACGGGAAGGACCAGCCCTCTGGCTCGGCGAAGAAAGCAAGCGTGCATTCGCACTGCTCGTCCTGCGCCCACATCTCGCTGTCCTTCGATGCTCTCCCAGTTGCTGTAGCGATTCTGGAGCCTGCTCGCCTCGTGTCGCCGGCTACTTCGCTGCACTATTCTTCCTTGTACTCCGATCGGCCCGAGCGGCCTCAATGGATCTCCGCCGTCTGATTCGGCGGCAGATCGTATACATCCACTCATCGTTGTGCGGGAGGCCGGAAGGCCATCCCGATACGTCTCGCTGCTGAATAGCCTTCGTTTTCAATAACTGGAGTTATTCATGCATTCCAAATTTTTCGTCCTCGGGGCGGCTGTGCTATTTGCACAGGCGTTACCGAGTGCTGCGCAGATGACAGCGCAGCGAGTTTTACCTGGGGCAACCCAGCAGCCCGCCCCGGCCACGAGCTCGCCCCTGACGCTCGAGCAGGCCGTTGCCAAGGCCCTGGCCGCCAATCCGACACTGCGCGCAGCCGCGCTCGACGTGGCGATTGCCGAGGGCAGGCGCCGCCAAGCCGGCGTGTTTCGCAATCCAGAGGTCTCGTTCGTACGCGAGGGAACCCAGCGCGGCACCCGCACTCAAACAGTTCAGCTTAGTCAGGTGCTCGAACTCGGAGGCAAGCGCTCCGCCCGCATCAGGCTCGCGGAAAGCGAGCGTAGCCTCGCCCTGGGAAATCTTGGCGTTGCGCGCACCGACCTGCGCGCCGATGTCACCGCCGCCTATTTCGACGCACTTGCCGCGCAGGAGCGCCTGCAAGTGGCCCAGGCTTCGCTCGATGTGGCCGGCAAGGCCGCTTATGCGGCGGAAAGGCGCGTGGCAGCCGGGCGAGTATCGCCTGTCGAGCAGGATCGCGCCGGCGTCGCCCAGGCATCGGCGCGGATTGAGCTTTCGCAGGCCCAGAACGAACTGTCGATCGCCTTGCACACGCTGGCCGCCTACTGGGGCGAGACCAGCGCGGTGTCGCAGCCCCTCGCCACCCCGGAGCTGGACTTGGCGCCTGCCCCGGCGCTGGACGAACTCCAACGGCGGCTGGACGCCTCGCCCCAGTTGCGGCGCTCCCGCCTGCAGGTGGCGCGCGAGGAAGCGCAGGTCGGCCTCGACCGTTCCCAGCGCATGCCCGATGTGACGCTCATTGCAGGCAGGCAGAAGGATGACGAAATCGGCCGCTCGCAAACCGTGCTCGGCGTTTCGCTGCCAATCCCGTTGTTTAACCGGAACCAGGGCAGTCTCCAGGCCTCGCTTTCCCGGGCTGAACAGGCACGGACTGAATTCGAGGCCGAGCGGCTGCGCCTGCACCAATCGCTGACGGCCGCCTACCAGCGGGCACAGCTCTCCGGCGAACAGGTACGCACTATGCGCCAGGACATCTTGCCAAGGGCACAGCGCGCGTTCGACGCGGCCGTCACAGGATTTGAAGCAGGCAAGTTCAACTTCCTCGACGTCCTCGACGCCCAGCGCACGCTCCTGCAAATCCGCACCCAGTACATCCAGGCGCAGTACGATCGTTACCGCGCCGTCGCAGAACTAGGCCGCTATGTCGACGTCGACGGCGCCGCCTCAAACCACAGGATCTCCCAATGAAGTTCAACATCGACAAAAAGTCCACCTTCTCCATCCTGGCCGTTGTTGCCATAGGTATTGTGCTTGCGATCGCTATTCTGTTCTGGAAGAAAGACGCCCCGGCCGGTGAGGGCGAAACCGAACACGCTGAGGAAACGACGGAAAAGTCTGCTGCCAAAGGGGGGCATGCCGAAGGCAAGGAAGAAGGGCACGGCAAGGAAGAAGGCCACGCCGAAGGCAAGGAAGAAGGCCATGCCGAAGCCGCGTCCGGCCTGATCAAGATGACGCCCCAGCAAATCCAGAGCGCTGACATTGTTACCGCCAGAGCAGCTGCGGCCAGTGTCGACACGGCCGTGACCCTCCCTGGCGAGGTGCAGTTCAACGAGGACCGCACGGCGCACGTGGTTCCCCGTGTTGCTGGTGTAGTCGAATCGGTTTCCGCCGCGCTCGGCCAGGAAGTCAGGAAGGGCCAGGCACTGGCGGAGATTGCCAGCCCGGAGCTCGCCGAACTGCGCAGTGCTGCCCTCGCCGCCGACAAGCGCCTGGAACTCGCGCGTGTGACCTACGAACGCGAGAAGAAGCTGTGGGAAGACAGGATCTCGGCCCAGCAAGATTACCTGCAGGCCGAGCAGCAGTACCGCGAGGCCCAGATCGAAGCACAGTCGGCGCGGTCGAAACTGACGGCGCTCGGCGCCGGGTCAGGCTCGGGCGCCCTGAATCGCTATGTATTACGCGCGCCTTTCAACGCCGTGGTGGTAGAAAAGCACCTTGCCCAGGGTGAGGCCGTAAAGGAAGACGCCAACGCCTTCGTCCTGTCCGACCTGTCGAAAGTATGGGTACAGATTGCCGTCAGCCCGAAAGACCTGGGAACAATCCGTGTCGGCCAGAGCGTGACCATTCAGTCTCCGGCCGGCGGCGGAGCAGTCAACGGCAAGGTGAGCTACGTGGGCAACCTGCTGGGCGAACAGACCCGGACTGCAACCGCCCGCGTCGTGGTCGATAACCCGGGCCTCGCCTGGCGCCCCGGCTTGTTCGTGAACGTGTCGGTGATACGCGGCAAGAAGGAGGCCGCCGTCACAGTGCAGGCCGACGGCGTGCAGACGATTGAAGGCAAGCCCGTCGTGTTCGTCAAAGCGGCGGAGGGCTTCCAGGCCCGGCCAGTCACCCTTGGCGCGAGCGACGGCAAGGTCGTGGAAATCGTCCAGGGCTTGGCCGCCGGTGCCGAATACGTTGCAACGGGAAGCTTCGTTGTGAAGGCCGAGCAAGGCAAAGGCAGTGCCGAGCACGAACACTGAACGAGGAACCAGACATGTTTGAACGAATAATCCGTTTTGCCATCGAGCACCGATGGCTCGTCATGGTCGCCGTCGTCGCGATGGCTGCTGTCGGCATCTACAACTACCAAAAGCTGCCGATCGACGCCGTTCCCGACATTACCAACGTCCAGGTCCAGATCAACACCTCGGCAGCCGGCTATTCGCCGCTCGAAGTCGAGCAGCGCGTCACCTTCCCGATCGAGACGGTCATGTCCGGCCTTCCCGGCCTGGAGGAAACCCGCTCGCTGTCGCGCTACGGCCTGTCGCAGGTGACCGTCATCTTCAAGGACGGGACGGACATCTATTTTGCCCGCCAACTCGTCAACCAGCGGATCCAGGAGGCCAGGGAAAACCTGCCTGGCGGGGTTGTGCCGATGATGGGACCGATCTCCACGGGCCTCGGCGAAATCTACCTGTGGACGGTGGAGAGCGAACCGGGTGCGAAAAAGCCCGATGGCACGCCCTACACGCCGACCGACCTGCGCGAAATCCAGGACTGGATCATCAAGCCACAGTTGCGGCAAGTAGCCGGCGTCACCGAAATCAACTCGATCGGCGGCTACGCCAAGGAATACCTGATCGCGCCTGACCCCGCCAAACTCAGTTCCTATGGGCTGTCGCTGTCTGACGTCGTCGGTTCGATCGATCAGAACAACAATAACGTCGGCGCCGGCTATATCGAACGCCGCGGCGAGCAGTTCCTGATCAGGGCGCCGGGCCAGGTACGAACCCTCGACGATATCCGCAATACCATCCTCAGCAACGTCGATGGCGTCCCCATTCGCGTCCGTGATGTCGCCACCGTCGATATCGGCCGCGAGCTGCGCACTGGCGCCGCGACCGAGAATGGCCGCGAGGTCGTGCTGGGAACGGTGTTCATGCTCATCGGCGAAAACAGCCGTGCGGTGTCCCAGGCGGTGGCCGCCAAGATGGTCGATGTCAATCGCTCGCTGCCGAAAGGCGTCAAGGCAGTGACGGTGTATGACCGCACTGTGCTGGTGGACAAGGCCATCAATACGGTCAAGAAGAACCTGCTCGAGGGCGCGGTGCTGGTGATCGTCATCCTCTTCATGTTCCTCGGCAATATTCGGGCGGCAATCATCACTGCCATGGTCATCCCGCTGGCGATGCTCTTCACGTTCACAGGCATGGTGACCTACAAGGTCAGCGCAAACCTGATGAGCCTGGGTGCGCTCGACTTCGGCATCATCATCGACGGCGCGGTCGTCATCGTCGAAAACTGCGTACGGCGCCTCGCCCATGCTCAGGAGCACCACAAGCGCGACCTGACCCTGACCGAACGCTTCCACGAAGTGTTCGCCGCGGCCAGGGAAGCACGGCGTCCCCTGCTCTTCGGCCAGCTCATCATCATGGTCGTCTACCTGCCGATCTTCGCGCTCTCTGGCGTCGAGGGCAAGATGTTCCATCCGATGGCGTTCGCCGTTGTTGCGGCACTGGTCGGGGCGATGATCCTGTCGATCACCTTTATTCCGGCCGCAGTTGCCCTGTTCATCGGCAAGCGCGTTACGGAGAAGGAAAACAGGATCATGGGCATGGCCAAGCGCGCCTACGCACCGATGCTCGAAAAGGTGATGCGCAACGCCGCACTTGTCATCACGAGCGCGACCGTCCTGGTCCTCCTGTCGGGACTCCTGGTAACGCGCCTCGGCAGTGAATTCATCCCGAGCCTGAACGAAGGCGACCTGGCGATTCAGGCCCTGCGTATTCCGGGCACCAGCCTGAGCCAGTCCGTGGAGATGCAGAAGAAGATCGAAGCCGGGCTCAAGGCGAAGTTCCCCGAGATCGACCGGGTGTTCGCCAGGACCGGTACTGCGGAGATCGCGTCGGATCCGATGCCGCCAAATATCTCGGATGGCTACATCATGCTTAAGCCCGAATCGGAATGGCCAAAGCCAAAGAAGAGTCGGGCGGAGCTGGTCACAGCGATCCAGGAAGAGTCCGAGAAATACGCAGGCAACGCGTACGAATTCTCGCAGCCGATCCAGTTGCGCTTCAACGAACTGATCTCCGGCGTGCGCAGCGACGTGGCTGTCAAGGTCTTTGGCGACGACATGGATGTGCTTGCTTCGACAGGCCAGGAAATTGCCGAAGTACTCCAGCGCATTCCCGGCGCGGCCGAAGTGAAGGTCGAGCAGACGGGCGGCCTGCCGATGCTGACCGTGAACATCGACCGCGAGAAGACGACGCGCTATGGCCTGAACATCGGCGCCGTACAGGAGGCACTCGCGATCGCAACCGGGGGGCGCGAGGCCGGCACCATGTTCGAGGGCGACCGCCGTTTCGATATCGTCGTCCGCCTGCCCGAAACGCAGAGGGCCGATCTGGACGCGCTCAGGCAGCTTCCTGTCCCGTTGCCTGCCAAGGAAGGCAGCCCGACGTCGTACATTCCTTTGGGCGAAGTGGCGACGCTCGAATTCACGCCTGGGCCGAACCAGATCAGCCGGGAAAACGGCAAGCGGCGCATTGTCGTGAGCGCGAACGTGCGCGGACGTGATATCGGCACCTTCGTACCTGAGGCAGCTGCGGCGATCGCGAGGGACGTGAAGGTGCCCGCAGGTTACTGGACGAGCTGGGGCGGCACATTCCAGCAGCTCGAATCGGCGACCGCGCGCCTGCAGGTCGTCGTGCCGCTCGCGCTGTTCATCGTGTTCACGCTGTTGTTCATGATGTTCAACAATGTGAAAGACGGCTTGCTCGTGTTTACGGGTATCCCGTTCGCCCTGACGGGGGGCGTCATCGCCCTGGCCCTGCGCGGCATTCCGATGTCGATATCGGCAGCGGTCGGGTTCATCGCGCTCTCGGGTGTGGCGGTCCTGAACGGCCTGGTGATGATTTCCTATATCCGGACCCTGCGTGAAGAAGGAATGGGACTGGACCGGGCGATTACGCACGGTGCGTTGACCAGGCTGCGGCCAGTCCTCATGACCGCCCTGGTTGCGTCGCTGGGCTTCGTACCAATGGCCATCGCGACCGGCACCGGCGCCGAAGTGCAGCGGCCGCTTGCGACCGTTGTGATCGGCGGCATCCTGTCCTCGACGGCGCTGACGCTGCTCGTTCTTCCCCTGCTCTACCGGCTTGCGCATCGCAAGGATAGCGATGAGGTACCGGTGCAAAAGGCGAAAGTCCTCGTCCATTAAGCGTACTGGGCCGCGAGGACTGCTTGCGGCCCAGCCAGGGAGGACAACATGCGTCAAGAAACGCGGAAGGGGCACTTCCGCGGCACCCGTGGACTTGTCTTGCTGGACCAGGCTGCGCACGGGATAGCCCTGGTGACTTGCGTGACCGGGGGAATCGTTCTCGAGAGCGTCGTCCTGATGGCCGCAGCGGCACATCATCTGGCCAGTATGGGATTGAGGTTGAGCGTCGAAGAAAGCTCAGATGAGCAACCGCAATCCAGGTCAGGCAGTGCGGCAGCCTCGCTCATGCAGCTCGGCCTCTGGTCGTGTTGCATGCTGCTGGCGATATGCGTTACGGCCCTGGGTGCACACGGCCTGTTTCACGCCGAGCCGCTCGACGTGGCGGCGATGGCTGGCTTTGCGGCACCTGGTGCGGTCGGTGCGGCGACGACTGCCGTCCTCGCGTGCTGGGCTGTCCATGCCGGCAGAGGAATTGACAGGGCCGATGCACTGCTGTCGGCAGCGCCGACGGTAACTGCGCTGTGTATCGCTCTTACTGAACTGGGGGCCGGTGCGGGGAGTCTGGACGCACTTGCCGGCCTTCTACTCGTGCTGCTGCTTTGCGCGCGTACGCTGCTTTATCTGAGGGCTGCGCTGGATTGATTCACGGTGAAGCAGTCGGTGCGCCGATCGATATCGAAAGGAGGCTATGAATGAAGCTGCAGCAACAGCCCGCTGACGCGGCTCGCGAGCATCTGATCGAAGTGATCGGCATTGGCGCGTTGGTCCTATTCGGAGTGATCATGCTGTTCTTCGGTTGGCTGAAGTACAAGGATCGAAACAGGCCGCCAAGGCCGAAAACCCGAAAGAGCGCAAAGCGCAGGGCCAAGCGAAGGTAGTGCGCACTGGGCTAAAAGTGCGTCAACGGGCCGATATCGCGGTCCATTACACGGCGGGGTATCTCGACATGACGGGGGCCAGCGCTTCCGCAACCAGGCAGAACATTCATATTCACTACACAAGGGGAAGACAATGGGTTCAGGACATTCTCATGCGGCACAGCCAGGCCAGAACGAACGACCTCTCTGGATCGCGCTCATCCTCACCACGGCGTTTCTCATCGCTGAAATCATCGGGGGTATTCTCACCAACAGTCTTGCCCTGATCTCCGATGCGGCGCACATGTTCACCGACACCGCGGCGCTGGCGATCTCGCTCGCAGCGATCCGCATCGGCAAGCGGCCGGCGGACAGCGAACGCACCTTCGGCTACTACCGCTTCGAGATTTTGGCGGCCGCTTTCAATGCCTTCCTGCTGTTCCTGGTGGCCATCTACATCCTGTACGAAGCGTACCAGCGCCTGAACAACCCGCCGGAAATCGAGTCGGGAACAATGCTGCTGGTTGCTGCGTTTGGTCTCGTCGTCAACCTCATCAGCATGCGACTGCTTTCAAGCGGCAAGGACAGCAGCCTGAACGTCAAGGGCGCGTACCTCGAAGTATGGAGTGACATGCTCGGTTCGATCGGCGTCATCGTCGGCGCCCTCGTGATCCGGTATACCGGCTGGTCCTGGGTCGATTCGGCCATCGCAGTTGCGATCGGGCTCTGGGTATTGCCACGCACCTGGACACTGCTCAAGGCGAGCATGAACGTGCTGCTCGAAGGCGTCCCCGAGGGGCTCGGCATCGCCGACGTCAAGGAAGCGATCACCGGCGTACCGGGCGTGGCAAGCGTGCACGACCTGCATGTGTGGTCGATTACAAGCGGCAAAGCCAGCCTGACGGTACATGTGGTCCAGCGTGCCGACGTCGCCGATCCACAGGCCCTGCTGCTCGCCATCCGCCAGCTTGTCGCCAGCAAGTATGACATCCATCACAGCACCATCCAGATCGAGACGACGCCTTGCGAGCAGGCAATCGAGGAGCACAGCTTCGGTCCAGCAGCAGGTCACGACCACGCCGAGCATGCCGAGCACGCCGGCCACCATGAGCATGAAGGAGAAAAGCGATGATTGACCATATCAGGGCAAACCTCGTCGAGGCGCGCGAAGCGCTCGATCACCTGATCAACGACGCCACCCAGCTCGCAAATATCGAGGCAGGGGCCGCCCTCCTGATCGATTCGCTGCGCAGTGGGCGGCGTGTCATCTCATGTGGAAACGGCGGCTCGATGTGCGACGCGATGCACCTGGCCGAAGAGTTGTCAGGACGGTTCCGCGAGAATCGTCCCGCCATGGCGGCCGTGGCCATCAGCGACCCGAGCTACATCACCTGCGTCGCCAATGACTATGGATACGACCAGGTCTTCGCCCGCTTTGTCGAGGGCAACGGTGGGCCTGGCGATGTCCTGTTCGCGATCAGTACGAGCGGGAGCAGCCCGTCCGTTGTCCTTGCCACGCAGGCAGCCCGCGCCAAGGGGATGAGGGTAGTCGGGCTGACTGGACGGTCGGGATCGCAACTCGAGCAATGTGCGGATGTCTGCATCTGCACGAGCGCCGGACGCTACGCTGATCGGGTGCAGGAGCTCCATATCAAGGTCATCCATATCCTGATCGAACTGGTTGAGCGTGCCCTGCAGCCCTTGAATTATCCCCAAAAGGATGAGCTCACAGGCTAAGTCGGTCTACCTTGGCTGCCGCGTCGTTGAACTGCGGCGTGCGCCTATCCCTGGGCTAGCCTGCCACACTGGTTGAGGGGGAATTTTCGCTAAGGTATCTAAGAAAGCTTGAGCGGTACAACCTGCAGTGACTCGCTGGCTAGCCGCACGCAATCAGAACATCATCGTCAAGAGGTAATAATTTGAATCGTGAAAGCTTGGAACGGAATCAAATTCCAGTTTATTTTGCCAGCACCGCCATTGCCGCAATCGGTGGAATCCTTGCGCCTGAAGCCGCAGGTAACCTTGATGTGTTGGTTACACCTGCCATCGCTGCCCTGATGTATGCAATGTTCCTGCAGATTCCCTTCCTCGACCTCAAACAAGGCTTGAGCAATAAGGCGTTCATATCTGCAGTCCTCGTGGCAAATTTCGTGCTGATACCACTTCTGGTATGGGCGTTGACGCGTGGACTGCACGACCATCCAGCGCTGCTGATTGGTGCACTTTTGGTCCTGCTGACTCCCTGTATCGACTACGTGGTGGTATTCACCCATCTCGGGAAGGGAGACTCGCGCTTGATACTGGCTGCTACGCCGGTCTTGCTTCTGCTTCAGCTGCTCCTGCTGCCCCTCTACCTCGGCGTCATGACCGGCGGCGAATCTGGTGTCGTGATCGCTATCGCCCCGTTTGTCGAAGCATTCCTGCTGCTGATCGGGGCGCCCCTGTTGCTGGCGGTGGCCACGGCCGGACTCGCGAAGCGATCGGTCATTGTCGACAAATGGAATGCCGGATGGGCATGGCTCCCGGTGCCAGCCATGGCAGCAGTGCTGGTCGTCGTCATCGGCTCCCAGATCGGTTCAATCGTCAGGGAGATAGATCGACTGGTGCCGGTCATTCCGGTCTATATTGCTTTCATGGTGCTTGCGCCATTGGTCGGCGCTTTGACGTCGAGGATGCTCGAATTGCGCGCCGAGGTTGCCCGGGCAGTCACGTTTAGTTCCTCGACACGCAATTCGCTAGTTGTTTTGCCTCTCGCGCTTGCATTGCCTGAAGACGTCCGTGGACTGGCAGCTGCCGCCGTGATCACACAGACCCTCATCGAGTTAGTTAGCGAACTGGTATATGTTCGAGCGATTCCAATGCTGATTTGGAGACGCGCGAATGCCTACCAGGAAGAGATCGTAACCAATCGGTGAATATCTCTTTCTTACTTGCGGACAGCACGAGATAGCTCAGCCGGCTCGCAACGTCCGCCTTTGGGAGCCGGCGCCTGCCTGACCGCTAACCTGGCTGGGCGCTTCCCGTGCTTTAAGCAGACGAAGCCCGTTGAAGACAACGAGCAAGCTTGCGCCCATGTCCGCAAACACGGCCATCCACAGGGTGGCTGAACCGGCGATCGCCAGGACCAGGAACACCGCCTTGATCGCCAGGGCTGCGACAATATTCTGCTTGAGGATGGCAGCGGCCTGCCTGCTCAAGCGGATGAACTGAGGAATCTTGCGCAGATCATCGTCCATCAACGCGACGTCGGCCGTTTCGATGGCGGTGTCCGTGCCTGCGGCGCCCATTGCAAACCCGATGTCCGCCTTCGCCAGCGCCGGCGCATCGTTAATACCGTCCCCTACCATGCCGACAGTGCCGAATCGCGCTACCTCGTCATTGATGGCAGCGAGCTTATCCTCGGGCAGCATGTTCCCCCGGGCGTCGTCGATGCCGACCTGCCTTGCGATCGCCGCGGCCGTCACCGCATTGTCGCCGGTGAGCATGACCGTCCGGATTCCCAACTGATGAAGCTGGGCCAGCGCTTCGCGGCTGGTTTCACGAATGGTATCGGCCACCCCGATCACCAGCAGTGGCGACGTTTCATCGCACAGGACAACCGCGGTCTTGCCTTCACCCTCCAGTTTCGACAGGACGCTTTCCGTCGCGGCACTGCAGATGCCGAGCTCCTCGACCAAGCGGTGATTGCCCAGGTAGTACCACTTGCCGTCGATTCGCCCTTTCGTGCCGCGGCCGGTCAGCGCCTCGAACTCGGTCACGGCAGCGAGGGAGAGGTCCAGGCCTGAGTTTTCCCAGTGGCGGCTTACTGCGGTCGACACCGGGTGGTCGGACCGGTCCGCGAGTGCTGCCGCCAGCCGCAGATAGGTGTTTGCGTCTCCTTGCAGGGGCAACACGTCCGTCACCTCGGGTTTGCCCTGGGTGATCGTACCGGTCTTGTCGAGCGCGAGCGAGCGCAGTTTGCCGCCCTGCTCCAGGTAGACGCCGCCCTTGATGAGGATGCCGGCGCGTGCTGCGGCAGCCAGGCCGCTGACGACAGTCACCGGGGTCGAAATCACCAGGGCGCAGGGGCAGGCAATCACGAGCAGCACGAGTGCCTTGTAGATCCAGGGCATCCATTCGGCGCCCAGCACGAGCGGCGGCACGAGGGCAACTGCAAGCGCGATGGCGAACACGATGGGCGTGTAGATGCTGGAGAACCGGTCGACGAAACGCTGGGTCGGGGCGCGGCTCCCCTGCGCGTCCTCGACCGCGCGGATGATGCGCGACAGGGTCGAGTTGCTGTGACCCGCGGTGACGCGGTATTCAAAAGAACCGGTTTCGTTGATCGTGCCGGCGAACACCTTGTCGCCGACCGTTTTTGGTACCGGCATGCTCTCGCCCGTGATCGGCGCCTGGTTGACGGACGACTGGCCCGAGGTGACCTCCCCGTCCAGGGCAATCCGCTCGCCAGGCGCGACCCTGGCCAAGGCGCCGATCGCGACGGTGGTGGCGTCCTGTTCGCCCCAGCTACCGTCGTCCAGGCGCACGTTGACCCGGTCGGGTGTCAGGGCCATCAGACCCTGAATGGCATTTCTTGCCCGGTCGAGCGAGCGTGCCTCGATCATCTCGGCAACCGCGAACAGCACCATCACCATCGCCGCTTCCGGCCACTGGCCGATCAGCACGGCACCGGTCACCGCAATCGACATCAGGGCATTGATATTGAGGTTGCGGTTCTTGAGCGCGATCCAGCCCTTCTTGTACACCCCCAAGCCCGTCGTCGCGATCGCGAGCAGCGACAGCAGGATGACTGGCCACCAGTTCTCCTCGCCCGTCGTCCAGGCAACGATTTCGGCACCGATCGCTGCGGCCAACCCAAGCCCAAGGATCGCATACTGCCGCTTTCGGGAGGTGCGAGGCGCCGCCTCGGTTCGTCCTTCTGCAGCCCCAACGAGCACCGCCTGCATGCCGATGGACGTCAGCGCATCCTGGATCGCTGCGGCTGGCCCACTATGTTTGACGCTCAAACGGCGCTGGACGAGATTGAAGTCGAGCTGTTCAACCTGCGGCAGGCCGGACAGCTTGCTACGGATGAGCGCCTCCTCGGTCGGGCAGTCCATGTTCTCGATCCGGAAAACAGTACCGGCCGCTGTCCCGCTTTGGTCACCGGCTTGTTCCACCACCGGGTCCATGCCCACCGCACGTACTGCCGCGAGGATCGGCTGTGGGTCGCCGAGGCTGTGCTCCACCCGCAACCTGCGCTGGACAAGATTGAACTCCAGCCTGCCGACGCCTTCGATGCGCCCGAGCGCTTGCCGCAGCAGTCCTTCTTCTGTCGGGCAGTCCATTTGATCGATGCGAATGAGCAGCGAACGGTCTTGGGCTGAAGACGAGGTACCCGCGGTCTCGACTGGCGCGGACTTTGCGCAACATGAATTGGTCTGGCATTCCGACATGACGGCTCCTTGAGAACTGTGTATAGTCTGCATTGAACACCCTGTAGCGGGTACGGGGTCAAGCACTAAACTAACGTACCGGGATTTTTCTTGAAAATTGGCGAATTGGCAGAACGCTCAGGTTGTCTGGTTGAAACCGTTCGCTACTACGAGCGGATTGGCTTGCTTGCTCCGCCCGACCGGTCGTCGAACAATTATCGGGCCTATAACGAGCTTCACGCCGAGCGCTTGCTGTTCATCCGGCATTGCCGCGCCCTGGACATGACACTCGATGAAATCCGTACGCTGCTCGATTTTCGCGAGACCCCCGGAGAAAACTGCGAGGGCGTCAACGCGCTGCTCGACAAGCACATCGGGCACATCGTCGACCGTATAGCAAACCTGTCGATATTGGAGGCGCAGCTCAGGGATCTCAGGAGCCGCTGCGCCGCCACCGACAGCACAGGCGCATGTGAGATCCTGCATGCGCTTGGCACTACGGACGCTTGCGACGAGCCGGTAAGGCGGGCTCGGATTGATTGATCCCAAGCTTACACTGCAGGTACTGGCAACGGCCAAGCCGTAGAAACCGTCGATGTTCATGCTATCGGCTGGCCTAAGTTGGTAAATCAGCGAACAGCAGGGAGAATGCGCTTGACCTTCAAGTAGCTAGAAGGTGTTAAATGTCAGGCTCTCGTACATGTAGACAAGTGCCCTGATATGAAGTACTCCATTTTGCGTCGGCTGATAGCCCTCCTCGTGTTCTTTGGTTGCGTGATCGGCGCGACACACGCAAATCCCACATCGCGAGAAGCAGAAGTCCGTCAGCTTTGGCAGTTGCTCGACTATATCGCCGTGGACTACGCCGGCGCCGTCCGGGGCGGCGCGATTATCAGCGAAGTTGAATATGGCGAAATGCGGGAGTTCTCGACGCGGGCGCAAAACCAGGTGCAGGCATTGCCTCAACATCCCTTGCACGCAGAACTGGCAGATGCCGCCTCGAGACTGAAGCAGGCGGTCGAACGGAAGGACTCACCGCAGCAGGTTTCCCAGCTTGCGCGGGATGCAAACCGTTTGCTTCTGCAGGCCTACCCCTTCCCTGTTGCACCACGCGCCATGCCCGACCTGGCCCGCGGTGCCGCGCTTTACCAGGCGCAATGCGCTGCATGTCACGGCGCGACCGGCGCCGGCGATGGCGCACTTGCGGCCACGCTCGAACCAAAACCAATCGCATTTACGGACGAGGAACGAGCCCGCTCCCGTTCCCTCATGGCGCTGTATCAGGTCATCAGCCAGGGCGTCGAAGGCACCTCGATGCCAGCCTTTGCAAGCCTTTCCGAGCATGACCGCTGGTCTCTGGCGTTTCATGTCGGCACCTTGGCGTTCAAGGACACGGATATCGCGGCGGGAGAGACCGCATTCGCACAGAACAACGTCGCGTCTGCCACGATCTCTGACATGAACACGCTTGTGACGGCAACCGAAGAAGAACTGGCGAAGGCAAGCTCACCGTCAACCGCGCGAGCCGTTCTGGCGTACGCACGCACCCATCCCGAGGCGGTACGGGAGCAGCAGGAACGGTCGGGCATCGCCCTTGCGCGCAAGCTGCTGCAAGACAGCCTGAATGCCTTGAAGAATAATCAGCGGGCGAAGGCCACCGAGCTCGCTTTATCGGCCTACCTGGACGGCTTCGAACCGCTCGAGGCGACGCTCGACGCGACCGACCGCCAACTCCTGGTCGACGTGGAACGAACCATGCAGCTGTATCGAGGCGCGGTTGCACAAGGCGATGTGCTGCGCGCGACCGAATACGCCCAGCAACTGGACGGGTATTTCGTCCGCGTCGAGGACCTTACCGGCGCGAACAAGACCGATGCGACGACGGTGTTCGTCGGCGCTCTGACCATTCTCCTGCGCGAAGGCGTCGAAGCCCTGTTGATCGTGATCGCGATGGTCGCGTTCCTCCGCAAAGCGGAGCGTCCTCAGGCGCTGCGTTACGTGCACGCCGGCTGGATCTCGGCGCTGGCCGCAGGCGCGTTGACATGGCTGGTAGCCACCTATGTGGTCAGCATCAGTGGCGCAAGCCGCGAAGTGACCGAAGGCCTGTCGTCGCTCTTCGCCGCGGCGGTATTGCTGTCGGTCGGGCTCTGGATGCACCAGAAAGGCCAGGCCGGACAGTGGCAGGCCTATCTCAAGCAGCATCTCACTGCGGCCATGGAGAAACGCTCCGCATGGGCCTTGTTTGCCCTTGCTTTCATCGCGGTATACCGGGAAGTCTTCGAAACAGTCCTGTTCTACTCGGCGCTCGCGGCCGATGGCAACGGCCCTGCACTATTGGGAGGCTTCATTACGGGCCTGGTCCTGCTGTCGGTAATCGCTGCCGTTTTCCTGCGTACCAGCGCACGTATGCCGATTGGTAAATTCTTCTCGTTCAGCTCCGTGCTGGTGGCTGCCCTGGCAGTTGTCTTGGTCGGAAAAGGGTTCGCGGGGCTTCAGGAGGCCGGGTGGTTAATGGCCACGCCAGTCACGGGGCCGCGCATGCCTGTTCTGGGCCTCTACCCGACCATACAGACCTATGGAGCGCAGCTGGCCCTGCTTCTCGCAGCGGGCCTTGGTTTTGGATTCAATTTGGTAAAAGCCCGCAAATAATCAGCTCGACAAGGAGCAATCATGATCAGCAAGACAATCTTTACCGTTCCATTTGCTGCGCTCGTTCTCCTGGGTGGATGTGCCGATCCAAGGGTGGGGCCGAACAGCAAAACCGGCTGGGTAACCGAATTTTATACGGCAGAGAGGCTAATGGCGAACCGCCCTGCCTGCCTGGCAAATCTCAGCGACACCGACATTGCCAGCCATCGGTACGCGCTAATTTCAGTTCCTCATCTACGGTCATACAGATATGTAAGCGCCTTGGTACCTGACTCAACCGAGGTTGAGCTTCACGATAAGGTCGAGATATTCCCGCCCTTATGCAAGGATGGGGCGTTACCACAAGTGGTGCAGGTGCTGAAGCGTTCCCGCAAAAAACAATAACCCAATCCGGCAAGAACGGTGAGCGCCCCTGCCGATTGGGCCACGCGTACTTCCTTTGAACTTTTTACGGAGAGCTAATGAAGGACAGTAATAACGATAGCGCTGACGAACCAAGCCTGGACGCTGCCAACGAACGCGATCGCAGCATCCTGTGGAAAGTCTTATTGATCAATCTGGGGCAGTGCCTGGCTGGCGTTGTGGGTGGCACCTGGGCATCCTCAACCGCGGTGATCGGCGCTGGCCTCGACAACCTGGGGAACGCCGCCGTCTACGGTGTGAGCCTGTACGCTGTAGGCAGGTCCGATGCGATCAAGACACGTGCAGCCCAGTTGTCCGGATGGCTCCTCATTGGATTTGCCTGTCTATTGTTAATCGAGGTTGTCCGTCGCTTCCTCGGCGGTGAAGCCCCGTTGGGACCTGCCATGATGGGGATGGCCGCAGCAAATGCGCTCCTTAACATTTATTGCATCCGGCTCTTGAAGCAGCATCGCGGCCAGGACGTCAATTTCAAGGCTTCCGCTATCTTTACGAATAACGATTCCATCGTAAACGGCGCGATCGTGTTATCGGGCGCGTTGGTGATGTGGACAAAATCTAACCTTCCCGATCTCCTACTTGGAACAGTGGTTTCGTTCATTGCTGCAAAGGGAGGATACGAAATCCTTTCGGAGGCGAAAGAAGCCCGACCAAAGTAGCGGCATACGTCCTGTTCATAAGAAAGAAGGATATTCTCGAGGTTCGATGCCGCGTGCGGCATCGAACGACAAATGGTGATCTCTACAATCACCAATAGCAGAGCTTAATTGGCGTACATCGAATTTTCCTTAACATAAATCATTACCTTGGTTGCGTTGGGGAGGATGTCTGCCAGGGGAATATTCGGCATGCCGAGGGTATCGAACGTCCAGGTAACGCTTCTTGGGCCGTCCACGATACGGACAGTCTCGAGTCGCTCGACATGGATCGATCTAGGCTTCCCAGGCGTTACTGTGATAACGCGCTCAGGCGCCCCATTGGAGGGGTATCCGAACGGCGCGTCCATTCCTGTCTTCGCTTCCGTCGCGATCTCTGCAGGCACCTGCCCCGCGTTGGCCGGGCCTCCAAATGGCACGACTACGGTTGCGAGGAGCGCGGCGAATACGATATTAATGTGAGTCTTCATCATTTTTCCAGTTAGAACTAAGGTTTGTTAAATGCACTGGCTCTCGACGTAGCCGTTACTAGCGGCCACGCTCGTGAGCAAAGCATGTATGCACGCACTGGGTTCAGCCGGCGAATGGGCTGGCCTGCTTCGCTGCTCGAATCATTCCGCCCCGACGTCGCTTCGTGGCGTCATCGGGTCCCCTGATTTGCCGAGGAGAGCAAATTGCCACGGTGCGGGTTTCGTCCCTGACCCGCACAACTGTGCCTCGGCTTGGCGAAAGGATGGCTAAATTTGTCGAGTGATGGAGTTCACCACCAAGCGCAGGCTGTATTTGCCGGCTGGGATGATCGGCGCTATTTTGGCCGAATCAAGCCGTCGAGGATCGGAGACTGGTAATTCAGTTGATTGAGACTGGCAGGAAAAGAGTGTGACTGCTCTGACCACCTGAGCACTGAAAGACAGCTGTCGAGCGACTGCACTTCGCAAGCCGAAACACAAGCCGCGCTGCAACCGGATTCGAGCGGCGATTTGAGAGGACTTCCGGCATCGCCCATATCGGTTACCGCTGCGGCAACCGGAGCGTCGTCGGATATCACGCACCACCCTGCCGCCCAACCCGCCTGTAACGGCAAAAGCGCAAGCAATACAATCAGAAATAAGCGCTTCATATAGTTGCTGACTGCCTGGTTACAGAAGAGAACACTGGAGGATGGTAAATTTTACAACACCCACTGGACGAAAACATACGTCCCGATTTGTTGTAGATCTGATTAGCTTTGTTCTGTCGACGCCGGGCCGTGGCCCTGTTCAGACCTGTCGCCGCAGCGTCGGCGCACCACACTGGCCGGGCCGCAGCAGCCGGCAGACTATCGGGTCTTGTCGCTCACCGGAGCTTCCGCTCGGCCACCAAACAGTGCGTGCAACACGATTACCGCCGCGCCCAGGGTGATGCCGATATCGGCGATGTTGAAGGCTGGCCAGTGATGCACCCCTACATACACATCGATCCAGTCGACTACGCCCAACCGCGCGGTTCGGTCAACGAGATTGCCGATCGCTCCGCCAAGGACCATCGCCAGACCGGCTCTTTCTGCGGAGCCTGTTTCCGGCTTCCTGATCATCCAAACAATCAGGATCGACGCAAGTACGGCGACCACGATGAACAGGTAGCGTTGCCATCCGCCGGCCGTGGCGAGAAGCCCGAAGGCTGCGCCCTGGTTGATCACATGGACGATGTTCAGCGACGGTAACAATTCGATCTGCTGGCCGTAGGCCAGCCGCTCCACGATCGCGGCCTTGGTGGCCAGGTCAGCAGTGGCGATCAACCCGGCGAACACGACGGCAGCGAGGGGTTTCAAAGCTTTGGTCACTCTGTAATTCCTTCAAAGTTCACGATCAGAGGTTGAGCGCGCGTTTGTCAACAGCGAGCGCGGCTTCCCTGATGGCTTCATACAATGTCGGGTGCGCGTGGCAGATCCGGGCCATGTCTTCCGAAGATGCCGAAAACTCAAGCGCCATTGCCGCTTCGCCGATCATTTCCGACGCCAGCGAACTGACGATATGCACGCCCAGCACAAGATCCGACTGAGCGTCGGCCAGGACTTTGACGAACCCCTGTGCGTCGCCGTGGCCGAGTGCGCGGCCATTAGCGGAGAAAGGAAACTGTCCCGACCTGAACGCGCGGCCTTCTCGCACCAGTTCCTGCTCCGTCTTGCCGACCCACGCGGCTTCCGGGCTTGTATAAATGATGAAAGGGATGGCGCCGTAATTCACATGCCCGGATTGCCCTGCGATGATCTCGGCGACCATGATTCCCTCTTCCTCGGCCTTGTGCGCAAGCATTGGCCCGCGCACGACGTCACCAATGGCGAACAGGTTCGGCAATTTCGTCCGGCAGTGTTCATCGACCGGAACATAGCCGCGCTGGTCAAGCTCGAGGCCAATTGCCTCGATTCCCAAGCCATCCGTATTCGGCACTCGCCCGATCGCCACAATCACCTTGTCGCAAGCGAGTTCCTTGGAGACGCCGCTACGGTCGCGATATGAAATGTTCGCTCCGTCGCTGTTAAGTGCGATCCTGTCGATCGCCACGCCGAGGTCGAATTTCAGGCCTTGGCCGGACATCAGCTTGAGCATTTCCATGGACACGGCGGTGTCGCAACCCGGCAAGAAGTCCGGCATAGCGTCGAGCAGGGTGACATCCGCACCCAGGCGCCGCCACACTGACCCCAGCTCGAGGCCGATCACGCCGGCGCCAACCACGCACAGGCGTTTCGGCACTTTGCGGAAATCGAGTGCGCCGGCGTTGTCGCAGATGATCGAATTGTCGATCCGGGTCCCTGGCAGCTGGCGCGGCTTCGATCCGGTGGCAATGATCACGTTACGCGCGCTGATCTGCTGCACGGAACCCTCGGCCGAGAGTTCCAGGGAATACACCCCGTCAGGCATCCCAACGAAGCGCGCCCGCGCCTTGATAAAGTCGACCTTGTTCTTCTTGAACAGGTATTCGATGCCCTTGGCCATTTTCGTGACCACCCCGTCCTTCCGGTCGATCATCTTGTCGATGTCGATCGCCGCGCCGCCGGTGGTAATACCGTGCTCGGCGGTATGGTGCACAACCTGTTCGTACAGGTGGCTCGACGCAAGCAATGCCTTCGATGGAATGCATCCCACGTTCAGGCAGGTTCCTCCGGGGCGCGGTTGGCCGTTGGGGGCAGCGTAAGGATTCGATTCGATGCAGGCGACGGACAAGCCGAGTTGTCCGGCGCGGATTGCCGCGATATATCCTCCCGACCCTGCACCAACGATCACCACGTCATATTGCTTTTCCATATACAGCCTTTTCGATGTGCGAGCAGATCTGCTTGCTCTAATGGCCTGTTCAGATTCCTTCCGCTACGGCCTCGGGCGGCCGGGCGAAACGCTGATACAGGGTCGGCAGCACGAAGAGCGTCAGGATCGTCGCGGAAATCAGGCCACCGATGACAACAGTGGCCAACGGACGCTGTACCTCGGCGCCGGCGCCAGTTGCCAATGCCATCGGCACGAACCCCAGCGACGCGACCAATGCCGTCATCAATACCGGGCGCAGACGTCGCAGCGCGCCTTCACGCACGGCTTGCGCCCAAGGGAGCTGTTTCGCAAGATCGTCGATCGAACCCGCCATCACCAGCCCGTTGAGGACCGCAACGCCGGACAATGCGATGAATCCGACGGCTGCCGAGATCGAGAATGGCAGGCCGCGCAGCCAGAGCGCGGCAATACCACCGATCAGGGCCAAAGGCACGCCGGTGAACACGACCGCGGCAGCACGCCAGGAACCGACGGCCGAGTACAGCAACAGGACGATGAGCGCGAAGCAAGCCGGTACCACGACCGCCAGGCGCGTCCGCGCACGCTCGAGGTTCTCGAACTGTCCGCCCCAGGTAATCCATGTACCAGCGGGCAGTCGCACGTCCGCGTTAATGCTTGCGCGCGCTTCGCCGACGACGCCGGCGATGTCCCGTCCGCGCACGTTGGCCTGAACGACCACCCGGCGCTTGCCGTTCTCGCGGCTGATCTGGTTGGGTCCCTTCGCAGTCTCCAGCATGGCCACCGATCCCAGCGGTACGAAGCTACCGCCCGGCGTCAGCACAGGCAACAGGCGCAAGGCTTCGACATCGTTCCTCGTCTTCTCGCCGAGTTTCACCACGACGTCAAAGCGCCTGTCCCCCTCGTAGATCGAGCCGGCCTCACGTCCCGCGACGGCCGCCGCCAGGGTGTCGTGCACGTCCTGTGCGGTCAGGCCCACCCGGGCCATGGCGTCGCGGTCCAGGCGAACGTCGAGCAGCGGAAGCCCCTGCACCTGCTCTACACGGACGTCTTCCGCGCCCTCGACCGCACGCAGCTTGCTTGCGACCTGCTCGGCGGTGCGGATCATGGCATCGAAGTCGTCGCCATAGACTTTGATAGCGATGTCGCCCCGTACACCTGCCAGAAGCTCGTTGAAGCGCATCTGGATGGGCTGGGTCAGCTCGTAGTTCTGCCCAGGGATGCCTGCGACCGCTTTCTCGATCTTCTCCACGAGTTCGGCCTTGCTCATCCCGGGTTCCGGCCATTCCGAACGGTCTTTAACGATGACAAAGGTGTCGGTGATGTTCGGTGGCATCGGGTCAGCGGCCAGTTCAGCAGTACCCGTTCGGGAGAAGACCAGCTTTACCTCCGGCAGCTTCCCGACCGCGTTCTCGACGGCGAACTGCATAGTCTGGCTCTGGTCCAGGGACGTGCCCGGGATGCGGGCCACCTGCAGCAGAACGTCCTGCTCGTCGAGGGTCGGAAGAAATTCCTGGCCAAGCGTCGTGAACAGGCCGAGCGCGCCTGCGAAACCTGCTGCCGCGAGCACGCCGACCACCTTGGGTTTGGCGAGCGCGCGGTCCAGCCAGGGCGCGTAGGACGACGAGGCAGCCTTGACCAGCCTGTTTTCCTTCTCATCGACATGGCGCGAAAGCCACAGCGCGATCGCAGCCGGCACGAACGTAAGCGAGAGGATGAAAGCGAAGACCAGGGCCAGAATCACCGTGACCGCCATCGGTGCGAACATCCGCCCTTCCACTCCCTGGAACGTCAACAGGGGAACGTAGACGAGAATGATGATCGCCTGGCCGTAGACGCTCGGCCGGATCATCTCACGCGCGGCGGCGGCAACCGTATCGAGACGCTCTGCTTTGGTAAGTATCCTGCCGGTCTGATGCTGGCGTTCGGCGATGCGGCGAAGGGCGTTCTCCACGATGATCACGGCGCCGTCGACAATCAGGCCGAAGTCCAGCGCGCCCAGGCTCATCAGGTTCGCCGAAAGCCCTGCCTCGAGCATGCCTGCCGAGGTCATCAGCATGGTGACCGGAATTACGGCCGCGGCGATCAGTGCCGCGCGCAGGTTTCCGAGAAGCGCGAACAGCACTGCAATCACCAGAAGCGCGCCTTCGGTCAGATTGGTTGCCACGGTCTTGATGGTGGCATCGACCAGCCGAGTGCGGTCGAGGACTGGCCTGATCAGCAAATCCGGCGGCAGGGATCGTGCGATTTCCTTCAGTCGGAGATCCACGGCCGCCGCGACCGTACGGCTGTTCTCGCCGATGCGCATCACGGCAGTACCGACGACGACCTCCTGGCCGCCTTCTGACGCCGAGCCGAACCTTACTTCCTGCCCCATGCCAACGGTAGCGACGTGCGACACCAGCACTGGCGTGCCGTTGCGGGTAGTAATGACGGTTTTCGCCAGTTCTTCGGTCGACGTGATGCGCGCATCGGCCTTGACCGTAAGCGCCTCTCCGTTCTGGATGACGACGCCGGCGCCGGCGCTCGTGTTGTTGCGTTCGAGCGCCTCGCCCAGCATCGTGAGGCTGATGCCCAGGGCCGCGAGCCGTTGCGGATCCGGCGTGACCACATACTGCTTGACGTAGCCCCCGATGACGTCGACGCCCGCCAGGCCTTCGGTATTCTTGAGCTGCGGTGCGACGATCCAGTCCTGCACCGTGCGCAGGTAGGTGGCCTTCTCGGCAGCGCTGCGCAGCACTTCTCCTTCCGGGGTGATATAGCTGCCATCTGCCTGCAGTCCGGCCGTCGAGCCCGCTTTCGCGGCCGGCTTGGAGGCGTACTCCACCGTCCACATGTAGACGTCGCCAAGGCCGGTCGCGATCGGCCCCAGGCTGGCGGTCGCACCCGGAGGCAAGCTGCGCTCGACGGCGCGCAGCCGCTCCGCCATCTGCTGGCGCGCAAAGTAGATATCGGTGCCATCCTTGAAGACCGTCGTTACCTGCGCAAATCCATGCCTGGTCAGCGAGCGCGTGGATTCCAGTCCAGGTATGCCGGCGAATGCCGTTTCGATCGGATAGGTGACCTGCCGCTCGACGTCGGCCGGCGCGAGCGCAGGTGCGACGACGTTGATCTGCACCTGCGTGTTGGTAATGTCCGGCACGGCGTCGATCGGCAGGCGCGTCAGCGCAAATGCGCCGAGGATCGACAGCAGGATGGTGGCGATGAGGACGTGCCACCGCCGCGCAACGGAAAAGTTGACGATGCGAGCAATCATGGTTGGGTATCCTTCAGGAGCCGTTGAACGAGGAAATCAGTCATCGTCCCCTGCCTCTCCCTTCCCATGCTCTGCCTTCAGCAGGTAAGTATTGCTGACCGCAATCTGTTCCTTACCGTCGAGGCCGGACATCACCTTGACGTAGCCGGCCGCGTTACCGCCGAGGACAACATGCTTAATCGCGAAGCCTTCTTTCTCCCGGACGAATACGCTCGGCTTGTCCTCGACGGTTTGCACGGCGGTCCTCGGAATCGCTAATTGCGCCCCACCTGCGCCCCCCTCAAGCGCGATCGATGCGTTGACGGTTTCGCCGATGCGCCAGTGTCTCTGTCCATTCGACAGCCGTGCGATCGCACGCACCTGTCGCGTCGCCGGGTCAAGCACACGTGATACGTGAGTAATGCGTCCTGTGCCAGTCCGGCCATCAGTCGACACATCCAAAGCGGTGCCCACGGTGACGCGGGCGGCGTCGTTCGGCGACAACGAAAGCTCGACGGCGAGTTCGTTGAGGTCGGCCACTTCGAACAGGTGCGCGTCCGGCGCCACGATGTCGCCCAAGGCGATTTGCCGTGCCGTGACGTTACCTTTGATCGGCGAGCGCAGCATCAGGCGACTGAGCTGTCCCCCACCTGCGCCTCCTGCCGCAGCGAGCTGCTGCTCGGCCAGGCGCAGACGGGTTCGCGCTTCCAGGGAAGCATTACGCGCAATCTCGAATTCCTGACGTGAGGTGACTTTTTCCCCGTACAGGCGCTCTTCGCGAGCGAAGGTAGCCTGAGCGAGCTCGTGCTGCCGCTTGGCGATTTCGACATCGGCCCTGAGCTGGGCCACGTCCCGGCTCTCGATCACAGCGAGTACATCGCCGCGCGCGACTGAGTCGCCAAGGTTGCGTCGGATCTCGACTACCCGGCCGCCGACGGAACTGGAAACAACGGCCGCATGCCTGGGGTCGGCCGCGATCACTGCCGGCGCCTCGACCGCGCCGGCGAAGGACTGGCGAACCGGCATGACCTCGATTCCTGCAGCTTTGATTTGCTGGTCTGACAGCGTAACGAAGTCTTCCTTGGCCTCGGACTCGCCTTCCTTCTCGGCAGCTTCGCCTCGCTCCCCAGCCTCGGGTTCAGGTCGGCCTTTTTGTTCCTTCTCTTCCTTGTCGCCCTTTTCGCTCGACGCTTTCTCGCTTTGCTCTGCGGCTTCTTTGGAATTAGCTGGCTCTTGTTTGGGGGAACATGCGCCCAACAGGATCATCGCGGCGCACAGGCCGGATCGAAATACCGCTTGCATGGTCAATCCTTATAAATTGGAGAGTTGGAACCTTGTAGCCGGGCGAGACGTGCCCGGGCTGTGTGAAGTGCCGCGAGAGCGTCGACTGAGCTTTCCCGCGTTTCGGCCAATGAACGCTCGGCCTCGATCAATTCGAGCTGCGGGAATTTTCCCTCGGCATAGCCGATCCTCGCGATGCGCGCCGCTTCTTCTGCGGCTGCGAGCGCGGGGCCATTGGCGGCCCGCGCAGCTGCCAAGGCGTCGGCCACCTCGGATTCCGCTTGCGCGGTGGATTGCTCGAATTCCAGTGCGACGGAGCGCCGCGCGGCGGAAGCGCGGTCGTATTCCGCGCTGGAGCGTGCGATCGCAGCGGTGCCCGGATTGAATAGTGGCAGCGGGACCGACAGCGCAAGAACAGCGGCCTTCTCGGACGATTCGCCGTAGCGTCGCATGCCGGCGGTCAGCGTCACGTCGGGGATCCGGTCGCGCCTGGCGGCGTCGACGCGGGCGTTCGCTGCCGTCAGCTCGGCCTCCGCAGCGGCAAGCGCCAGGCTCGAGACTGCCGGCTGCCCAAGCACCGCCGCGTCGGTTCGTTCGAACCAGCTCGATGCGATCGCAACCGGCGTCGCGCTGCCTGTCAGTCGCGCAATCGTTGCGCCGGCAAGCCGGGCGGCGCGTAGTGCTTTGTCCAGCCGAACTTCTGCGTTAATACGCAACACATCCGCCCGCTGCTCTTCAATAGGCGACGCCTTGCCGACGCGTACCCGTTCGCGCGCAGCATGGTGGGCTCGTTCGGCCAGCGCATGGCTGGCTTTCGCGATCTCCACGTACCTCTCGCTGGCGGCAAGGGTAACGAAGGCTTCGGTAATCTGAAGGGTCAGGTCTGCTTGAGCGACCTGCGTGCCGATTCGTGCCGCGCTACGCTCGGCTTCTGCCACGCGCACCCTCGCGCCCCGCTTGCCGCCCAGCTCCAGTGGCATTGATAGCGAAAATGTCTTCTCGCCCCCGCCAAAACCGGCGTAGCGTCCCGAGCCCAGTACATTTTCGGCCTCGACGGACAGTGTCGGATTCGGTCTAAGGGAGGACAGCCCTACATTGGCATCTGCCGCGCGCAATGCTGCATCGGCACTCTGCAATTGTGGCGCCTGGCTGCGGGCCCTGGCGATGGCTTCAGCGAGTGTGAGCGCTGTGCCTTCAGCCAAGGCCGGTCCTGCGGTAAATATGACCAGCAGTGCAGCAGTGACAGAACACTTCAACTTGGTGCGCATGATTGTTTTGGCTTGACGGATTAACAAATGACCTTTATAAACCTTGAAGCCCCTTCAAGGTCAAGCACATGTCACGCACATTTACGATAGGTCAGCTGTCCGAGGCAGCGCAAACCCCCGCAGCTACCATCCGCTATTACGAAAAAATCGGTTTGCTCGAGTCGCCCTCCCGCTCGGGCAGCAACTATCGACTCTACGCAAGCGAAGATGTGGCCCGGCTGACGTTCGTTCGCCGCGCACGGGAGATCGGTTTCACGATCGATCAGGTCCGAAGCCTGCTGGCTTTTTCCGACCAGGGTGATGGTGACTGCTGTGCGGTGACTGCGCTAACCGAGCGACATCTGGCGGAGGTTGAGGAAAAGATCAGGGACCTCAACCTGTTGAAGGAACATCTTTCTCGCCTGCTGGCTTCGTGCCGGGGCGGGCGATTTGCCGATTGCCGGATCATTGACGCTCTGACGCCGCCGCAGTAAGTCGGCATCCCTCGGCTCAAGCGGAGTCAGCCTTGGCGAGCGCACTTGACGTTGAAGCTGGTTGAAGGTTTATTCTTCACGAAAATCCAGCGACCATAGGCATCGAAATGACACAAGATCAAACCAGCGCGGCAGCTCCCCTCGAAACCGAATTGTTCGTCTCCAAAATGGACTGCCCGTCAGAAGAAAACCTGATTCGGATGGCTTTGGATAAAGTTCCCGACATCGAAGACATTGCCTTCGACCTGAACACCCGTACAGTTACTGTGCTGCACCGTGGTGACACAGAGACCCTTGTCGAGGTGCTGCAGCCGCTGCGACTAGGTGTCGAGCTACGGGGCTCTCGCCAAGCCGAATTGAAGGGCGAACGTCGCCGAATGCTCAGCACGTTAAAAGTTCCGAAGATGGATTGCCCATCGGAAGAGAACATGATTCGCGTTGCATTGTCGGATATCGATGGCATCGATTCGCTCGATTTCGATCTGGCAAAGCGGCAGGTGCGGGTAACGCATACCGGGCAAGTGCAACCGATCTTGGACAGGCTCACGCCCTTGGGTCTTGGCGCGAGCCTGCTGGAGTCAGAACAAACGTCGGCTGGCAAGCCAACGGCGAGTGACGCTGCCGGCGATGCTGCTGAAGCACGCACATTGCGCATGCTGCTGGTCATTAATGCCGTCATGTTCCTCGTTGAGATGACCTGGGGGCTGATCGCGCAGTCGACCGGCCTCATTGCCGACTCGCTCGATATGTTCGCCGATGCCGCCGTCTATGGGCTGGCCTTGTACGCTGTCGGGCGCGCGGCCGCCATGAAGGCGCGGGCCGCGCATCTGGCGGGCTGGTTGCAGCTGGTTCTGGCACTGGGAGCCCTGGCCGAAGTGATCCGGCGCGCAGTGTTCGGTAGCGAGCCGGAATCGAACCTGATGATGGGCGTGGGAGCAATCGCACTTGTCGCCAACGTGACCTGCCTCGTCCTGATCGCAAAAAAACGCGATCGTGGAGCGCACATGAAAGCGAGCTATATTTTTTCGGCGAACGATGTCATTGCCAATCTTGGCGTGATCATTGCCGGTGCACTGGTTACCTGGACAGCGTCGCCTTATCCGGACCTTGTCGTCGGTACGATCATCGCGGTTATTGTCTTGACCGGAGCCCGACGCATCCTCGCCTTGAAATAGGCAACGCCTGCGCCGGGGTCGGTGTCTTTCGTACCTGTCAACACCTCCTTGCGCGGGCAGCTCGTCTACGAAGTGGAGCAACTGCGGCCGCTGCCATACCGCGCAGAAGCCGCTAACCCTCCTGGATGCTATTTGACAGCCGTCACCACGTAAGCGGTGCCTTCCTTCACCAGCTCCACATGCACTGTGCGCCCGACAGCGAGCTTGTCGAACAGGCTCTTGTCCTTGACCGTAAAGGCCATGGTCATCGGTGGCCAGTTCAGCGTAGCAATGGCGCCGTGCTCCAGCGTCACCTTTCCGTTGGCGACGTCGATCGCTTTGACGATGGCAGATGTTTTGTGGACGCCAAGTTGCGCGGCCTTCTTCGGGGTGTCCATCTTTTTCATGTCCATGTGCATGCCATCGGCGTATGCGAACGCCGTGGAGCTGGCAAGGGAGAGTAGCAGGCAAATGGTTGCAGTCGACTTCATGGGTTTCTCCTTCAAGTGGTGGGTGTAAGGCGCTTGTAAATAATTAGATGAGCTCACGGTGCGAAACCAGGTTCCATATGAGCCGGTTCCTTCGCTTTTAATCGGCGAAGCTGGCGCCGGCGCAGCAGGAGGTACACGGCTGGCACGACGAACATCGACAGCATGGGTGCCGTGATCATGCCGCCCACCATCGGCGCCGCAATACGCTGCATGACTTCGGAACCGGTGCCGCTGCCGAACATGATGGGAACCAGGCCAGCGATGATGACCGCGACCGTCATCGCCTTCGGACGTACGCGCAGCACCGCGCCATGGCGGATTGCGTCGAGCAAGTCAACTTCGCTACGCCGCCCTGCCGTCAGCTCGGCTTCCCAGGCGTGCTTCAGATACAGCAGCATGATGACGCCGAACTCCGCGGCGACGCCTGCCAGCGCGATGAAGCCGACGGCGCTCGCTACCGAGAGGTGATGGCCGAGCAGCCACAGCAACCAGGCGCCGCCGGCCAGGGCGAAAGGCAGGGTCGCCATGATCAGCGCGGCCTCGTCGAAGCGGCCAAAGGTGAGGTAGAGCAGCACGAAGATGATGGCGAGCGTCGCCGGTATGACGAGCCGAAGTTTCGCCGCCGCCCGCTCCAGGTACTCGAACTGTCCCGACCAGGACACCGAATACCCTGCCGGCAGCCGTACCTGCTGCGCGACGACCTGCTGCATGTCGCGCACCGCCGAGCCCAGGTCGCGTCCCCGGACGTCGACGTAGACCCAGCCCGACAGGCGCGCGTTCTCGCTCTTGAGCATCGGCGGCCCATCGACAATGCGGATGGCGGCGACATCGCCGAGCCGGATCTGGGCGCCCGCTTCGGTGAGCACGGGCAGAGCACGCAGCTTTTCCAGCGAGTCGCGCACCTCGCGCGGGTAACGCACATTGATCGGGAAACGCTGCAAGCCCTCCACCGTCTCGCCGATGTTATCGCCGCCCACCGCCGCGGTGATGATGCCCTGGACATCGACGATGTTCATTCCTAGTCGCGCCGCTGCGGCTCGGTCGATCTGGACGTCGATGTAACGCCCGCCGTTGAGCCTCTCCGCCAGCGCCGACGAGACCCCGGGAACCTGGCGCACGGCAGCTTCGATGTCGCCCGTGATGCGGTCGATTTCCTGCAGGCTCGCGCCCCCGACCTTGATACCGACCGGGCTTTTGACACCCGTCGCCAACATGTCGATGCGGTTGCGGATCGGCGGCACCCAGACATTGGACAGCCCCGGCACCTTAACGACCCGGTCGAGTTCCTCGACCAGCTTGTCTGGCGTCATCCCGGCGCGCCACTGGTCGCGCGGCTTGAACTGGATCGTCGTCTCGAACATCTCGAGGGGGGCCGGATCGGTGGCAGTTTCCGCCCTGCCCGCCTTGCCGAATACGGTCTGGACCTCGGGCACCGTCTTGATCAGGCGGTCGGTCTGCTGCAGCAGTTCGGCGGCCTTGCCGGCGCCGATTCCCGGCAGGGCCGAGGGCATGTACAGCAGATCGCCTTCGTCGAGCGGCGGCATGAATTCCCCTCCCAAGCGGCTGGCTGGCCAGGCAGTTGCGACAGCGACCAGGGCGGCCACGACGAGGGTCGCCTTCGGATGGCGCAGCACGCCATCGAGCAGCGGTCGGTACACGCGGATCAGGAACCGGTTGATCGGGTTAGCGTCTTCCCGGGGAATCCTGCCGCGGATCAGGTAACCCATCAGCACCGGGATCAGCGTCACGGCCAGGCCAGCGGCGGCGGCCATCGCATAGGTTTTGGTAAATGCCAGCGGCGCGAACAGCTTGCCTTCCTGCGCTTCCAATGCGAACACCGGGATAAAGGACAGCACGACGATCAGGAGAGAGAAGAACAGTGCCGGCCCGACCTCAGCGGCCGCCTGACCGATCACCTGCCAGTGCGCGTCTCCTTCGAGCTTGCGGCCGGGGTGCCGGTGATTCCAGGCCTCGATGTGCTTGTGGGCGTTCTCGATCATGACCACGGCGGCGTCCACCATCGCCCCGATCGCAATCGCGATGCCTCCCAGCGACATGATGTTCGCATTGACTCCCTGGTAGTACATGACCGTGTAAGCGGCGAGTATCCCCAGCGGCAGGGAAACGATGGCGACCAGGGCCGAACGCAGGTGGAACAGGAAGAGCGCACAGACCACCGCGACAATCAGGAACTCCTCGGCCAGTTTGTGTTTCAGGTTGGTCACGGCGCGACGGATCAGGTGCGAGCGGTCATAGGTCGGCACGATCTCCACGCCAGCCGGCAGGCTCGCCTTCAACTCCGCGATCTTCGCTTTGACCGCGTCGATTGTCTCCAGCGCGTTTTTCCCGGAGCGCATCACGATGATGCCGCCGGCTACCTCGCCCTCCCCGTTCAGTTCCGCGATCCCGCGCCGCATTTCGGGACCGACCTGGACGCGCGCGACATCCCCCAGCGAGACCGCCACACCGCCAGCGCTCGTCCTCAGCGGAATGCGGCGGAAGTCGTCAAGCGAGGCCAGGTAGCCGGACGAGCGCACCATGTACTCGGCCTCTCCCAGTTCGAGCACGGAGCCGCCCGATTCCTGGTTCGCCTTCTGCACCGCATCGATGACCCTGGCGTGCGTGATGCCGTAGGCGCGCAGCTTGTTAGGGTCGAGCTGGATCTGGTACTGGCGCACCATCCCGCCGATGCTCGCGACCTCGGACACGTTCGGCACCGTTTTCAACTCGTACTTCAGGAACCAGTCCTGCAGGGCGCGCAGCTGCGACAGGTCGTGTCTGCCGCTGCGGTCGACCAGGGCGTATTCATAGACCCATCCGACGCCGGTCGCATCCGGCCCGAGCGCGGGCCTAGCCTGCGGCGGGAGGCGCGCCTGGGTCTGGTTCAGGTATTCGAGCACGCGCGAGCGCGCCCAGTAGGGATCGGTCCCGTCCTCAAACAGCACATAGACGAAGGAGTCGCCGAAGAAGGAATAGCCGCGCACGCTGCGGGCATCGGGGACGGAGAGCATGGTGGTGGTCAGCGGATAGGTGACCTGGTTCTCCACGATCTGCGGCGCCTGCCCGGGATAGGTCGTGCGGATGATGACCTGCACGTCCGACAGGTCGGGCAGCGCATCGACCGGCGTACGCTGCACCGCCCAGACTCCCCAGGCGGCAAGGCCGATAGTCGCCAGCAGTACCAAGAAGCGGTTCGCAATCGACCAGCGGATCAGGCGCGCGATCATCGGCCGCCTCCCTCGGCATTCATGCCTGTGCTGCGCGACATCGAGACGATCCTGTACGTGCCGTCGTCCCCCGTCTGGAACTCGAACTGCACCGTATCCCCGACCTTGATGTCTTTCGGCAGGCCGCCCACCGGCGCGCCGAATCCCATCGTCATTAGCCCCCACTTCAGACTGGGAACCGGGCCATGTGAGAGCGTCACTTCATTGCCAGCGATCTGCTCCACCTTGCCGGTCGCCCGATGCGTCGGCGCTTTTGCCGGCGTTGCGGGCATCCCTGCGGCAGGCGTGTCAGCATCGAGGCGCTGCAAGCTGCTGCGCAGGCTTGCCTCCGAATCGATCAGGAACTGGCCGGATGCCACGACTTTCTGGCCTGCACTGAGGCCCTTCGTGACCTCAGTCTGCCCATTCGCCTCCGCCCCAATCTCGATCTCCACTGGCGCGAATTTTCCTTCACTAGCCGCCACGATGACGACGGTGCGGGTACCGGTCTGGATCACCGCTTCCGATGGCACCAGCAGCGTTTCGCGGCTGTGCGCAGGCGCCAGTTGGATCGTCGCGAACATGCCCGGCACTAGTTTTCCGCCTGGGTTGGCAAGCTCGATGCGCGCCTTAAGCGTCCGCGTTGACGGGTTCACCTCTGGCAGCAGCGCCTCGACCTTGCCACTAAACTCCTTTCCCAGGAACGCCGGGCTGGTGGCCCGTACCGCCATGCCGGGCTGTACCTGCGCCGCCGCGCTCTCGGGCACCTCGGCATTGACCCAAACCGTGCGCAGCCCGTTGATCCGTACCAGTGGCGCTCCCGGCGCGACGGCCATCCCTTCACGCGCCGCCAGTTCGCTGACGACGCCGTCGGCAGGCGCAGTCACCGTCATGCGCGGCCGCAGCTGCGCCTGTGCGCTGACTTGCGTTACCTGCTCCGCAGTCATGCCGGCGAGCCGCATGCGCTGCAGCGCTGCATCGAGGAGGCCCGCGGTATCGGGACCTGGAGGCATACGCCCGATGGCCAGGTACTCTTCCTGCGCAGCGACCCAATCGGGCACGTACAGTTCGAGCAGTGGCTGTCCCTTGCGTACCGGCTCTAGCGCTGCGCGCACGAACAGTTTTTCAATGTAGCCGCTGCTGCGCGCCTGTAGCACGATCAGATCGCGCTCGTTGAACGCGACATTGCCGACCGCGCTCAAGGCGCTGGCCAGCGAGCCCTTTTGTACCTCGACGAGGCGCATGCCGAGATTCTGCTGGATGCCGGGGCTGACGGCGACGCTGCCTTCGGATTGGTTTTCGTCGGCATACACGGGCACCAGGTCCATGTCCATGAAGGGCGACTTGCCAGGTTTGTCGAACTTCTGGCCGGGCACCATCGGGTCGTGCCAGTACAGGACCTTCCGTGCCGTCTTGTCGGCCGCGGGGGCGGCAGGCCCGGCATGTTGGGCACCTGTCCGCATACCGAGGCGATAGGCGCCGCCCCCAGTCACTACGAGCACGACGAGGCCGGCGATTACCGAAATAAGGATACGACGATTCATGGGCGAGCCTCCGGCGAGTTCATGGTTGCCGGCATGCTGCGGCCAGACGGATAGAGGAAATTCAGCTGCGCCCAGCGCCTTGCCGTCTCAGCCTCAAGTTGCAGGGCCCTGAGCCGGACCTCGAGCTCATCGCGGCGGGCTGCCAATACTTCGGCCAGTCCGCCCTTGCCGCCACGGTATGCCGCAAGGACCGCCGCACTCTGGTCGGTGGCCAGGGGCACAAGCTCGCGCTTGTAGCGCGCGATGCGTTCACGCCCGCTGCGCCACTCGTCGAGCATCACGCGCACTTCCGCTGCATGGGCGCGCAGGCGCTCCTCGCGCTCGTCCCTCACCTGGTCGACGCGCAGGATCCTGGCCGCGAGTTCCCGGTCCTGCCGGTTGTTCCGGTTCCATTGCAGCGGTACCGATACCCCCACCGACAACATGCTGGAGTACCCCTGCCCGCGCTGCTGCAGCGCCACCTCCACGGACCAGTCGGGATGCCGGTTCGCTGCGGCGAGCTCGACTTCCGTGCGCGCAATCCTTGCCTCGCGGTCGAGCACCGCAATTTCTGGGTGATGCGCCAGCTGGCTGTCGAGCGCATCCGGGTCGAGCCGGACCCGGTCGATATCGGGCAATGTGGCCATGGCGACGTCGGCATCGGGGCCGGCCCATCGCCACAGCATGCTGCGCGCCGACTTCACGCGTACATCGAACTGGCTGAGCTGGTCCTGTGCTGCGCCTATGCGCCCCCGTGCGGCGAAGACCTCGCCCTGGCTGCCTTTGCCGGAGCGGTAGGCCGCCGCTGCCGCTGCCAGGTCGAGCTGTGCCTGGACCAGCTGCTGCCGGCCGAGTTCGGCGACCTGTTTCGCGAAATACAGCTCGAGCCAGGCCAGCGCGGTTTCCTGCTCGATGCGGGCGATTTCCGCCTCCTTTTCGGCCATGGCTTTGTCCGCCGTCTGTTCCAGCTGGCTCGTGCGCAGCCGCCTCTTGTCGGACGCGGTCAGCTCCTGCATGACCCCGATCCGGCGCATGGTCATGAAGTCGGAACCGATGTTAAAGCGCTCGGCCCCGCTGACCGGCAGGTTGTCGATCCCAGCGCGCAGCACGGGATCGGGAAGGCGGCCAGCGGCGGTGGCCAGCTCGCGTGTGGCGGCAATGGACGCGTCCTTCGCCGGCAAGGCGCGCGAACGCTCAAGCGCGAGCTGCTGAGCCCGCGCAAGGCTGAGGCCTGCCTCGGCAGCCGCAGCCTGTGCGGTGGGCATGGCCAGCCCAGAAAGCAACGCGCAAGAAAGGGTCGCGTGCGCCACTACGGGGCGGCACGACGTGCGTCCCCTGATGAAGTCGAAAAATTGCATGTAGAGCTCCCGAATGCGAAGAACGGCGCCGGTGCGTACGAAACGCGGCGGCAACGGCGATCAGGCATCTGGAAGCTATAGGCGGAAACAGCAGTGGCGTATCGCTATCGGCGGCGACGTGCCGGAGGCATACAGGAAAACCCCAGGAGGATTGGGCATCGCCACTGCGTCCTCAGACCACATGAGGGACAGCGCGAAGCCAGTGGCGACGAAAGGCATGACCGATGGGTTGCCAGGCGTGTCCAGCGATGGCGTCAGCCTGTGCGCGTGCGCATCACATAGGGTAGGACTCTGCTGATCAGTCTCTGCACAGTCGGCCATCGGCTGGCCGGCGCTGTCGAGCATTGGCGCCTTTGGGGCGGGCATCAGGTTGGGACAGGCATACGCCGCCACAGCCAGCTGCATGAACAGCAAGCTCAACAGCGCAACGACTGCGCTTACGAGGCGGGTACGGCTGGAGTTCTTCATGGGCTTGAATTGAGTGCCCATTCATTATATGGGGCGAATGACAAGTTTGGAAATTTTTGCGCGTTCAGCCCCCTCCGACTCGTCCGGCGATCCGAAGCACCTTTGGCTTTTACTTGCGACTAAGGAAAGTCGCAAGTTTAGGTATGACGTGCAGAGGTGCGCGCGAACAGCAAAACCCCGTTAGAGCGACCTACGTCAACAGCTATCTCGGCATTAAAATCTTGTCGCAGGGCCACCGCGCCGCAAGGCAGCAGCACAGAACGATGGTGTGCATAGTTTCCACTCAAAGTCGGGCGAAAAACCAAAACTTGCCAAGAGCTTGCTGACGCTATCGCAATAGAAGTTTCACTAACGCTTCCCGCCGCCGGCCTTTGCATTCGATCCAGAGGTTTTCACCTGCGCCAGTTGCTTGCCGCGGTTACCTTGTACCTGGTCGTACTGCTTGTTAGTGCCGGGAGTGCCTTTATTGCCGTTTCGCATATTGGCACTGTTGTCCTTCGGGTCGATCCTCCCATCCATGTTTCCCTCCGTGCAGTTGCGGAATCGAGCAGGCTCTTCTGTCGCGCCCGCAGGGTTCCAAGTCAGCCTAACCCACCGCAAGGTAGCTTAGTCGTGATGCGCGACAAGTCAAGCGTCAAGTCATACGCTGTGCTGGGCGGCTGCTCTAGCGGCGCGCCTTCCCAGTAACGCCTCATTGACGCGCAAATTTTCGGCATCACGAACGCTGCCTTAGCTCGCAAGCAGGACCTTGCCGGCACGCCAGCGCGGCTGACGCGGCTCGCGGACCGCAAGCGAAGGCGCCCACTCCCTGCTCATATGGCGATTTCTGGCACCCCGGCGTCCGTGAGCAGCCGATATAGTTCCCCTACCTTGCTGCGTTCCCCGCGTTGCTGGCAGAAGGCGAAGATCGCACGCTGCTTGGCGCGCGAAAGTGCGACGAAGAAGGCCGCGAGCCCTTCCGGATCGCCGGGCTTATGTGACCACCATGCCCTGTCGTCGAGACCTACGAAGACGATCGTGTCATATTCGAGCCCCTTACTCTTATGGACCGTCATCATGGGGACCTGGTTGCGGCCCTCGAAGGCATCGAGGCAGGCCATCCAGTCACCAGCGCCTGCGGTCGACGCTGAGAGGTGCAGGCAAAAGGCCTCAAGCATAATGTCCAGGAGGCCGCCAGCGCCGTAGGCCGGATATGTGCGGGCGACCGCCGCGAGGTCGAGGTAGTCAAGCACGCGGCTGGCAAACCCCAACGCACTGTCGTGCGATGGCGGCGTCGCCGCCATCTCGGCACGAACGCTGCTCAGGAAGTCGGTGAGCCCTTCCTCTATCCCCGCTGCAGCAACATCGTCGTCAGCGGCTAATGCGCGCAGCGCCAAGACTGATGAAGATGCCAGCTGCCAAGCGGCCGGCGCACGGCGGGTTGCGCCGAGACGGAGCATTGCAAGCATCAGGCGACAAACCGTATCAGAGAGCAAGTCCTGCAGCGTGGTCCGTCCAAGGACGTGGCTTTCATTACGAATGCGCAGGCCATGGGCTGCGAGCGGTCCTGCCAGTTCGCGCTCATAGTCATCGGACTTTTGCTTCACCAGGAGTGCATAGTCGCGCGGGCTTCGCGCCCGGGACGTCATATCGTGCGCGAGCCATTGGGCGAGGTGGCTGGCCTCGGCCGCGATGGTTTGGCTCCGCCAGACCTGCGCCACATCACCATCGACATGTCGCACTGCGTGCGCCACTGTCAAAGGCGCGTTCGGGTCGAGCGCTCGTGCGACGACGTGCTGGATGGCGACCAGATCCGGGGAAGATCTGAAATTGAACAGCAGGGGTATGCGTGCGGCATTGAAGTCGGCCTGAAAACGGGGGAATGTATCGCTACGCGCGCCGGCAAAGCTCATAATCCGTTGCTTATCGTCGCCGACCGCGGTGACCACGGTCGAGCCGCCCCCGAAAGCCGACAGCAGGAAGTCATACTGCGCGTACGTTGTGTCCTGAAATTCGTCGACGAAGACAAAGGGATATGTGGCGCGCAGGGCCCGACGGATGTGTGGACTTGCCCTCAGCAGCAGCTCTGCCAGACGATTGATACCGACGAAAGTGAGCGACGATCGGCGGCCTTGAGGTAGCTGGTTGCCCCACCATCGTCCAATAGCAAATTCAGTGGCGGACTGGGCAGGCCTCTGCGCAGGTGGGAGCCGGTGTGCGCCGACTATGCGTGACTCGAAGTCAGCAGGGCCAAAGGATGCAATCTCATGCTGCCATTCGGCGGGCGCCGCAAGACGGGAGAGCGTTAGGAAGTCCGCAACCTGCCGCGGTTTCGGAAACGAAACGTCATAAGGGTGAGTCGGGCGCCAGGCCAACGGAATGGCGGTCAAGAATCGGTCAACCAGACCTTTGGTAAAGGAATCAAAGGTCAGCGACACGAACCGTGCCGCCAGCTCTGGCGGACAGCGCTGCCGAACCCGCTCCGCGAGATTGACGGCTGCATCGGTCTTGAAAGAGATCGCCAGAACGCGCTGAGGCGCGCGGCAGGTCCCGGTTTCAAGAAGATATGCGGCCCGCTGCGCCAGGAACTCGGTCTTGCCGGCCCCTGGCCCAGCCACAACGCAGGCCGATCCCGAATGCCGCAGCGCGCTCCAGGCATTCGGCTCGAGATTGTCGATCCCGCGCGGCCGCCAATCCTCGAGCCTGACCATGGTCAGACAGCCGCCTCGGGTGGGGGAGCGAGGCGGGTAACGATCGAGGTCAGCAGCAAGCGCAGCTCCAGAGGCGCGCCGGCAGCGAGTACGGCCGGATCTTGGTTGCTCAGAACCCTGGCATGGGTGCTCGGTTTGCCACGGCCAAGGAACAGATAACGATACCAGCGCAGCAAGAGATCGTCATTTGCACCGTACAGGTGTGGCAATCCGTCTTCGCCCAAGACCGCGTCGCGCGGATCGCCCTGAGCCGACGGCCCCTGGCGTCCTGGCTCGACTACCTGATACGCGCGCGGAAAGGCCTTCAACATTGAGAAGTCCAGATCAAGAGGGGCGCAGAAAAACACATGGAAATCGCGGAGCCACACCATCCACTGGTTCAGGCCATCAGTGTTCTCAGGCTTGAGAGCGTCGAATCCGTCCAGGCTCATGACAGGACCTGCGGCCTGCAAGTGGGGCGAGAACAGATCTTGCGGCCGAACACCGTTGGCAAGTAATTGGGCACAGCTGGTCTTGATACGGCCCCAGGCCCCGCCTGCGCGTCCCCAGTCCAGGTCGAGCAAAGTAGCGTACGGAATATCGAGATCGGTAAGCAGCCGCCACAGATGGTTGACGTGCCGTCCGCCGAGCGGTACGACGGCGACGAAGGAACGATCGATATCGAAGCCCATCGCATCGGCCAAGTGAGGCAGAACCACTTCCTCGGTCGCCCCCTCACCTAGTACCACGAAGCGTGCGAAATAGAGCTCAGGATAGGTTCGCACTGCTTCGCGCACGAACTTCGATGCCTCTTCCCCGCCAGGCGGTAGGGAAATGCTACGCACGCGTGACGTCTGGCTCGGCGGATCGAGCCGGAAGTGGCGAACATCTTTCGGGTCGATCCTTGCCAGAATACTTGGCGAGTGGCTAGAAACGATCGCCTGCGCGGATGGACTGCCTGTCAGGTCCTCGATCTGGCGGATGATCCTCGACAGGTAAAACGGCGCCAGGTTGTTCTCGGGCTCTTCGACGGCAATCAGGGTCAGCGCAGGAAGCGCGATCGCGCCGTCCTTGAAACCGTGCGCGGCGCCGCCTGCCCTGATCCGCGACTCGACGTCCAGTGTGGCCGCAGCCATCGCCAAGTGAAACAGAGAGCGTTGACCGTCGCTGAGGTCTTCGAGCGCACGCTCGCGACGCGCTTCATCCGGGTGGAATACGACTTCCACCTTACGGACAAACTCCTCGAACCTGAGATCGATGGGCCGTAACAGCGGCGTGGCGTCGGTGCCTGCGGTATGCACCTCCTGCCATCGGCGGCGTACTGCGACTGCAACCTCCGCGACGGCAGGTTCGCCAGCGAACGCGCCGTTAAGAGCTGCACCAGCATCGGCGAAGGCGGCCCGGACGCCCGCCGACCAATTGATCGCACGCCAGAGCCTGCCACGTAGGAAAGCGGCAACCTGGGAGGCAGCATCCCGCGCCGCCGGCACGTAGATCAGTTGAATGCGGCCGCGATCTGTCGCCTTGAGATCGGTGCAGTCATCGTCAGAATACCCGCCGAACGTCCGGATGGCGAAGTACTTCTGCTCGATTATGCCGTCGAGTGAACCGTCGTCGGTCCAGGTGGCCTCGAAGCGGAAACGACATTTCAGATTGCCGGCGTAATCGGCCGCCATCTGGTGAAAGAACTCCGGGATGACGGCCGCAGCACCTTCGACATCAAGCTCGGGAAACGAAACGATCACCTCGAGCGAAAACGTTCGCTGCGTCAGTTGGACAAGCTCGGTCGACGGGACGTGAAAATCCTGGCGGCGTACACGGCGCTGGTCACCTGTCACGCCGAATAGTCGTTGCAAGGCGAGCATGACTGCAGTCTTTCCCGCACCGTTTGCACCGACGAAGGCGGTTAGGCCTGCGCCAAGGTGGATAGTGACCGGCGTGTCGCCAAAAGACCGGAAGTTTGTCAGGGTTAGACGTTCGATGAACATGGGAGGGATCCCACCCGGACCTTAGTGCCGGACGGCTGGAAATGTATTGGCGAAATCTTACGGCATGTACATAGCGTGTGCCAAAGGAATTCGCCGCTGAGTCTACTGGCGGTCCGCGCGTTTCATGTTACAGATATCCCAGAACCAGCACTGGAGCAGACGATGCACTCGATGTTTCCCATGTACTGAGGCAAGAATGTGCGTACACTCATCAAGACACGGAAGATGGGACGCTTAAGGTGACTGCTTCACGCCTTTCTAGAGCAAAGCGTAGCTGATCCGTCTTGACTGACATTTCGCGATGAAAAGCTACCGATGAAGCACACTTTTGGCGGCCCATGGACCCAAATAAAGCTGGATCTTCTGGCACGGTATTTGGCTTCGTTTAACCAGGCACTACAGTACAGGCCCGTGCCAAGCCACCCGTTCAAGCGCATATATATCGATGCGTTTGCGGGCACTGGCGAATGCGAAATCAAGACGGACGAGCAAACCGTCGAGACGATCGAGGGTTCTGCAAAGATCGCTCTGCAAACGACTCCTGTCTTCGACGAGGTACATCTGATTGACCTGAACCAAGCGCACGTTCATGAGCTGAACAAGCTAGCGGCCGGATATGGAAATCGGGTCTGCGTCCACCATGACGATGCGAACGTTGCCATCAACAAGATACTTCGCCTGCTCAATTGGGACCAGTGCCGCGGAGTCCTGTTCCTCGACCCCTATGGGATGACGGTCCCGTGGGCGACCTTGCAAAAAATTGCCAGGACCAGGGCTCTCGACGTTTGGTACCTATTCCCCTTGAGCGGGGTCTACCGACAAGCCGCAAACGATTTCGACAAAGTTGATCAGTCCAAATCCAACTCATTGGATGAGGTGTTGGGAACCCTAACTTGGCGTGATCACTTCTATAAGGCCGATGGGCAGGCAGGCCTGCTCGGCGAGCAGGAAGGCAGAATCAGGGTTGCTACTCCCGAAGACATCGCCGGCTTCGTACACCATCGATTGGCCGAGGTATTCAGGGGCTGGGTGAGCGATCCGTTGTACCTGCGCTCGTCCAACGGGGCCCCATTGTTCGCGCTATTTTGCTGCATCGCCAACCCAAGCCCCAAAGCCGTCGAGCTTGCCAAAAAGATTGCCTCACACATCCTCGGAAAGTTTGGCACCGCGCCAACGCGCAGGTCGGCAAAGTCGACCGCCTCGGACCAGAATTTTCCACTATTCTGATGGGGTCAGAAGAAAAATAATGGTCGCTGGGGCGGAGGAAGAATGCGATCGGTCGCCTTGATCTGCCGTGCGGACCGCCGGTGTTCACCGTCCGGCCCGACTACAGCCGCGGCGCCGTTAGCGACCAACTGCGCAAGCGCATCCTGGTAGATTTCCGACGTCGCCGGTGACTCATTGCAAGTCGAAACATAAAGCGACTCGTAAGTGAGTCCATCATCGTGCGCGTAGATGATTTTAGGAATCTGCTGCATGAGTGCCCCGACACTCTTCTCACGAGCGGGCATGTCGAACTCGAACCCTAATATGCCTTGTCCCAAATGATCGTGATCGAACCTGGGGTCGTACCCGAGCATGTTGAACATGTCGAGACCTGCGCCGGCATAGTGAATGAAATGGTTATGGTTCTGCCAGTGGACGTTCGTCATCACGTCACGTGCCTTGTGGTGCTGTGACAGGTGAATCAGCCAGTAGTCACCATGACCTTGCTTGTTTCGGATGAAAAAAGGCGTGAAGTGCTTGGCGCCACAATTGCGGACCAGCGACTGATAGAGCGTGGACTGGATGAACAGACGCCAGTCGCGGTCGGACTGCTTGATCTCGCGGATAGACTTACCAGACAAAAGCGCGGGCATGCCGAGCTTGTTGAGACCGTTGGCCAGAATGGTTTCATTTGCGAAGTTCAGCAGCGAGTCGACCCCGAACGTGAGGATGACCTCCGCGCCAGGCAGTGTGTGCAAGATCTCTCGGATGATTGTCGTCGGCACCGCGTTGTAGCCGAACTGGTCCAACACAAAGATCGACCGCCCGTTACGTGGGCTTTTCTTTCTGATGAACTCGATGATTGATCTGGCCTGATCGAGAAAATTTGCATGCCTGACGAAGATGTCATCTTCGAGACGTCCGCTGTGGCCCTCTTCACCGAGCACTTTCAGCAGGTGCTGGTAAGCTTCCTTTCTCGCTTCGATGAAGAAGTACGACAAATCAAAGCGCACGGGACGGGTGCGGCCATGATTGACGCGAACCTCGGCTTCCCTTGCCGCGTCCAATAAGATGAGCGGTGAACCACGCACGGGTTTATGAGTGTCCTCATGGTAGTACCGTCCACCACCCGCGAAACCGTCGACCAGCGTGAGCTTGAATTCATCCCGGCGCCCACCCATCAACACCTTGAAGTATTCGGACAGATAAGCTTGCAAAATGCGATGCTTCGCGATGCTGTGTTGTGCGATCGCCTCGAGTCCATGCTTCCAGGTGTACTGACTGAGCATAAGTTCCCTATATCGCTGCCGGCATTTCGTCGTATGTGCGTCCATTGATGAGGCGGCCGTTCGACTTCTTGGCTCGCCGCTTTCCGTCGGCGCCCCATCCTCCCCACTGCTTGAAGAAGAATGCCGCAGCCTGCTCTTCACACTGCACCTGAATCGACTCGACCCACTCCTGTTTCATCGGACGCGCTTTCGGTCCCGACTCGCCACCGACGATCACCCAATGGATATCGGTCAAGTTCATCGCGCCCAAGTCTTCCAGCAGCGGCTCGATCGACAGGAACCGAACAGTTGCGTTCACAGTGCGCAGGTCGTCAATCCTTGGGATGCCGTATTTCCTATCTTCGACCGAAACGCCAAGCCAGGCATTTGCCGGCGCTGTCCGGGTCTCGAAGTATCGAGCCAGCCTGTCAGCGCGCTTGGTCAGGATTTGGAAGGTATGCCAATGCGCCCTGGTAATCACTTCGAAAACGCTGTCGATATAGTCGAACGGCACATCTTCGTGAAACAGGTCGGACATCGAATTGACGAAGTACACTGTCGGCTTCTTTCGACGCAGAGGATCTTCGAGCCGGTTCGGCAGCAACGTCAGCATGAAGCCATTTTCGTAGCCAGGCGTAGACATCGCCATCAAGCGCTCTGCCATTTTCTCGGCGTAGCAGTTTTTGCACCCTGGTGAAATCTTCGTACAACCGACCGTCGGGTTCCAAGTCATTTCGGTCCACTCGATGTTTGTTCCCGTTGTCATGCGTCCTCCGATTTCCGACAGTATTTCATCTCCAGCATTGCCAAAAAAGTCCAGCGTTCAACGTACTGTCAACGTACATCCACTCGCACGGCGTAACCTCGGGCAACAAT
>Ga0265798_10000810_pt1 | contig 50116 bp, 42 predicted proteins | sample P3T30metagenome_FD_192430 | JGI IMG/M metagenome (GOLD analysis project Ga0265798, IMG submission 192430) | Plant litter microbial communities from East Loma Ridge, Irvine, California - P3 T30 | ecosystem: Environmental > Terrestrial > Plant litter > Unclassified | place: USA: California...
CTGACCGGAAATAGTCATCGGATGAATATAGTTTATTGCCTATTATTCATCCAATGACTAAATAAATTATCGAATACTCATTGGATGATATAGCATGTCGCCTGTTATTCATCCGATGACCAAAAAGGAATTATCGAATACTCATCGGATTAACGTAGTTTATTGCCTATTATTCATCCGATGACTGAGAAATTCATCTGATGACTAAACTAGCCGTTAATTGCTTTAACGCCTGGTAATTCTTTACCTTCCATATATTCTAATAAAGCACCACCACCGGTAGACACGTAGCTTACCTGATCTTCCATACCGAATTTTGCAATGGCAGCAGCAGAATCTCCACCACCAATTAATGAAAAAGTACCGTTTTCAGTCGTTGCAGCTACAACAGCATCAGCAACAGCCTTAGTTCCTACCTGGAAATTTTCCATTTCGAAAACACCCATCGGACCATTCCACAACAACGTTTTAGAGTTTTTGATCACCTCCTGGAATAAAGCGACAGATTTCGGACCAATGTCCAATCCCATCCAATCAGCTGGAATCTGACCAGAATCTACATCTTTCTTATCTGCATCGTTCGCAAATTTATCAGCAATGACTGTATCAACAGGCAAAATTAAGTTCACGCCTTTTGCTTTTGCTTTCTCTATTAATTCTAATGAAAGTGCTTGTTTATCGGCTTCTAAAAGAGAAGTACCTATTTCGCCACCTTGCGCTTTTGCAAAAGTATAAGCCATGCCACCGCCGATAATCAGGTTATCAACTTTATCCAACAACTTTTCGATTAATAAAATTTTATCAGAAACTTTTGCTCCACCCATAATCGCAGTGAAAGGACGCTCAGCATGATTTAAGATTTTTTCAGCATTCTCTACTTCTGAAGCCATTAAATAACCGAAGTATTTCGCATCAGGGAAAAATTGAGCAATAATTGAGGTAGATGCATGTGCACGGTGAGCGGTACCAAAAGCATCATTCACATAAACATCACCCAGCTGAGCTAATTTCTCTGCGAAGGCTACATCACCCTTTTCTTCTTCTTTATAAAAACGAAGGTTTTCTAATAATAGAACTTCGCCTGGGAAAAGATTTTTCGCTTGTTTAACAGCATCTTCACCAATACAATCATCAGCAAATTTCACCTCAAGATCAAGCATCCGTGATAAATCACCTAAAATATGTTTTAATGAATATTTATCAGTCGGGCCATCTTTTGGTCTGCCCAGGTGAGACATTAAAACTACAGAACCGCCATCATTTAAAATTTTAGTAATGGTTGGAAGTGCAGCACGCATTCTTTTATCATCGGTAATATTAAATTCACCATCTAAAGGCACATTAAAATCTACCCTGATAAGTGCTTTTTTATCTTTAAAATTTAACTGATCAATTGTTTTCATGTTTATATATTATTTTAGTTTTAGTCGCATTTCATAATGGAAACCAATGCCCGGAATATCAAATTCTGGCGATTCATTGATAAACCCGATTTTTTTGTAGAAAGGTGCTGCCGTAGACCTTGCGTTGCACCAAAGATAATCTGTATTGTATTCTTTCAGATAATCAATGGCGAAGTTAATTAATGCCACTCCAAAGCCCCTGCCTCCATAATCCGGATGTGTAGCCATTCCACGAAGCTGATAACCTTCACCATCCTCTGGGAAAAAATCATTTCGCATAAAGGTAGCTACCGATCTGATCCTGTTATCATCCAAATAGCCTAGGTGAAAAGTATCATAAGCATTATCCCCTTCGAAAACACATTCTTCAAAAGGCTTACCATCCCTGAGCATCAGGCTTCTGAGCGGAAGAACTTCTTCAGGAAGAATGAATTTAACCATATTAACGTTAGCAAAAGGTGTACAAGTATCAACAAGATAGGCAAAGGGTTGTTTTCACAGCTCCGACAAAGTTAGCAAAGCATTTGAAACCTGATTAAAATTGATTAAGAATTTTGATGGGCTATACAAAGGATCGAACCTATTCGCTTTGAAAATATTTAGCGAATTAAAACAAAATTATAGGCTGCAATACACGCTTGCGCACCTATTAGAGGAATAAGATTAATAGTTAACTTTTCGATTTAAAAAGCTTGCAGTGCCTGATAAATCAACCACCAACTCAAGAAAATTCGAGTTGGCGGTTGTTCGCTTTTACTTGCTTTTCAGCTCATTAACCGGGGCGGTTAATGCAAAAGATTGATGCACTTTTTCTACTTCCAGTTCTTTAGCTAAAGAAAATTCTGCAGATTGTTTGATAGCTAATGATGAAGCACCAATGGCCACTTTATAGTTTCCAGCTTCAGCAATCCAGGCACTCCTGCTTTCCATAAACGAAGCCAAATCTTTAGGAGATAAGGTGAGCTGAACGGTTTCTGACTGACCAGGTTTCAGCAATTTTGTTTTTGCAAATGCTTTAAGTTCTGCTACGGGTTTGTCGATATTTTGATGAGGTGCAGAAAGATACAACTGTACAATTTCCTTCCCGGCTATTTTACCTGTATTTTTTACCGTCACGGATGCAGTCAACTTACCATCGAAAGTTTTACCACTTAGTTTCAGATCCGAATATTCGAAATTGGTATAGGATAATCCGTAGCCAAATTCGAAAGATGGTTTTACTTTGAAGGTATTGAAATAACGGTAACCTACATAAATTCCTTCTTCGTAAGTTACATTTTCCGGGTTTGAAGCGGGTGTACCCAACCAGTTTTTAGCCGAAGGCGTATCTTCATATTTCACCGGGAAAGTCATCGTTAATTTTCCGGAAGGTGTAACTTTTCCACTAAAAATATCTGCTACAGAATTACCACCTTCCTGGCCTGGCTGCCATGAAAGTAAAATGGCGTCTACTTTATCTTTCCAGCTTGCGGTTTCGATCACGCCGCCAATATTCAAAATGACCACAACTTTTTTACCTTTCGCATGGAAGGCCTCAGTTACATTATTAATTAAGTTTACCTCATCCGCAGCAAAATTAAAATCGTTATCTACCGTTCTATCGCCACCTTCACCAGAATTTCTTCCGATGGTAATGACCGCCAGTTCAGTTGATGCTGCTTTTTTCGCAATTAGCGCTTTACTTAAATCCAGTTCCGGTAACCGCTCAGGCAATGCAAGAATTCCGCGTTTTTTACGACTTTCCAGTTCTGCGGCTTTTTCTTTGGCAGCAAATGGCGTATACATATCTTTAAGTTCTGCATCTAATTTGTATCCACCCTTTTCAAGTCCTTCAATTAGTGAAACCGTATAAGCTTCATTCACATCACCGCTTCCGGTTCCACCTGCAATAAAATCATAAGAGGTTACTCCAAAGGCCGAAATCGCCTTTTCCTTAGCTTGATAAGGCAATAAATTACCATTATTCTTTAACAAAATCATGCCTTCTGCGGCTGCACTGCGCGTAACTTCAGCATTTCCTTTTAAGTTTGGCTTATCGGTATATTTGTATTTTGCCATCGTTGGCGATTTAAATACCAGTTCCAAAATCCTTTTGATGTTGGTATCTACCACAGCTTTTGAGAGTTTACCATTTTTCATGTTCTCCAAAATTGCTTTTTTCTGTGCTGGAAGACCTGGCATTAGCAAGTCGTTTCCGGCCTCAAGCTGCGCCACCACATTGCTCGTACCGCCTTGCAATGAACTGAAGCCCGCATAGCCACCAAACCAATCGGTCATTACAATTCCTTTGAAACCCCATTCGTCTCGTAAAATATCAGTAAGCAAATCTTTTCTTGCCGAAGTATATGTTCCGTTGATTAAATTATAAGACGACATAATTGTCCATGGATTCGATTCTTTCACCGTAATCTCAAAACCTTTTAAATAGAGTTCACGCATGGTTCTTTCGGTAATGTGCTCATTAATCGAAAGTCGGTTGGTTTCCTGATTATTGGCGGCGAAATGTTTTACCGATGTACCCACACCATTGGATTGAATACCATTTACCATGGCCGCAGCAATTTTACCAGACACCAATGGATCCTCAGAATAGTATTCGAAATTGCGACCATTTAACGGGTTTCGGTGGATATTCAGTGCAGGAGCTAAAAGCACATCCACGCCATATTCTTTCACCTCATTGCCCATCGCCTTACCCACACTTTGAATCAATTCCGGATTCCAGGTAGAAGCCAGCGCCGTTCCAACAGGAAAAGCGGTACAGTAATAGGTATTTTTGTTGTGCTCACGGATAGGCTTGATGCGCAATCCGGCAGGCCCGTCAGCAACGATAATTTCCGGAATCCCTAGCCGTTCAATTTTATAAGTTCCGCCTGCTGCACCAGGAACCCGGCCTTCAATCGCACCAACCACTGGTGTTAAACCATCAAAACCAGGCATTCCTGTTCCCATAAGCATAGATGCTTTTTCTTCATCTGTCATTTTACTAATCAGGTCATCAATCCGCTCTTCCATTGTCAATCTATAATCTTCGTATTTATCCAACTTACCGTTCCCGTTTAAATCATCGAAAGTAAAATCGTTAATGGTGATTTTAGTTGATTTTTTAATGCTATTTATGGTTGGATTTTTCCAGGAAACGTTGGAGAATACCAATGCAGCCATCAGCGAAAGCTTTAAGGCCTGATTTACATTGTACTTTTTCATATCATTATTTATTTACTTTGTATTTGGTTCATTAATTTATGGTTCTGTAACCACTCTTCGAATCGATTGATCCAGCTATCTACAGGTAGATTTTGTTTTCCCATGCCGAAACCATGACCGCCTTTTTCGTACATATGCAATTCGACAGGGTAGCCACCTTCCAACCATTTACTGTAAACCTGGATACTTCTTGGGGCAAGTTTCAGCTGGTCATCACTTGCAGCGCAAAGGAACAGTGGCAGGGTTTGTTTTGGTAATGGTTTTTGCAAAAGTTCTGCAGAAATTCCACCATAAATGGCCGCGGCAAAACCTGGGGTGAAATCGCTATTGTTATTTAAAACGCTTTGCATCGCCACGGTACTGCCGGCAGAGAAACCGATGATACCGATCTGGTCTGTTTTTATACCGTATTTCCCGGCATTTTCATAAGCGTACTGAAGGGCCTTTTTGCCATCGTTAGCGGCCATTTCAATTATAGGTACAGCGCTTTTTTCAAAGGCTGCGCGATCTTTAAGTTTTTCCATCATTTCTTTTGCAGGATCATTAGAAATGGTTTCCAGCAAACGGTATTTCAGTACAAATGCCGTTATTCCTTTTTCACTTAACCGCTTAGCTAAATCGATGCCTTCTCTATTGATGGATAAACTTTGAAATCCTCCGCCCGGCGCTATTACGATTGCAGTACCGGTATTTTTAACACCATCAGGCACTTTATAAACTAAAATTGCCGGATCTGTTACGTTATAGACCACTTCTGTTTTAAAAAGCCCGGAGTATACTTGCTGCTCTTTTTGTTTCCAATGCTCCGAACCCGGTGCTTTTCCGGCATATAGTTTAATGGCTTCCTGTGCGTTAACTGTATAACAAAAACTTAAAGCAGTGAGCATTAACAGGGAAATTTTATTTTTCATAGTATTTATTTTAAAATCAACGAAAGCGCTAAATGAAAGCAGAGGGATATGGTGATCTAAGATCAGTGCAGATCACTTAATTATTTTTATATTTTTCAGTTCTAGAATCTTTAATAATACCCTTCCAGTTTAAACCATAAGCGAAATCGTAACGATTACCTTCTGTATCTTTATGCGGAATCAAATCAAAAGGAACGTCTTCTTTTTGCTCTTCTACGGTTTTCATATCTGCCGGCATTTGCACAGGCAATAAACCAGAAGGCTCAGTTTTACCAGAAATAATATCTAAAACAGCTTGCGTGGAAATACCAAAATTGAGTACAATGCCATTTACGTCTTTTTCAAACTCATTAAAAATCATTGGCTTAAATGCGGTAACGGAGACGATAACCGGCTTTCCTTTCATCATTTCTTTAGTATCTAAAATGGTTCTCAAATCCATAACGTTTGATGCGGTAACCGTTTTGCCTTTATAAGCCCTGTCTTTTATAAGGGGATCAATTACCGGATCTCCAGCGGCCATACTTTTTGATCTGGCATGTTCGGCGGTATAAGTTCCGTATTGCAAAGAAATTGGGACATAACCATTGCTTCCGTTATTTCGATCATTGATATCATAACCGCCTTCTGTACTTTGCGGATTTGAAACAAACACGATTGCAAAATCTGCTTTCTCCGGCACATCGGTTACGTTGTAATATTTTTTAACCAGCTCCATATTCACCGGATAATCCAGCTTTGCGGCGGTATAAATACCCCACCAATCTTTAGCAGGCGCAGTATAAATCTTAGGGATATAAACGGTTTGTTTCTCTTTCAGTGGAAGAACATTTCCTTTATTTTTTAATAATACGACTGATTTCAGTTGGGCATCGTAACCCGCTTTCATAAATTCGGCATTACCAACAACTGCTTTTGTTTCTTCAATGTTTAAATATGGGTTTTCGAACAAACCAACCCGGAAGATATTCTTCAGCAAGCGAACAGCAGATCTTTCAAAACGAGCCCTCATAAATTTCTCCCCATATTCTTTCACCCCCATTTGATAGGCTTCGAGCACTGGTTTTTTATCATTGTTTCCACCAAACTGGTCTACACCTGCCATTAAAACCTTATAGTGCCTTTCTGCAATACTTAAAGCTTCTGCTCCCCAGGGCTTGCCAGCAAATAAATTAGGTGTTTTTCCTTCATCGCCGGTCACCAGCCAATCGGTACAGACCACGCCATCGTACCCGTATTTATCCCTCAACAAATCAGTAATGATATATTTGCTAAACCCATTGGCTACGTTTTCTTTATATTTTTTGTCCTGGTTAAAAGTGATAGTGTAATAAGGCATTACAGCCGATGCTTTACCGGTTTTTCCATTTAAGTTGAAAGCCCCTTTTACAAAAGGATCTATATGTTGCTGAAGATTATTGCCTGGATAAACGGTAAATTTCCCATAAGCCCAATGACCATCTCTCCCACCTTCTTCTGCACCCCCACTCGGCCAATGTTTAACCATGGCATTTACACTTTTATAGCCCCAACCCTCTTTAATTTCATCTTTTCCGGATGAAGTTTGAAACCCATCAATATAAGCTCTCCCCATATCGGTGGTTAAAAGAGGGCTTTCGCCAAAAGTCATGGAGATCCTGTACCACCGCGGTTCACTTCCCAAATCTATTTGTGGCGATAGTGCTGTAGCAATTCCTAAAGCGTGATATTCTTTCGCTGCGATCTGACCAAATTGCTCAACAATTTTTGGATCAAAAGTAGCAGCCATACCTAAACCATCAGGCCACATGGAAATTTTTCCACCAGCACCTGCATTAAATTCGCTGGTGGCTACTGCCGTATGGCGAGGATCAGAACTGTTATTTGCCGGAATACCTAAACCGATTCCTTCTACAAAAGCCTGTACATTATTGTTCCAAATGGCTGCAACTTCTGGCGATTGGACACTTGTAAGTAAGACATGCCGCAGGTGATCATCTTTCAGAAACAGTTTTTGCTGATCGTTTAAATCTGATGCTTTTGCTTTACTTTCCGGAAATATTTTACCGCCATAAGTGCCCATATTGTAGCCAGCTACGCCTGCCGGTAAAGCCTGGTGCCTGCTATAAAGCATTAAGCCTGCAATTTGCTCAACCGTCATTTTCGAAGCTAAATCTTTTGCACGCTCATCTGCAGATAATCGCCAGTCTTCATATTTATCCAGCTTGCCGTTTCGGTTTAAATCTTTAAACTTTAAGCTACTTACGGATAATATTTTCACACCAGAAGCTGCTGAATACCCAAGTGTGGCTCCGTTATTATTTTTTACAATGTTGAATTGCTGGGCACTTAATGAAAAGTTCCCGATCAGCGCGATGGCCAGAGTTGCTGTAATTTTTTTCATTTGGTTAGAATCTGAAATTTAATGACGCCTCAACGGTAAACGGACGGATATATGAACCAACCAAAAGCTGGTTATAATAAGCAGATGCATCTGTAATTAACTCTGCCCCATTAATCGTACCTTTTGCACCAGTCTGGTTTAAGAAGTTGACAGCAGTTACACCGAAATCGAAATGTTTATTTATTTTATAGTTAACACCTCCAAAAGTTTCCCATCTGGCGGCGAAGTAAAGTGCATTTGTTAAGTTAGCAAATTGCTTGCTGAAATAGCGAAAACTAGCCCAAACTTTAAAGTCTTTATAGGTATAGCTGGGATCAATCTCCATCAACATTTTAGAAATTTCCAGTACATTTTTATTATCATAGGAATAATTGTTTCCGAAGGCAGAAAAATTGTAGTTCTTATAAATTGGATTTTGGAAAGTAATCAGATAATGTATGTTAAAGCCTTTGAAAGGATTTGCAACAATATCAGTCGTCCAACCCAAAGTTTGAATGTCATAATTAACGGTAGCCACCTGAGAATCGCTAGCATTACCCGGATTAACCAGGTTTAAACGAGAGAAATAATTGTTTCTCGTTAAGTACGTTGCCTGTGAAACCACACTGAATTTATCATGATTGTAGTAAACACCAAAAGCACCCAGCGGACTTTTCGTTTTTGACATATCAGGCACTACGGCTCCTGAATAGCTTTCTAACCGGCCGTTGTTCTCCGCATAGGTAAAATCGGCCAACAGGCCCAGTCTATTGGTAAATTTATAAACTGCATTTACCGATCCGCCAAAATGAAACCAGTTGTTCGTAACTGCGGTTTTTTGATTTGGATCGAAAACAAAACCAACCGTACGTGGGGTTTGATCATAATTCCCGTCAATTCTATGGTACCTTAAGTTAACGCCATAATTCAGTGAAAATTTATCAGAAACATTCCAGTGATCAGAGAAGTAGGTAGAAAGTTTGTTCTCATAACCATCATGATATTCTCCTCCCAGGTTGTAATTATAAAATCCGTCAGCATCTGTATTGGCGTTTCCACCCGCGGTGTTTCTAACTAGCTTCTCGGGGTTTGCGGATACTGTTTGATAATAAAAAGCTCTGCTCGAAGTATATTGATCAACGTTGTAATAGTACTCCGTTAAACCCACTCTGAGGTCGTGGTTATTTACTTTTTTAGTCAGTTCAAATCTGGATAATACAGTTTGTGTTGGTGCTTTAGGTGTAGATAACCCCAACATCGAATTTACATTTCCGGTGTATGCCTGGCCATTATTTAAATAAGAAAACCCATCGTTTACTCCAGCCTGAAAAATCCCCAGCGGAATATTGGTTAACGCGGTTGCCTTTGCAAATCTTAAGCGGGTATTGTAATTAAAGTTCCAGCCGTTATTAAGTTTATAGTTTCCCAGCACATCAAAACTGTGAGAACTGGAAGCCGCATCATTTCCCCCCTCATTTTTAAATGAAAACTCGCCCGTTCGGATGTCTTTAAACTTCATAATCCCATCCTTGATGATGTAAGAATCTCTACCAATTCTAAAATTATCCAACTCCTGTACCTGCCCATTTTCCTTATATTGAAAAACGGCATAGTTGGTCAGCGATATGGAATTGGCATATTTGTACAAGAAACTGATTTCGCCTTTATCTTTTTTGAACCGTTTGGTTAAGCCCGCACGATATATTTGTGTTTTATCTGAATAATTTGAAAACTGAACATCGAAAGAATTTGGATCATAATTCTGATAAATGCCGGCCACGTAAGACCAGCCGTTTTTAATTGGCCCTGAAACATTTACATCTCCTTTAAGCCAGCCAAAATGACTGCCGGATAAGTTCCCAACGGCTTCAAATTTTGGTGTGCCGAGTTTAGTATAAGAATTCACAGCGAAACCCAGATCGCCTGTGGTAATTACCGATTCGCCAATTTTTAATAATCCGGTTTTCTGCAAGCTTACACTCTGGCGCCAGGTTCTGTTTGGCAATTCCGGCCAGAAAAAATAAACCACCGGTAAATTATTTTCCTGTATAGTGATGCCCCCAACCGTTGTTGGTAAACCAATATTTACATCACGCGGGCCTGTGTTATTTGCCGCATTCAACATTACATTTCTATTATCTTCTTCTTTCTTTTCTGCTACTTTTTTCTGGGGAATAGAATCTCTTCTTATCTTTTCCTGCGCATAGGATGAAATGCAGAATGCAGATAGCAATATCAGGAGTAACTTGCTTTTAAGGGTGCTCATAGCCAACTAGGATTAGTATTTAATTTTTATTATAAGTTATCGGCAAAAAAAATATAGAAACGAAATGCATTGGTTAGTCTAAATCAGCACATTCTCTCATTGCTTCATTATGAAGCAATATTAATGTGTTTAATTAAGAAAAACAAATTATTAGTTTTAGAAGTCGTTAAATAAACTAACTTCAACCAATGATTAATCAGGATATAAAAGATGCAAGTGCAGCATTCTGGCGGAGTTCAATCCCTCATATTTCAATAGATAGCGTAGTATTTGGCTTTTTGAACAGTCAGCTAAATGTGCTTTTACTGAAAATAAAAAAAGAAGAAAACTGGATTTTGCCTGGTGGATATTTACAAAAAGATGAGGCTATTGACGATGCCGCGAGACGAATTCTCTACGAAAGAAGTGGTGCAGATAAAATTTTCCTGAATAATTTTGGGGTATTTGGCGACCTGAATCGATCTGAAAGTTACTTTAAAGATTACCCTGATGATTTATGGCATAAACAGCGATTTATAACCATTGGGTATTATGCACTGGTTGATCAAACCACAGTAAATCCGGTGCCTGATGTTTTTTCAGATCGCTGTGAATGGGTGCCAATAGCTTCTCATCCGAAAATGGTTATGGATCACGAAATGATTATCAAAAAGGCGCTTAGCACGTTAAGGGAGCAGCTTAGCTACAAACCTATTGGCTATAATCTTTTGCCAGAAAAATTTACACTTCCAGAATTACAGGGACTTTATGAGGCAATTTTAGACAAAAAACTCAACAGAGGAAATTTCTATCGAAAAATGATGCGTTATGATATCCTGATCAAGCTTGACGAACAGCGAAAAGGTGGCGCCTATAAATCGCCGAACCTATATAAATTTGATGAAGAAAAATATAATATCGCCTTGAGTGGATTAAATTGGTAACAAGCCTAAGTATGCACTTAATTAACTTCTTTGCTATCTCCTATTTTTTTCACAATATCAATCAGACGGGAGCTGTATCCAAATTCATTGTCATACCAACCAACCACTTTAACCATATCACAAACGATGGAGGTGAGCAGCGAATCAAAAATACAGGAATGTGGGTTATCAATAATATCTACCGATACGATAGGATCTTCTGTGTATTCGATGATCCCTTTAAAATCGGTTGCTGCTGCATTTTTAAAGGCAGCATTAATTTCTGCTATAGTTGTTTTCTTTTTTAACAGACAGGTAAAATCAGTAAGTGATCCGTTTAAAACCGGAACCCTGATTCCTGCACCGCCTAAACGGCCATCCAACTCCGGAAAAACATGCGTAATGGCTTTTGCGGCACCTGTAGTTGTAGGAATAATGGATGATGATGCAGCCCTCGCCCGGCGCAGGTCTTTGTGGTTTGAATCGTGAAGATTTTGATCACCTGTCATTGAGTGGATCGTAGTGATGTAGCCTTCTTCCACCCCCCAATTATCATTGAGGATCTTAATCATCGGCGCAATATTATTTGTAGTGCAACTTGCGTTAGAGAGAATTTCACTCATTAAATCTATGCTGTCATCATTTACGCCCAACACAACCATTGGTATATCATCAGCCGCAGGCGCAGATATTAAAACCTGACTTGCCCCGGCAGTAATGTGTTTCCCGGCAGTATCAATTGTTAAGTTTTTGCCGGTACAATCTATTACTAGATCAACCCTTAAAGCAGACCAAGGCAATTCATCAGCTTCTTTAATAGAAAAAACAGGGATAGAAAGCTTTCCAATTACGAGGGAATCTGGCTTGGCAGCAACTTCGCCTTTAAAAACGCCGTGTACAGAATCATATTTAAAAAGATGAGCCATTGCGCTGGCATCTGCCAGATCATTAATTGCGACTACTTCCAAACCCTCAGCCAATGCCAAGCGTAAGAAAGTCCTGCCTATTCTACCGAAACCATTAATCGCCAGCCTCATTTCATTAAAATTAGAGCGCAAAATTAATGTTTATTTCCAGATTATAGCTTTATCGCAAATTCTGTCTGCATTTATTTATATCATTTACCAGATTGTTTAGAAAGCCGCCAGGAGATTAGCACATTGAAAATCATACAAACCCCGATTAATAATATAATGAGAAGGAAATTGCCAAAGGTTTGCAGGGTTATCGTAGCGAGGATAATGACGAAATTTAAGATCACCGTCATCAATACAATATTGTTAGGCTTATACCCGAGGGTTTCTAACCTATGGTGAATATGATTTCTATCTCCTAAAAACGGAGATTTTCTGCTTAAAATCCTTACGGTAAATATCCGGAGCGAATCGAAAATAGGAACAATCAAAATGGACACCGCAATAGCCGGTGCGGAATAAAAAGCAGGCCTGTTAATTCCGGTAAATTTATTCAGTTCGATAAACTTAATGGCCAGGGCGGCGGTAGTTAAACCGATAATTAACGCCCCGGTATCGCCCATAAAAATTTTGGCCGGGAACCAGTTATATTTCAAAAAACCGGCAATCGCCCCGGCGAGGGCAAAAGCTATAAACGCATAAGGTACCTGCCCCATCAAAGAAAAACATATTCCGAAACACAAGCTTGCCAGGATGCCTATTGTACCTGCCAAACCATCTATCCCATCAATTAAATTGAAGGCATTATTCAAAAATATAATCAATATAATGGAAAAAATGCCACCACCTATGTAATTGATATCGTTAATCCCCAACACCCCGTACAGGCTGGTAAGCCGAAAGTCGCCAAAAAAGACGAGGATGGACGCAACCACAAGCTGCAATAAAAATTTAGTGGTGGTATTGCTACCATAAACATCATCTTTTAATCCCAGTCCGGCCAGGATGATGCACGAAACAATTAAAAAGTTCGCTTCTTTGAAACTGATAAGGGCTGAAAACAGTAGGGTACAAATGGTAAAACTTGTTACAATTGATAAGCCGCCTAACCGCGAAATATTTGCTGCATGATTTTTTCTGTGCAAATCGCTAACATCAAAAAGTTTGTATTTTAACGAGGCATGAATTACAGAGGGGATACTGAAGATGACGAGTGCCAGTGACAATATAAATATTGTTCCATAGAATACTTCTGGAGTTGCTGCTAACAAATTTTTGAACAAAATGGGGAACTATTTTAACAAAGATAGCTTTAGCGGAAAGGTTTTCGCTGTTCGTTTTATTCTTTACTATGACAAATATCAATCTGGTTTTTCTTGACCTATAACTGGATATGGCTTCCTGTACGGGTAATCAAGAGACTATTTAGAGATGCCAAATAGTTGGCAAGTAAATTTAAAAATATGCGCTTAAGCGCTCTGAAAGGCATCATCTACTGCCAATACTGTTTTAGCTTTGATAGTTTTTTTCTCAATAACACAGAAAAGGCGTAAGGCATATTATTCATTTTTAATGCTTTGTAATCATTTTGGAAAGCGCGTATCAAACTCAAAAAATTCTTATTACTCACTCCACCCATCCTCATGTTCACCATTAAAAACGGCAAATAATACACCTTCAACTGATGCTGGTAAAAATACCTCAAAATAAGATCATAATCTGCTGCTGTACCTAAATTGAGGGCGTAATTACCATACTTTTCGAACAACGCTTTCCTGATGTAGAGCGTTGGATGCGCCGGCATCCACCCCCGGGCAATGTCTTTTTCGCCAGCCTGTTTTGATTTCCATGTTCTTATAATTTTGTTGTTTATGGGGTGAACGTAATTTAAGTCGCCATAAACAGCATCAATCGAAGAATCCTGAATAAAGCTTTCTGCAATCTGTTCAATCACATTTCGATCGGCCAGCATATCGTCGGCATTTAAAATACCCACTATCTCGCCGGACGCCATGGCAATACCTTTGTTAATGGCATCATACAAACCCTGATCAGGCTCTGAAATCAGCTGGTGGACGTGCATTTTATATTCTTCAATGATAGAAAGTGTACCATCCGTAGAGTCACCATCAACAATAATGTACTCTACATTTGGATAGGATTGATGGATAATAGATTCTATACAGTCTCTAAGATAGGCCTCGCCATTATAAACTACCGTAATGATGGATATCTTCATTTTTAAATCGCAGGGGCTTTTTATATAATGTTAAAAAAGCTGCACCCGTGGTAAAGATAAATAATAGCGGACTAAAATCATCAAGAGGGCATTCTTGATAATAGGTTCCTTTTGTGCCCGCCCTGCCATGGCCAACACATCCAGACATGGGCAACTTGACATCCAATCTCCACAGGCAGCCGGGGGAAGGATATATACCACCTGGTGTGACTGAAAAAATTCCACCTGGTGGATTCGTTTGGTAGGTAAGCAACTCCGGGTAGCCTGGCACCAGACAACCATATTCTGGAAAAACGAAAATTGGGATAAAACAGATAGGGATGATTAAGCATAACTTTTTCATAAGCTAGTGGATTAATCATATGCTAATATAGTATTTATTTATGGGTATAAATATTTTAAGGCTAGGGATTTGGGAAACAATCCAGGTCTATATTTTTCCGTGATCTTGACAGCCAATAGGAATATCTCTAACCAAATCTTTGATATAATTGAATAACACATTTTATCTGGCATTCACTTCACGTTTTCTTCCTGCCGTTTTAAATATCCTCCTCAAGGATTGCCGTTTGATTAAATCAAATTTCTGGTGATCTTTCCTTTAATAATATAAAGAGAAGTAATATTCGATTTATCGATAATGGTATCGCCTTTAAAATTTGGGTTAGATGAACGCAGAATCAGTTTACTTTTATCGCCATGTTCAAATATCATTTTGATGCTCCGCAGGTGATTTGCCTTTTCATTAGCCATTACCACATAAGCTTCGCCCCACTGCAAAACATCAAAATTGGTCACTTCACGAACGGCAATAATTTCGCCTGAGGCATACCGGGGATACATGCTATCACCATATACCGGAAGATAGGCAGTACAATCATTAAAGGGCTTATAGTTTACGAAATACTCCGCCTTTTCTTCCATTAAAATAAATGTATCTGCATCGGATAAGCTGATATCATAATATGGCACACCTTCTTTTATTTCCGAAATAACAGGCCCTCTTTTTTTTAAGGGTTCCCCAACTCCGGTTTCCAGCCAATCAACGTTTACATGAAGCCTGAATTCAAGCCGGTCTTTGACGGAATTGGAAATTCCGACCCGTCCGCGTAAGATATCCGATAGTGAGCCTTCTTTAATATTCAAAGCGATGGCAAATTCTTTCTGCGTTTTGAAGTACAGTATATCCATCAATGATCTTAAGCGGTCTAGTTCAGTCATGTATAAAATGTTGGTAAGTTATATGAATTAATTTAAGAATTTCTTATTATTTCATTAAATTTGTTTGTAACAATGCAAGATAATCAATTGCCTTAAAATAACTACATCCCCTTCAATTCATTAACATCCCATAACCAATAAATAAAAATTTTTAAATTTTAAAGTTCTGAACCACATCACCGCCAATGAAATCTCCCTAAGTTCAATACAAAATACACATACCCTTGCCAGCATTACCGATAAAAAATTAAGTCGCTTACTGGAACTCATTACCAGTATCATTCCAATTGCTTACATCTTCAGGTGCACGCCAAATGCATCGCGCATCAGCCTGATTATTGTATTGGATCAACATCGTTATCAGGCTACAGAAGAAACTAAAGATATTTTGCAATTTCTGGCATTAAGCCAAATTAACGTCGAACTGATTTATTATTCTTACGGAACATTAAATGATATTCTTCAACGCGGCAATCTATTCTTTGCTACCTATTGCAGGCGTATTAATTGTATTTATCAACACACATCTAATTACGATTTTATCGAATCCTCAGATCTAACCTTGGCAGCAATGAAATCTTCTTCTACGGCAATTTTAAATAATGGTTTGGAAAAAGCCAATAATTTTTTTGAAGGTGCAACAGCATATATTATTATGGGCAAGTTACACCTTGCAGCTTTTATGCTCCATCAAACCTGTGAGCAGGCATTAAAGCTCATTATAAAATTGTTTAACGGAACAGATTTTAAGAGTCATCACTTGGCTCTGCTCCAAAAAAACGCAGGTTTTTATTATCCGGAAATCAAAAGTATTTTCAATGCAAAAGAGAATAAGGAATTGAAATGGCTCGAATTATTACAACAAGCTTATGTTGGTGCCCGTTATGATGATAATTATAAAATCGAGCCTCAGCATTTAATTTTTCTACAAGAAAAAATCGCTTCAATGCTTAATAAAATAAGTTCGAGAGGCTTGTTATTTGCAGATTAAGCGCAAGGCAATTAAAGAAGAATACTTAGTTATTTTTTCGCCTTCGGATGACGATTAAACCTAAAGTTGCTGCGGCAGCTGTAAGTGGTAAAGTATAATCGTCGAGATCGCATTGAACCGGTGGGTCTAATCGGGTATAGGTAACAGTTGTACCCAAAGGGAGTAAATTGCCATTAGCCACGCAAACGGTTAGCGCTAACGGACCAGAAACCGGTGTAACATTTGTAGCTCTAGGGCATGCATTTGGAAGCGTACTTAAACTTGGATTATCAAAATTTCTTACATTTACAGAAGCCAAAACGATGGTAACATTTAAAGAACCATTTAATTGTGTGTAAACATTATTCCCTATCTGACAGCCTAATAACTGTGCGTGGAGTTGAGATGTTCCAAATAAAAGGAACAATAAAAGAAGTGTGTACCGAACGAGCATCAATTAGGAGATTTGAAGCAAAAGTAAGGCTGATACACGCTTAATACCATATTCATTTCATTCAGTATTTACTTGTATATGAGCCTTATATACTGAACAATAATTTTTCAACACAAAAAATCCCGATTTCTTTAGGGAGTGCTATTTGAATGGCACTGCACTGAAAATGTACATAGAAGAAAGACTCCTAAATCCGTTCATCACCCGAATTCATTCGTTGAATAATATTCAATGAAAAATAAGTTAATGAATATAGTCTGACAGCGTCGATTTGATTTTTGTCTGGCTCCGTTTGGTTATACGATAGTTAGTAGATGAAGTATACGCTCATCACTTAAAACTCAGGAGTTATGATGAGACTAGCTACAGTTTTTAAATTATTGAGGTACTGGGATGAAATCAGTTTCGGATAAGGAAAAAAGCCACTATTCCGGCTAAGACTATTAAAAGAGGCATATAATCATCTAATGGCAAATGGTTTGGACGGGAGGCATTACATTTATTTGGATCTTGATAAGTATATCCAACAATCTTACCTTCACCACCAGGCTTGGCATAACGTGCCGATGCAACTACACATTCATGCTGAACCGAAGCTGGATTTCGCCTGATATCGTGGCTAGCAGGAACAATTCTCATTCCGCCGTATGGCTGTATGGACGAATCCCAAACCTGAAATTCATTATAATCATTAATTGCAGCACAATCATATCCCCAACCATTCCCTTTATTAATAGGAACTGCAGATGATGAACTATAAACCATTACTATATCATTTCTATTCCCATAATAAGGGGCATCACCTAAATACTGAGTGGCAATCTGTCCCCCAAAGTCGCAACCATTCCCGCTAATTTGTGAGTAAGTGTTGAAGCTTATTAGGGAGAAAACAATAATTAATAATCCGATTAGCTTATTCTTTATGCTAAGCCGAGAACGCAAAGTTGAAAATTTGTTTCCAAATAAATTTAGATGTTGAGGAATATTAGGGAATGAGAACTTCAAAACGGATAGGTTAATGCTTGTATTACTTAGGCTACAAAATTATTTAAAATTGCAATACAAACAAACGAACTAGCAATCATCCCGTCCTAAAACAGTTAGAACTCCAGACGGTAAACATTATAAAAAATTCTAAAAACTACATTTATGAGCTTACAACTAAGTTTTTTGCGGATATGCATATTGGAGCACATCGTTTAATCTTATGACATTAATCAATAACAATATTTTTACAAACTATTTTACCCAAATAGTTTATTCATTTCATTCACGCTGCAAAATGTTGTGGCTTTTGATTTTATTTAGGCCAAAATAACAGGTGGATAATTGCATATCTAACTGGTCACTTTATTCACCCCTTGTACTTAAGAAACTTTATATTGTATTTTTGTTTAACATTACAGTTCCCCCAATAAACGGCCAGATCAGAATCATGCGAAATCGAAATGCACTCCTTAATTTACTGTTTATTAGCTTTATAATCGCTTCCCTCTTTAGCTGTGGAGTACGCAAAGAGCGCACATTATTTAATGCTCCATCAGATATTGTGACCGATACCATTAAGCAGGTTTATGTTGTGAATGATCAGGGGATTAGCGATGCTTATTATAAAATCAAGGTAAATGATCAACTGGCCATTCGTAACGTCCAGAATTTTGAATTTGGCGCAACTGCAGGGGCCGGTAATACCAATTCATCATCTGCGAATAGTCAGAATGCCACGGTTGGAAACATTCAAAATATACTTTCATACCCGGTAGACCTTGACGGGAAAGTAAATCTACCAGCTATTGGGAAGGTGGAGGTGCTGGGTTTAAGCCGACGCGAAGCAGCGATCAAAATTCAGGATATATATAAAACCAGGTTATTAAAGGAACCCATTATCGAACTTAGTGTAGTTAATTTGAAAGTTACGTTACTTGGTGAATTTGGCAAACAGGGCAATTTCCTTTTAGAACGCGACAATACCACGCTAATTGATATCATCGGCGAAGCAGGCGGGATCAGTAAAACAGCTGATCCAAAAACACTTAAAATCATTCGCGGTGATCGAACAAACCCTGAACTAATTTATGTTAATCTAAACGACATCAACAGTTTGGCCAGTAAAAAGTTAATTCTTCAAAACCATGACATCATCGTACTCCAACCAACTAAAAGTGCAGCCACGAGCGATAAATTACAAAGCTTGAACAACATTTTGCAACCATTACTCGTCGTAGTCAATTTAGCAGTGCTCATTTTCACGGTTACGAGGTAAATTGGTCGTTGGTCGTTGGTGAAAACAATTTTGGGATGATCGTTTCTATTTTTCCTTTAGAAAATTTCATCTCGGGATGAAGGTGCTACAAGCGAACAGGACCTCAACCAACGTCTTTTTTTATTTACAAACCTTACTAAGTATAAATCACTTGTAATAATATATTTCCTTTTGATAAATTGATTTTATCTTTATAAATAATTGATTGTTCCCAAACTTCAAAAACGAAACACATTGACACAATTAGTGCAAGAGAAAAAGGCTGTTAGCCAGAGTATCGATTTTTATAAAATATTCCGGGTATTTTTAAGCCGGTGGTATTGGGTGGCGGCAACGGTTGCAATTTCACTTTGTGGCGCATGGCTTTACCTGTGGTACACCCCTCCTATTTATCAAACAGGCGCTTCACTAAAATTAGAAGAAAGCAACCCCACTATCGGAACTGGCGGCGGCCAAATGGCCATGCAAAACTATGACTACACCGATAAAATTCAGGCCGAGAGTTTTACCATTCGCAGTAATGAAGTAATTGCCAATGCCGTCAAAACACTTAACTACAAAATTAGCTACTATTTAAAAGGCCGTGTCCGCACAACAGAGCTTTATCCGAATGTGCCGTTTGTAATCGAAATTATTAAACAAGACAGTGTTAACTTTGACCGTTCGCTCTATTCGGCAACAGGGAAGGATGATCAACATTTTGAACTCGCCACTGCGGATAATGAAAATCAGAAAGTCACTTACCAATACGGACAAGTGATTAACAAAGGCAACATGTTGTTCCGGATTAAAGATAAAATTCCGGTAAATAGCACCTACCAATTTAAATTTAACAGTCAGGACGATTTTATCGGCAGAGCCTTGGGCGGCTTAAACATTGGTGAAGCCGCCAGGTTTACTAACGTAATGGGACTTAGTCAAACGGATGGAAATGCAGTTTTTGCGGCTGACATTCTCAATGCCATTATGAAAGAATACGTAAAATACGACATTATTCAGCGCCGAAGATCCGCCAATCAAACGGTAGATTTTATTAATAACCAATTGGGATTTATTGATACCGAGGCCGGAAAATCAGGCAGTACACTGGCCAATTACAAAACCCGGAATAACATGGTAGACATGAGTTCGTCTACCTCCATGACCATTGGAAAATTAGCCGATTTTGAGAAACAGAAAACGGAGCTTAATCTGAAACAATTGGGCATAAAGCAGCTTCAGGAGCAAGTAAACAGCAACAAGGCGAAAGTAGAAATTGGCCTGGACCTGGAAGGAGACATCAACTCCGGAACGGGGACCCTGGTTGCCCAACTAAACTCCCTGCTGGCGAACAGAGAAGCGAAACTTAGCCAGTTTAACAGCGATTCGCAACCCATTAAACAAATTGAACAGCAAATTGCTAATATCAAGGCGAGTATCAGAAACGCTGTTGCCGGTATGCTTAGGCAAAATGAGCAAACCATCCGCTATATAGATAGCCAAATTTCAGGCGTTACACAAAGCATGAGTTCCATTCCACAAAAGGAACAAAACTTCGTGAAGTTACAAACCAATTTTGAGGTAAATAATAAGGTTCGGTCTTACCTGTCGGAAAAAAAACTAGAAGCAGAAATGAATGCGGCGGGAATTGTGCCAGGCGCATCGATCGTTAACCCGGCCTATCCATCTTATTATGCAATTTCTCCAAATGGAAGCAAGACCTACAGCACTGCTTTGATGTTGGGTTTAGCATCCGGTTTTGGCTTAATTTTACTTGTTCGCTTCCTCAATCCGTACATCTACGATAAGGAAACTGTTGAAGGTTTAACCCATACGCCTATCATCGGTGTGATCCGGAAATTTCCCGATTACATTGACCAGGATAGCAGACAAGCACTTTCACTATCAAAACCCAAATCTGTATTTGCAGAATCTGTCCGATCGGTGAGAACGAACCTGAGTTTTCTCGCCAGTCATAAAGAAAGTAGAATCATCTGTATAACTTCAGAGGTATCAGGAGAAGGAAAATCATTTGTTACCATTAACCTGGCCAGTACCCTTGCATTAATCGAAAAGAAAATAATATTAATAGCTGCAGATCTAAGAAAATCAAAATTACACAAGGCATTTGGCAGCCACAATAAAAAAGGCCTTAGTTCATTACTATCCGGACAGGCGACACTGGAGCAGGTAATGATTCATGATGATGTGCACCACATTGATTTTATCCCATCAGGTCCGGTACCGCCAAACCCCTCAGAATTACTGCACACCGAAGCAATGAAAGAGCTGTTATCCAAACTTCAACAGCAGTATGATTATGTTTTGATTGATACGGCGCCAGTAGGCTTGGTTTCAGATGCAATTCCGCTCATCAGATCGGCAGATATTAACTTATTTGTCATCCGATCGGGCGTATCTCAGCAACGCGCAGCCAACATTCCCGAACGTTTATCGAGAGAATACGGCTTGAGCAATCTGGCTATTATTTTAAATGCCTTTGGCGATGATGCCCTGCATTCGAACTATTACACCACCGATTATTCGCGCGGAGGAGGCAATAGCACTTATTATTATTCAGACTATAGTGGTTACTCCGGATCTGGTTATTACGACGATGAAAATAGGAAATGGTGGATGTTCTGGAAGAAGAAATAGTTGGTAGTCTTTAGTCTTTAGTCTTTAGTGAAAACAATTTTGGAATGATGTTTCGCTTTATCCATGTTTTTAAAGAAAATTCACCTTAATCTCTTCGCCAGAAAAAACCTTAAAAACAATTATAACACGGTTAAATGAGTATTTTTATCTGTACCCTAGACGCTAACTAAATTATAAAGATGAATCGGGATAAAAACCATTCCTATTATATTAGTAAAAAGATAAATAAGTAAATGATGTATTACCTAAATCAACTGTAGCGAGATTAATTTGAAAATATGATCGATAACAATTATCGTTGGTATCCGGTTTATACCCGTTCGCGGGCGGAGAAGAAGGCCTTTAATGAACTGAACAGAAAAGGCATCACCACTTACCTTCCCCTTCGTAAAACACTCAAGCAATGGAGCGACCGAAGGAAGTTTGTTGAAGAACCACTCCTTAAATCATATCTCTTTGTGTATATTTCAAACAAAGAATATGCAGAAGTACTCATGACGAATGGCATCGCCAGATTTCTATATTTTTCGGGCAAAGTAGCGTCAATGCCTGAGCAACAAATTGAACACCTCAAATTATTGTTAGCAACCGAACATGAACTAACGGTTTTTGATCATGATATTAAACCCGGACAAAAAGTGCTCGTAAAGGCAGGCCCTTTTAAAGATATGATAGCGGAAATGGTATCGGTACAAAACAAACAGCGCATCATATTGCGATTAGATAATATTGGCTATTCTATTGAGATTAATACATCGGTCGCTTTTGTAGAACCGATTTAAGGTAGCGGATAGCTGGAGATGATATAAAAGAATGACTTGAAGCAAAAAATACCTTTGAGTAACATATACTACTAAAATGCACAAGTTGAATAGCTAACTAAAACTATTCAGGCTTGTTAACAAATAAGATAGGTTAGTTTTAATAAAAGCGCTCACCTATTTAGAAAATTAATCAGTTCATTTTTAAAATAAAAATGTGACTGAAGGGGCGAAGCTGTGCCCGCCAATTAAAAAATAGATTAATCTACCAGAGAAACTCAACCGCTGCGAATTCCCAAACGGAATGATTAAATGTGTAGAATAGCAGGAATTATAGATCAAAACGCTAAACCAGATCAACTGGAGAAAGACATTAAACTGATGTGCGATTCCATGCAACACGGAGGTCTGGATGATGAAGGCTTTTATGCCGATGATTCCATTGGCCTTAGGTTTGGACACCGCAGGCTAGCCCTGATCGACCTATCTTCTGGTGGGCATCAGCCCATGCAAACTTCAGGAAAAGCGTTCATCGTTACCTTTAATGGCGAAATTTATAACTTTCGAGAAATAAAAGCAGAATTATCAGCATTGGGCTACCAATTTCACAGTGCAAGCGATACCGAAGTGATCCTTGCTGCCTTCCAGATCTGGGGAATTAGCAGTTTCAAGAAACTTAATGGAATGTTTGCTTTTGCAATCCACGACCAAACAAAACAACTCACTTATCTCGTCCGCGATCCATCAGGAATCAAGCCTTTATACTATTCTGCCCAACAAAACCGACTGGTATTTTCCTCTGAAGTAAAAGCTTTTGAGAAAACCAGTTATCCATACGGGGAAGAACCAAAGTGGAAAATTTATTTCCTGGCTTTCGGACATATCCCCCAGCCCTTCACTACGCTTGAGGCAGTATTTTCGTTGAAACCGGGAAACTTTCTGACCTGGAATCACCAACAGCAAACTTATGAAATCACATCATTTGAAAAAGCACGACCAGGAAAAACAATTACCTCGACAATAGAAGCCGCAGACCATGTTAATCATCAGCTAGAACATGCCGTTAATCGTCATTTAATTGCAGATGCGCCAATTGGCTTATTTTTAAGTGGAGGAATAGATTCCAGCATCATTACGTTATTAGCAGATAAAAAAACCGGGCAAAACCTTAATAGTTTATCTATAAATTTCGGAGAAAAAGCATTTTCAGAAGAAAAATATCAACAACTCATTACGTCCAAAACCAGCGGAGTGCACCAGTCTTATTTGGTACAAGAACAAGATTTAAATACCAGCTTTGACACGATTATGCAGGCGATGGATCAACCTACTAATGATGGCATTAATTCGTGGTTTGTAAATAAATTCGCGAAAGAAAGTGGCTTAAAAGCTGTTTTATCCGGAATTGGCGCAGATGAACTCCTCGGCGGATACCCATCATTCAACAGAATGGGAATAATCAAGGCACTTAAAATGCTGCCACCTTTTATATTGCGCTTTTGTGGAAAGCTACCGTCAGAAAAACTAAAAAGGATCTACTACCTCAGTTACCGGAATCCAATTGGAGAATATCTTTTCCTTCGTGGCTTTTATATTCCGGAAGCCATTGCTCAAATCTTAAACATCAGCGAGAAAGAAATTGATCAACTATTTGAAGATTTTCCTATTGATGAAGAAGTGAATCAGCTAAGCGGAGCCGAAAGAGCCTGCTGGTTTGAAACCCATATTTTCATGCAAAACCAATTGCTAAAAGATACCGACTTTATGAGCATGAGTCATGGAATAGAAGTTCGCGTTCCCTTTCTGGATCAAAACTTCCTGAAAACAATTGATGGCATTGCACCCCGACAAAGATTTCCGGCCAGGGAAAAAGGGTTATTAATTGATGCCTTTAAAAACATACTTCCTGAAGCTGTTTGGAACCGTCCAAAAATGGGATTCAGTTTCCCACTTCAGCAATGGTTCATCAAAGGAGATCAGATTTCAAATGAACAACTGTATGCAGAAAACGCATTTGCCAAACAGCAGATTCGAAAGTTTAAAGCAGGCAAAATGCATTGGTCAAAAGCCTTTGCACTATATCAGGTATTTAGAAAAACCTGACGAAAAACGATAGACGACTAACGATAAACGAATAGCGGTAGACGAAAAACGCAACACCCATCAAATTGAAAACCGACAAGATTTTATTCCTCACTTTACACAGCTTCAGCTTAACAGGCGGCATAGAAAAAGTATGCAGGTGCGTGAGTAAAATCCTTTCTGATTTAAATGTATCATCAAAAAGCAATCACCAGTTACTGAGTCTTTACGATGATCAGCCAGATGAGAAATACATCCACAATTCTCATTTCAGCGGTTTTCGGGGAAATAAAACCGCTTTCCTTTTTAACGCAATCAAGGCGGGACTAAACTCGGAAAGTCTTATTTTAAGCCACATCAATTTGCTATTACTGGCGTGGATCTTGAATAAAATTCAACCGAAAAAACGCATTATTCTGCTCGCCCACGGCATCGAAATATGGGCCAAACTTCCAAAGTGGAAAACCAAATTCTTACAGAAAAATACAGAAGTCTGGGCCGTAAGCAACTACACAGCAGATCAAATCAAAAAAATACATCATTTGGTTCCGGCAAAAATTAAAACCCTGAACAATAGTTTGGATCCATTTTTTGCTATTCCAGCCAATTTTGCGAAACCTGAGCGGCTTTCGCAACGATACCAGCTTTCAGGCAGTACAAAAGTCCTGTTTACCTTAACCCGCCTGTCATCTCAGGAACAGTATAAAGGTTACGATCAGGTGATATTGGCTTTAAAAAGCCTACCAGAAGAAGTAATTTACATCCTGGCTGGCAAGGCCGATGAAAAAGAAGAAGCAAGAGTATTAAGTCTAATCGCAGCGCAGAACCTGGCGCATCGGGTTATACTTACGGGTTTTTTGGCCGAAGATGAAATCCAACCTCACTTTCTTTTAGCTGATTTATTTGTGATGCCGAGTAAAGGAGAAGGTTTTGGCATTGCCTTTATCGAAGCCGCAGCATGTGGCCTTGCTTCTGTCGCAGGTCAGGCCGATGGAAGCCGGGATGCCCTTTTGAATGGAAAACTGGGCGATTTTGTCGACCCAAACAATGTTGAAGAACTTTCCAGAACAATTTCCAAACACTTATCGCTTCCGAAGTCAGCCGCCAATGCGCTACACCTTCAAAATCTATGTTTAAATGCTTTCAGTTTTGAACAATATAAAATTAACTTTCTAAATCTATTATCGAATTAGATGAATTGCCTGCTGCAAGTTATGCCTGACCAAAAAGAAACGCTATCGCCCACCTTTTCACTAAAAACAACAGTCAGTTTTTCACCAGTTCATGGAGCATAAAGAAGAATATAACTGGACGATCGAAGCAAAAGCTTCACTATTCGATTTAAAATTGAAGGAAATCTGGGCCTATCGGGATTTATTATGGCTCCTTGTACGTCGGGATTTTGTTTCCTTCTACAAGCAGACCATTTTAGGACCACTCTGGTTTTTCATCCAGCCCCTTTTTACCACCATTATTTTCACTTTTATTTTCGGAAATCTGGCGGGTATTTCTACCGATGGTTTGCCTAAACCATTATTTTATATGGCAGGGATCACCGCATGGAATTACTTTGCAGACTGCTTAACCAAAACATCAACCGTATTTAAAGACAATGCCGGTATTTTCGGGAAAGTATATTTTCCCAGGCTAATTATGCCACTTAGTATTGTGGCCAGTAACCTGGTGCGCTTCGGTGTGCAAATGCTGCTATTCCTGTTAGTGATGGCCTATTACTATTTTACAGATGCTTCATTCCACATTACCTGGGCCATTGCACTCTTCCCAATTATCGTGATATTAATGGCCTTGCTGGGTTTAGGCGCTGGAATGATCATTTCCGCAATGACCACCAAATACCGGGACCTTGCTTTTCTGGTTTCATTCGGAGTGCAACTGTTAATGTATGCTACCACGGTAATTTATCCGTTATCAGAAGCCATAAAAAAATACCCTGCCTATACCTGGATCATCAAATACAACCCCATGACGCCCATCATCGAAACTTTCAGATACGGATTTCTGGGTGAGGGAAGTTTTAGTTGGGGAAGTTTAGGATATGCAGTTGGTGTAACCTTAGCTATGCTGATTTTTGGAGTCGTTATTTTTAATAAAGTGGAACGGAATTTTGTGGATACGGTATGAGGATCGTTGTTCGTCTATCGTTGTTCGTTTTGAAAGCATAATGCTTATTTCTAGCGATGAAGTAAACGAATAATGTAGAACATTAGTTAGAATAAAAACTTATCAAGATGTTTTTCGTCCAGCGTCTATCGTTTTGAAAGCACAATGTTTATTTCTAAAGATGAATTAAACGAACAAAGGCAAACGAATAACCTCGAACATCAGTGAAAATAAACCTCATTAAATCGTTTTTCGTCAATCGTTTATCGTTTATCGTTTTGAAAGATACAGTAAACGAAGAACGGAAACGACAGCAAACGAACAACGTATCATAAATATATTCAAATTTCAAAAAAAATATTACATTTAGTCCAGTCATCCTTGATTATAATATTTAAAAAAATAGCTATAACATGGAGAATAAATTAGAAGTCTGGAAAAAATCGCACGAATTAACTTTAGCTGTGTACTTGATTACCAAACAATTCCAGAAAGAAGAACAATTTGGCTTGATTTCACAGCTCAGAAGAAGTGCATCTAGTGTGCCGACAAATATCATAGAAGGACAAGCCAGGCAATATGTTAAAGAATTTAAGCAGTTTTTGTTTGTAGCAAAGGGATCTTTAGCGGAAACACACTATCATTTATATTTAGCTAAAAGTTTACTATATATCGATGAGGTGACATATTCACATATTGATGCTCAAATTATCAGTATAAAAATGATGTTAGCTAAACTGATTAAATCTCTAAACTAGATCGTGTTAAATCGCCTTTGCTTAGCATACAATTTCGTTTTCAGGAAAAATAAATATTTAAACTCTGGAAACTTAGACGGATGTCAACAATACCAAGTGAACAATGTCAGGAAAAACGCTAGACGAAAAACGAACAACGATACCTAACCTCTTCCCTAACCCCTCCCCCCTTTGTCAAACACTGCCATTAAAGTAGAAAACCTCAGTAAAGCCTACCAGCTTGGTCAAATTGGAACTGGAACAATCAGTCGGGATCTCGAACGTTGGTATGCCCGGATGCGGGGTAAAGAAGATCCATTCTTGCGGATTGGAGAGAGTAATAATCAAAATACGAGGAGTACGAGTGATGTGGTTTGGAGTTTAAAAGACATCAATTTTGAGATCGAACAAGGGGATGCAGTAGGCATTATTGGCCGTAACGGTGCAGGGAAAAGTACCCTCCTTAAAATCTTAAGCAAGGTTACTGCGCCTACTGCCGGTAAAATATCTGGAAAAGGGAGAATAGCGAGTTTGTTGGAAGTGGGAACGGGTTTCCATCCGGAATTAAGTGGAAGAGAAAACATCTTTTTAAACGGTGCCATTTTAGGCATGCGTAAAAAGGAAATCCAGCGTAAACTCGAAGAAATCGTAGACTTCGCCGGAATAGAACGCTACCTGGACACACCTGTAAAACGATATTCATCAGGTATGTATGTACGGCTGGCTTTTGCGGTAGCTGCGCATCTGGAATCCGAAATCTTAATTGTTGATGAAGTATTAGCCGTAGGTGATGCCGAATTTCAGAAAAAGTGTTTGGGCAAAATGGGCGAAGTGAGTAAAGGCGAAGGACGGACGGTGTTGTTTGTGAGCCATAATATGAGAAGCATAGAAGGACTTTGTAATAACAGCATTCTTTTGAACAATGGCCGGGTTGAAATGATTGGTAAAACGAATGGTGTTTTGAAGAAATATGAAACAGCAAACTTTAACATTAATTATTACATTGATTGGCCGGGAAATACTGGCCCCGGAAATGATATTGTGAAATTGCAATCAATAAAAGTAATAGATGAAAATAGCAATATTAATGGAGAGTTTGATGTTACAGATAAAATCGGCATTGAGATAAAATATCAAGTCTTAGAACCGGATCATAATTTGTGGCATGGAATAAATTTCTATGATGAATTAGAAAATAACATCTTCGACTCTCACAATGTGAGCTCTGAGTTGTACAATAAGCTTCATCCTACTGGAACATTTAGAACAACCGCTTGGATACCTGGAAATTTCCTTAACGAAGGTAAGATCAGAATAGGTGTCGGGATATTCAATCATCAAAAACATGAAATACATCTTCATGAGAAAAATATAGTTGCATTTAATATTATTGATAAGTTAAAAACAGATACTGTAACCGCTAGAGGACTAACTACGGGTAAATTTGCTGGCTTATTAAGACCACTTTTAAATTGGACATATGAAAAACAATAAATTTTGGACAGGTGAGAGGTTAGAAACACATATATTTTCTGAGAATATGTCAGAACATTTGCATAGATATGCTTTTGCAATGCAATTTATTGAAAAAAAAACTGTCTTGGATATTGCATGCGGAGAAGGGTATGGAAGCAATCTATTAGCAGGAAAAGCTGAAAAAGTTTATGCGGTGGACATAGATGCAAATACCATTGAAAAAGCATCAATTAAATACAACTGTAAGAATTTGGAATTTAAAACTGGCACTACAGATAGTATTCCTTTACCTAACAATTCAATTGACATAGTAATAAGTTTTGAAACGATAGAACATCATAACAAACATGACTTAATGCTCTTAGAGATAAAAAGAGTGCTAAAAACTAATGGAATCTTAATAATTTCATCTCCTGATAAAAAATATTATTCAGATGAAACTGGACATGTTAATGAATTTCATATAAAAGAACTATATAAAGGTGAATTTCAAGCGTTGATAAATAACTTTTTCAAGTATTCCACAATGTATAAACAAAAGTATTTAAGTGGCTCTATTCTATTACCAGAAGAAGATGTTAATGGATTTAACTTTTACTCCGGATATTATGAAAATTTAACAATTGATACAAATTTAAACCCTATTTATAATTTGGCTGTAGCTTCCAATCAAATCTTCGATAAACCAAAAGCCAGCTTTTTCTTTAATGAAAATGTTTTGGAATCAACCCGTACTGAAGTTTTGGAAAGCCTTAAAAGCACATATACTTGGAAGACTGGTGAGTTTGTAATACGGCCCTTTAGGTTTCTTAGAAAATTTTTTAGAAAATGAAATTATCAGTGATTGTATGTACTTGTAATGGCGAAAAATACATCGAAAGACAACTTATTAGTATTATAAATCAAAGTTTACCATTAGATGAAATTAAAATATATGATGATAAGTCTGAAGATAATACATATAGTATTTTAGAAAGCTTTGTAAAAAAGTATCCAAATCTTATTACTATTTTTCAAAACGAAAAAAGATTAGGTACTAAAAAAAATTTCGAAGCAGCCATAAAATCATGTGATTCAGATTTTTATTTCCTTTCAGACCAGGATGATTTATGGGAAAATTTGAAGGTTGAAATGTGTATAAAAGCCTTTAATAAAAAACCTGATATGATGATGCTCTTCACCAATGGCTTACTAATAGATAGTAATGATAACTTACTCAACGGTAAATTGTGGGATAAATGGGGGTTTAATACTAAAATGAAAACGAAATGGGAAAATAATTTTTTCGCGTTTAATGATTTAATAAACAATAATAATAAGGTTACAGGTGCAACAATAGTGTTTCGAGATAAATTAAAAAAAGAAATTTTCCCCTTTATTTTACCAATAGATTATTGGCATGACGCGTGGTTAGCACTTCATGCATCAGGAAATAATGCTCTTTTTTTCTTGGATTTATGTTTAATAAAATATAGGGTTCATCCAGAGCAGCAAATAGGTATTACTTTAACTGACAGAACAAAATCTGACGAAAATTATCATGTTTCCAAGAAACTTTTTACAACTAAAATTAAAAGAAAATATAAGTTTCACTACTTCTTTTTCAAACTGGCAACAATAATTAACAAGATATTACACATAGTATAAAGTAATCATAATGCCAATCAAACCCATTGCCATTCATTTACCACAATTCCATCCTTTTGAAGAAAATAATAAATGGTGGGGTAAGGGTTTTACAGAGTGGACAAATGTAACCAAGGCTGAACCTAAATTTAACGGCCATTATCAACCACATCTACCTACAGATCTGGGATTCTATGATTTAAGACTAGAAGAAGCGAGATTAGCCCAAATAGCCTTAGCTAAAGAATATGGCATATATGGTTTCTGTTATTATCATTATTGGTTTAACGGGAAACGATTAATGCATGAGCCTTTAGATAGGATGTTAAAAAACGAAAAAGAAGACTTTCCTTTTATGTATTGTTGGGCTAATGAAAATTGGACTAAAAGATGGGATGGACAAGAAAATGAAATACTTATTAAACAAGACTATAGCGATAAAGATCATACTGAACACATTAAATTCCTATGTCAAAACGTTTTTAAAGACGAACGATACATTAAAATTGCAGGCTCCCCTGTATTTGTCATTTATAAGGCTTCAATTATTCCTAGCGTTAAAAACTTTATTAGTAACGCAAATAAGATTGCTCGAGAGTATAACTATCCTTCCATTTATTTTCTTTGCATGGATAACTTCATTACTGAAGATGCATTAATATTAGGTTTTCAAGGCAGTATACACTTTCATCCAGACCACAGGTATTTAAAAAGAGTTCCCGAAAGTATTATGGGCAAAATTTTAAACAAAATAAAAATTCGAAACTCTTTTTTAATAGATAATCACTATCAACTTTATGAAGACTACGTCTTAAGAGTTTTGAAATATAAATACACCGTTTATGGAAATGTATTCCCAGGAATTACTCCAGGATGGGATAATAGTTCAAGGGTTAAAAAAGGAGCTTTAGTATTAGATAAAGCCAATCCAGAAATATTTAGAACTTGGCTAAAACATGTTATAAATAAAGAAACCAAAAAAGATAATGAAGAAAATTTTTTATTTATTAATGCATGGAACGAGTGGGCAGAGGGAAACCATTTAGAGCCTTGTAGAAAGTGGGGTACTGACTTTTTGAAAGTGATTAAAGAAGAACTAACATGATCGCCTTTACAATCTGTTCTAACAATTACTTGGCTAAGGCCTGCGTACTTCTAAAGTCTATCAAATCAACTAGCAACATAAAGGTTTATCTGTGCCTAGCAGATCAGAAGGCAGAAGATATCGACTATATATCCTTGGGATTCGAAGATGTTATTGTTCCAGAACAATTAGACATAAAGAATCTGCAATGGCAGTTAGAAAATTATAACATCATAGAATTAAACACGGCACTAAAAGGTGCTGCTTTTAAATATTTATTTTCTAGATCGACTACAGAACTTATCTATTATTTTGACCCAGATATTAAAATTTACAAATCTGTAGACACTTTCGGTAAATTTTGGGGCGATGGTTTTATACTATTAACTCCGCATATCCTTTCACCGATTCCCCTCGATGGGCGCTTTCCCGGTGAAAATTTATTTCTAAATCATGGTATTTACAATTTAGGTTTCCTAGGTTTAAAACGATCTGCGATAGCTGATAACTTTTTAAACTGGTGGATTGAAAGGCTGGCCGAAAAATGCATTATAGATTTAAAAGAAGGTTTTTTTACAGATCAAATATGGGTAACAATGGTTCCTTTATTCTTTAAAAATGTAACTATTTTGAAGCACCCAGGTTTCAATGCTGCATATTGGAACTTGCATGAACGGAATATCGTTTTTAAAGATAGCAATGCATTGGTAAATGGAACTGAAGACCTTTATTTCTATCACTTTAGTAGTTTTGATCTAAACTTAAAACATCTTGTACCTACGGATAATGCAAGATATACATTCGAGAATAGAAGCGAAATGCTCGCCCTATATAAAGATTATTTGACTGATTTAAAGCAGTTTGAAAATACAAAATATCCGGCATACCTTTACTATAACGGTATTTATCCAAAACCAAAAGAAAGAGTTTCAATAATAGATAGGATCATTAAAAGATTACAACGCTAAAAAGATGAATTTTCTTTTTATATCTGAACACCTACCGATTGATACTCATGCTAGTGAAGTAGTCTTCTACCGACATTTTAAGCAATTAATTAAAAATGGTCATCGTGTCCATATTTTAATAGATCGAAACTCTTATAACAATAGAAAAAAGGATTTATGGAATCAGTTTGTAGTACATATAATACCAAACAGAAAATGGTATTATCTACCTTTCCAACCTTCTGGAATACTTAAAACCACTCGTTTTTTGTGTTATTATCACATTTACACAAAGAAAATTATAACAGAACAAAAAATAGACAAACTTATTGGTTACATCAATGGAAATTTTTTAATGGCATTTGCGGCGTTTGTTCAGCGCAAAACTAAACTCCCTTTAATAAGTTTTTTTCACGATGATACAAACGAACTGAATTTTGGCGAGGATAAGAAATCAGTTAATGATAATACAATGGAAATTTTAAACGCAAGTACTAGGATTTTCATTGCATCTGAAGCCTTCAAAAAAAACTGGAGCGAATTTTCATCAAAATTTACTTTACTCTATCCTGTACCAACCGCTATCAAAAATGTGGATACAGGTTCTTATAAGCTAAAGAGACGACATATAGGCTATTCAGGAACGGTATATAATGAGATCTTGCCTTCATTGGAAAAAATTTCAGGATATCTTGCAAAAATGGAATCAGACTTGACAATCATAGGGAACAATGAAGCAGCGTATACTCTATTAAAACACTTTAAGGAAGTAAGATGCTTACCCCTATTTGACACCGCTCAGGAAGCAAATGACTATCTCATATCAAATTGTAATGTTTGCCTCATTGTGTATCCAGAAGATATGAATGAAATGCCCTGGATCAAAACCTGCTTTCCTAGCAAATTCATTCAGTACTCCATACTTGGTCTACCTACTTTAATTATTGCGCCTATAGATTCTGCCTTGGGCAACTGGTGCAATCAAAATAAATGGATACTTTATTCTGATAAATATGATTTTAAATTAATTGATCAATTGTTAATTCAGGCTTTTACAAATCCAGAAGTAAAAAAACAAGTTGACTATTTGCAAAAAAAAGTATTTAAGCCTGAAATCATTCAGACAATTTTTGAGGAAGTTATTTTAGCATAAAAACCTTCGTTAAGTTCTCTTATGGTTCAAAATCTCATTAATCATCTCTACCGCTACCCGCTCTCAAAATGGAAAACGATCCAGCGTTTCGGAGGGTTGATGACTTATAGAAAAATGTTGACGGGAAAACAGGAAATGATCAAAGCGAGTAAAACACTTCCCCCTATCCCCTCCAAAGAAGATGGTTATAAAGTTTATTTCTTAACTGGCAAAAATTATCTTTACCAAACGCTATTTTGCGCTTTTTCGCTGACCACAGTTTCCAAGACTCCATTTCAATTTATATTAGTGGATGATGGAAGTTTTGATGAAAAACTAAAAATACAGGCGAATGAACAGATGCCAGGCGTTAAAATAATCACTAAAGAGGAAATAGACCGGAATTTTTTATTAAAGTTACCGCTTAATGATTTCCCATACCTTCATCACAAACGAAAAGTTTATCCTCATATTAAAAAACTAACCGATATTCATACGATCACCGATTCATCCTATAAATTAGTGTTAGATTCTGATATGTTATTTTGGAATCATCCAACTGAAATAATTGACTGGTTAAAAAATCCAAATGGTGCTTTACATATGATTGATTGTGAAGAATCGTATGGATACAGTAAAAATCTAATGAAATCACTTTGTCAGATAGAAATACCTAACCTGGTTAATGTTGGTGCTATCGGATTAAATTCAAAATCTATCAATTGGATAGCTGTAGAACATTGGGCTAAGACCTTAGAAGCAACTGAAGGTTCATCATATTTTTTGGAGCAGGCATTGTCAGCGATGATTATCGCAAATCAGCAACGAACGATATTAGCCGCACAAGATTACATCGTTAATCCAAAAAATGGAGAAGAAAGAAAAAAAGTTTTAGGCCATTACGTGGATTTATCAAAGAAAGAATATTTTCAGACTGCATGGCTGTAACCACAAATTCAGACCTCGTTTCATTTTGCATCCCTGCTTATAATGCTGAACGATTTATTCGATTTACAATTGAATCTATAGTTAGTCAAACGCATTCAAATTTTGAGATTATAATAATAGATGATCATTCGACAGATCAAACAATTAACATCATTAATAACATTGAAGATCAACGAATTTCTTTGCGCACTGCAAACAGTAAAGGTGCTGCAGCAGCAAGAAATCAGGCATTATCCTTAGCTAAAGGAAAATATATTATTTTTTTTGATGCAGACGACTGGATCCCATCAACTTATTTGGAAACGCAACTTGATACTATAGTGGCAGAAAACGAAGTTGTAGTTTGTAAATGGGGAAGATTCGTGAACAATGATATTACAACTTTAAATATCGATAAACATCAAATTAAGAGAGATCTAACTTTTAAAGAATGGATTTTAGGGTATTGGGGTAACAACACAACTATGACCTGTCCGGGTAGAGTTTTGATACCAAAAAAAATAATAGGTCTCTCAGGAAATTGGGATGAATCGCTATCATTAAATGATGACTTCCAATTCTTTTCACAGATTTTCAGTAATTGTAGCGTGATCAGATTCAACAATTCAAGCACTTTTTACTACCGGTCTGGTATTAGCGGATTATCATCTCAAAAAGGACAACTGGCATATGCATCTCTTTATAAGAGTATAAGCTTTGGCGTTAATTTAGCACTTGATCGATATCCTAATGATAAACTGATTAAAAAAGCTTGCGCAAATTTAATGAGGAATTTTGTTTATGAAGTATATCCCCAACATTCGGCACTAATAACAGAAGCCGAATCTAAGATTAAGCATCTTGGAGGTGCCGATTCAAAATTTCCGGCAGGCGGAAAAACTAAACTGCTAACTGTTTTCCTTGGCTGGAAATTGGCAAAGAAAATTAAAACCAAATTATAAGATGAGAGGTAGATTTTCAACAAGCAGAAATGAAAAATTGTCTCCAATTAAATACTTAAACCTGCCTAAGGCTCTGTACTTAGCCATCTTAAGAAAGTATTTAAAAATCTTCCCCAGTTTGCCTTGGATACCATTTTCTGCAGCAAGAAAATTAAATAAGATCATAAAGGCAGATTGGAATATTTTAGAGATTGGTGCTGGTACATCTACCATATGGCTATCCAAGCGATCAAAACATGTGGTAAGTATAGAAGCTGATATGGAATGGTTCAATGTACTTAATTCGAAAATCAAAACTGAAAATATTACTAATATTGATCTTAGATTTGAGTGGACGGCAGAAAAAATGTCTGATTTCAATGAGTTTCCAGATCACCATTTTGATTTAATTTACATTGATGGCGGCCCAAGAGAGATATGCTGCTTGAATGCAATTCCCAAAGTTAAAAAAGGTGGATACATCTATTTAGACAACTCAGACAGTGATGTGCTTTCAGGGAATGGTTCAAAAATACTTCACGATTGTGTTAGTGATCATTCAAATATTAAAAAGTTTGTCGACTTCGTTCCAGGTAATTTCATGATTAACGAAGGCCTATTAGCTCAATTGATTTGAAAATAGCCATCATAGCCGATCCGGAATTGCCAATCCCTCCAATGCTTTATGGCGGTATTGAGCGGATTATTTCGATGTTAGTGGAAGGCTATGTTGAATTAGGTCACGAAGTAAGTTTGTTTGCTCATGCGGAATCAAAAACATCCGCCAGATTGTTTGGCTATAGCGGAAAAACCAGCACAAGTGGTTTAGATATATTGAAAAATACTTTTTTAATCAATAAAGAACTTTTCAGAAATAAGTACGATATCATTCACAGTTTTGGAAGATTGATTTATCTCTTACCACAATTACCCTTTCGAACACCAAAAATAATGAGTTATCAAAGGGAGCCGACGATCAGCCAGGTAAAAAAAGCAAAGCGGTTATCAAAAGGAAATTCATTAGCTTTTACGGGCTGTAGTGCTTATATCAGTAATCAAATACTACCCTACGCACCAGCCTACCCAATTTTTAACGGTGTGAACTTGAAAACCTACCATTTTAGCAATGCGATTTCGAAAGATGCACCATTAGTATTTTTAGGTAGAATAGAGCCTGTAAAAGGAACACACCTTGCAATACAGATAGCATTGGCAACCAAAAAAAAATTGATTATTGCAGGAAACGTTCCGACGGAATATAACGAGTATTTTGAACAGCAAATAAAGCCATACTTATCAGACCAGATTGAATATATTGGTCCGGTAAACGATGAACAAAAAAATAAGCTTCTTGGTTCAGCACTCGCATTTTTGATGCCGATAGAATGGAATGAACCATTCGGTATTGTAATGGCTGAGGCAATGGCTTGTGGCACCCCGGTAATCGGTTTTAACAGAGGGTCAATACCGGAAGTAATCATTAGCGGATTAAATGGATATAGATGTAATAATTTACAGGAAATGATTGTGGCTGTTGAATCTATAGCAACAATTGATCGGAAAATAGTTCGTGAAGATGCAGAGCGAAGATTTTCATCTGAAGTCATCATTAGTCAATATTTAAATCTTTATTCCAAACGCATTAACAATGAAGATTTCAGTAGCTAACCCATCAGTAGCACCACATGTAAAACAAAATGTTACTGCCTATTTTGATAGCGGAGATTTAAGCACTTTTTACACCACTTTTTTTTCGCATCCTGAAAGTATACTTTCTGTCCTGTTATCAAAGATTCCAGGACTCAATAAAGAACTAAAAAAGAGAGCATTTAATAACCTACCCATCCCATATTTTGCAAGCAAACCATTATTAGAAATATTAAGAAGCATATCTGCAAGAAAATTGAGTGCAGAAATTACAGATGCGATCTGGCATCGTGCAGAACTATCATTTGATAACTGGGTAGCAAAGCGTATTAATACTGAAAATATAGATGCAATACACACTTATGAGCACTGCGCATTAGCAACATTAGAAAAAGCCAGGCAGAAAGGAATCTATACAATTTACGAACAGTTGAGCCAACACCATACATTTTTTACGAAGGTAGCAAATGAACAATTCCTGTTATATCCTGACCTGAAAACGCTCAATAACGATTTATTGGTAAATGATAAGGCTAAAAAGAGAAACATAAGGCGAGACAATGAACTAAAACTTGCAGATGTTATTTTATGTAATTCTTCATTTACGAAAACAACCTTGGTTAATGCTGGCATTGATGAAAATAAAATAACCGTTATCCCATTGGCGTTTCCAAAGCCAATAGAAAAAGTTCGTGATAGGAATAGAAACGAACCTATCAAGTTCTTATATGCAGGAAATCAATCACTAAGAAAAGGTGTTCACCTGTTATATGAAGCCTGGAAAATTTGCAATTTCGAAGCCGTTGAAGCCGAATTATGGTTAATTGGGAAAATGCAGTTGCCAGAACATTTAAGAACAAATTTGCCGGGTAAAGTCATAATAAAAAACACAATCCCTCATGAAGAATTGATCGGAATATATAGTGAAGTAGATATTTTTGTGTTACCAACCCTGGCAGATGGATTTGGGATGGTGATTACTGAATCTATGTCGCAAGGTACTCCGGTGATTACAACAGAAAACAGTGCAGGTCCGGATATCATTAAACATAATGAAAACGGTTGGATTATACCAGCTGGTAATTTGGAGGCATTGATTAAACAGATGAAAGCGGTTGTAAAAAACGCTGCTAATTTAGAAAAAATAAGCACCGCAGCATTGACAACTGCCTGCCGTTGGCAATGGCCTGAATATCGTAGTTCGCTTAACAAAAAAATAAATGCATTGTATGAATTAAACCGCAAAAGTCGCCATGCAAGCTAAACAGGTCTGTTTAATTACAACCGGCCATATTGCTTCTAATCCAAGATTGATAAAAGAAGCTAGTTCGTTAAGTAATGCTGGATATAAAGTACATGTCGTTTTTACTCAATACATGGAATATCTGGTAGCCGAAGACATGAGAATTTTATCTAGGCACCAAAATTGGACATACGAACAATTACTTTGGACACCAACTTTCAAAATCTTAAGGTTTAAATCAGCAGTAATCCAAAAATTTGCCAGATGGATCTGCCCAATAATCAATGTTAACAAGTTTCTAATCAATAGAAATTATACATGGCAAGTTAAGGCTGCGATAAAAATTAAAGCAGACCTCTACATTGCACACAACCTGGGCGCCTTACCCATTGCTGTAAACGCAGCTAAAAGAAATCAGGCGAAATGCGGTTTTGATGCTGAAGATTTTCACAGAAATGAAATTAGCAACGATTTAGGAGCTATGGATGTTAAATTGAAAACGGCTATCGAAGATCAATACCTAAACCAAGTAGATTATATCACCGCAGCAAGCCCATTGATTAGTAAAGCCTATAGACAATTCTACCCAGATCTTAACCCCAAAGTAATTAACAATGTTTTTGAAGTTAAAAATCAGCCAGAAGTAAACGATAATATAAACCCAAAACTTAGACTATTTTGGTTCTCACAAACGATAGGCAAAAATCGAGGGCTGGAAGATGTGATTGAAGCACTGAATCAAATGGAAAATCCTTTAATAGAACTGCATTTGTTAGGTAGTCTGTCACTTCAAGACGCTAATTACTTTAATCAGTTAGCTCATTTTGATATTAAATATTATCCACCCATTTATGCAAACGAGATATTTGAATTAGCTGGTAAATTTGATTTGGGCCTCGCACTAGAATTAAATAAGCCATTTAACAGAGACATTTGCTTAACCAATAAAATTTTTACTTATTTAATTTCTGGCTTGCCGATAGTGGCCTCAAATACAAAAGCTCAAGTTCAATTCATTTCGGAAAATAAAAATATCGGAAAATTATATCCTGTTGGAGATGTTAATGCCTTAGCTGATATCATAACCGAATTCTTCAATGATAGAAAGTTGTTAAATGACTACAGAAGAAATGCTTTCAATTTGGCAAAATCAAAATACAATTGGGAATTGGAGCAGGGAAAATTTTTGAAAATCATTCATCAGACAATCGTTTGAAAAAACTCCTCATCATTTCTCCTTATTTTGCTCCGGTTAACACAGCCGATATGCAACGCGTGAGAATGAGCCTTCCTTATTTTTACGAATGTGGATGGGAACCTACTGTTGTAACGGTAAATCCTGACGATACGGATTTGCCAACTGATGCGCTTTTAAGCGAAAATATCCCATCAGATGTTAAAATTTATTGGGTAAAAGCCTTTTCTAAAAAATGGACAAGCAAATTCGGTTTAGGAAGCATCGCATTACGTTCATTATGGTTCTATAAACAAAAAGTCAATCAGTTATTAAAGGCAGAAAAGTTCGATCTGATTTATTTTAGCACCACTCAATTTCCTGTGCTTATTTTAGGTGCTTATTGGAAAAAAAAGTTTAAAGTTCCTTATGTAATCGATATGCAAGACCCCTGGTTTTCTACCTACTATCAAGACAAGCCAAAGGCAGAAAGACCCGCCAAGTATTGGTTTTCTCACCATCTAGATAAATACATGGAACCTGTGGCACTAAAAAACGCCGATGGACTGATTAGTGTTTCGCAGGGCTACTTGGATACTTTAAACGAACGTTATCCAATGTTGAAATCAGTACCACAACAAGTTATCACTTTTGGCGCTTATCAGGAAGACTTTGATCTTGTTCAAAAAAAATGGAGAGCATTTGAATTACCATTTCAAAAAGATGAAAATCTTATTCATTTAGTCTATATAGGCCGGGGCGGATACGACATGAAAGATGCAGTAACTTTGCTCTTCGATGGTTTTAAAAAAGGGTTAACCTATCAGTACGATGATTTTAAAAACCTGAGGTTTCATTTTATAGGCACCAGCTATGCGCCAGCCGGCACGGGTGTCAAAACAATTCAACCTATAGCAGATGAAATGGGTATTTCAGAATACGTTGAAGAACAAACAGACAGAATTCCCTTCTATCAAGGGATCTTCCTGTTATTAAATGCAGATGGCTTATTAGTAATTGGATCGAATGATCAGCAATATACAGCTTCAAAAATTTATCCTTATATCTTAGCTCGGAAACCTCTACTGGCATTTCTTCATAAACAAAGCAGTGCAGCTAAAATAATTCAAGAGTGCGGAGCCGGAAAAACAATTTCTATAAATGAAGAATCTGCTACGGAAAAGGTGCGTATTGCACTTTACTCATTAAGATCAACTCGGCTTAGTCCGGAAACCAACTGGAATAAATTCGAAAAGTATAGTGCTAGAAACTTAACGAAGCAACAATGCGATCTATTCGATAAAATATTGAATAATTAAATATTTATAATCAATTGAAATCCCTCGCCATTATCGTTACCCATCCTATTCAATACTACGTTCCGGTTTATCAGGAACTAGCGAAGGTGTGTGACTTAAAAGTTTTCTATACCTGGGGAGCGCAAGGAGCGGCAACAAAATATGATCCCGATTTTCAAAAAACCATCTCCTGGGATATCCCTTTATTGAATAACTATCCGTACGAATTTGTTGAAAACAAAGCTAAAGATCCCGGCTCACACCACTTTAAAGGAATCGTAAATCCAGGTTTGATCAACTTAATAACAGACTTTCATCCAGATGCTATTCTAATTTATGGCTGGGCATATCAAAGTCACCTGGCCGTGATGAGGTATTTTAAAGGAAAAATGCCCATATGGTTTAGAGGAGATTCAACCTTACTGGATCAAACAGGAACCTTGCGCAAGATTTCGCGAAAGCTATTGTTAACCTGGGTATATCGACATTTGGATTTGGCTTTTTATGTCGGAAAAGCCAACAAAGCTTATTTTAAAGCATTCGGAGTAACAGAAAAACAACTGATATTTGCGCCGCATGCCATAGAGAATGAAAGATTTTCGACAGATCGATCTACCGAAGCCATAAAATTAAGACATTACTTAGGCATTTCAGTGAACGATACTTTAATTCTGTTTGCCGGAAAATTGGAAGAAAAAAAAGATCCGCTGTTATTGTTAGCAGCCTTTAAAGCGATAGATCGAAAAACAATCAACGATCAACGAAAAACGATAAACGATAAACAATCAACGATCAACGAAAAACGCTTAACCAACATCGATCAACAACGAGAAACGAAAAACGATCAACGACCAACGCTAAAGACTCACCTTTTATTCGTAGGAAACGGCGCGCTCGAAGAAACCCTGAAAGCACAAATATTACAACATAAAAAGCACAACATTCACCTCCTTGACTTCCAAAATCAAAATCGAATGCCAGTAATTTATCAGGCCTGCAATTTATTCTGTTTACCTTCACGAGGCCCGGGAGAAACCTGGGGATTGGCCGTTAATGAAGCAATGGCCGCAGGGAAAGCTATTCTGGCATCGCATCTGGTAGGCTGTGCAGAAAATTTAATTCTGAAAGGAATGAATGGTGAAATTTTTAAATCCGGAGATCTTGGAGACTTAAAAAACAAGCTTCGGGCTTTAATAGAAAAACCGCAACAATTGGTAGAGATGGGAATGGAAAGCAAGAAAATAATAGAGAAATGGTCTATTAAAGAACAGGCGGGAACCATTGCAAAAAAACTAAATGAAGGGCACTAAACACATTTATTATCTGCTTTTATACTTACCCTACCTCATCAGTGTAGCCTTTCGGTCTCTGCCGCATAGCGCTTATCTAATTGCGTGGATGGGGTCATTCTTTATTTTCTTTGTCTGTTTCAAAGGAATTATAAAAAAAATGCCCGATGATTTGCCACTATTTGAACAGCTATTAAGACCTATATTTTTTCTCCAAATTGTATTTGCGGGTTACATGGCTTGTACTTCTATTTTCTTCTATGCAAATACCTTGGGATATGAATATTTCAGCTTTGTCGGTAACAAAAGTTTTATATCAGGAGACATTTATAAATCAATTGCCCTTTGTCAGCGTTACTATGTACTGGGCCATGCTGCACTCACCCACGGATTACTTGCAGCAATGAGTGAGCCACAAGAAAAAAGATATCAGATTTATGCACCATCCATGAGTAACTTATTACTCGGCATTTCAGTGGTGTGCTTACCTATCGGCTATTTATTTTCAAAGGTTGGAAGCCTAAACCAGTTTAGTATTCAATTAAATGGGTTAAGTTTTGTTGCAGGAACCATTGCCCTTGCATTCGCCATTCGCGAAAACAAACGGGTTAACCTTTGGGCATCCGCCGGATTATTTGGATTAAATATACTTTCCGCGTTAAACTCTGGCTTTAAAGAGCCGATTATAATCTGTGCATTGCTGTTAGGAATCTTTCTACTCCCGGTTTATGGCAAAAAAGTATTACCCATACTCTTTTCAGTTTTGCTGGTGCTATTTTTTACCCTTCCAACTTTTATCGGAAATTTCAGGGAAATTCAATCTGAAGGAGTTGATGCTTCAACTGCCAGAGATAAAAGTATTGATCGGATTATAAACAATGATCATCTGACAGCAGATCTGCAAGAGGATAACTGGGCATTTCTAACCGGCCGTTTATCTGAAATCAGTATGTTTATCAAGTATACAGAATCTACACCTTATTTTATTCCCTATTACAAAACCAGCTTATTTACCACTTCGTTGCAAACCGTTGTACCGCGTTTCTTTTGGCCAAACAAGCCCAATATCGAACAAATGGTAATGGATCGGGTTTATGCGGCCAGGGTGGTTGATCAGCAAAGCGCAGTATCGGCAAAACCCGCATTTATTGTAGATTGTTACCTTTCTTATGGTGGGATTGGAATTTGGATCGGTTTATTCCTTTACGGCTTTATTGCGCAACACCTGTCAGCAATGGCAGAAAGAATGTTCGCAGGCTACTTTATGGGTACAGCAGTAGTGTTTGCAGGTTTATTTCAGATCTTGTGGCGCGGAAATAGTTTTGAATTTTTGGTGAATGCTGTCTTTTGGAGTCTGATTACCATGTTCATTATTCAAAAGATTTTTATAGCCAGGGGAATTCTTTACAAAGTTAATTAGTCGATTGAAAATCCTCCACATTACTGCATCCTATAAGCCCGCTTACATTTACGGTGGCCCCATACAAAGCGTAGCTAAACTTTGTGAAGCAATTGCTGCAGAAGCACAACAAAACCAAATAGATATAGCGGTTTTCACCACAACAGCCAATGGCATAACCGAACTTAATGTAGACACCAGTAAAGCAAAAGAAGTTGACGGTGTGCGTGTCTTTTATTTTAAAAGATGGACAAAAGACCACAGTCATTTCGCTCCGGGATTGCTCTTGCAGTTGCGAAAAGTACTTCGCGCCGAACGGAATAAGCAAAAAATCGTCGTGCATATTCATGCCTGGTGGAATCTCGTTTCTATTCTCAGTTGCCTCATTGCAAAATGGTATAGCGTTCCGGTACTGCTTTCGCCCAGAGGGATGCTTACCAGCTATAGTCAAAACAACCGTCACACGTTATTTAAAAGCCTGATTCACAAATCAGTGGGCAAGCGACTTTTGAAATACTGCCACATCCATGCCACTAGCCAACAGGAGGTAAGAGACATTAATCTTATTTTCACACCAAGAACTATATCCGTGATACCAAATTTGGTTCAGACTTCGCAGAGACTGTCAGGTTATACCAATTTAGATTCAGCGAACGAACAGAATCTTTTTCGCATAATTTTCTTATCCCGTATAGAGGAAAAGAAGGGATTGGAACTTCTTTTCGAGGCATTAGCGCATCTTACCATACCCTGGACATTAGTCATTGCCGGATCTGGAGAAGAAAAGTATGTTGCAGGCCTGCAACAGAAAGCAATACAACTGAAACTGGATCGTCAGCAAAAATGGATTGGTCAGGTTTCCAACCAGGATAAATTTACCCTGTTGGCAAAGCACGATTTACTGGTACTCACCTCGCATAATGAAAACTTTGCAAATGTGGTTATTGAGAGCCTGAGCCTGGGTACGCCAGTACTCATTTCCGATCAGGTTGGCCTTTCTGATTATGTGCAGGAAAAAGATTTGGGCTGGGTTACATCACTAGATCCGGCAGATATTCAAAAATCGTTGTTCAGCGCAGCTGATGACCATAACAAAAGAAAATTCATCCGGCAGGAAGCACCAATAATTATAAAGAACGATTTTAACGATACCCATCTCGTGCAAAAATATTTAAACCTATACCAAAACATCACCAATTGAGAAGTCCGATCGCTGTAATTATCCTAACATTTAATGAGGAAAATAATATTATCGGCTGCCTGGAAAGCGTAAAAGACTTTGCTGCAGAAATCTTCATCGTGGATTCTGGCTCAACAGATCGAACCCTGGAAATCCTCTCGAACTATCCGGTGCAGGTTTTTCAACATCCTTTCGAAAATTACAGTCAGCAACGCAATTGGGCACTTCAAAATCTACCCATAACAACAGAATGGGTGATAAACCTCGATGCAGACCAGCGACTAACGGAAGAATTTAAAACCGAAGTTAACCAATACCTTACCAGTGGAAAATTAGCAAACATCAACGGCTTTCTCGCCAGTAGGAAAACCATATTTATGGGCAAATGGATCAAATATGGTGGCCACTACCCTACATATCATGCCATGGCGTTTAGATTAGGTAAAGGCATGTGCGAACAAAAACTCTATGACCAGCATTATTTAGTTGAAGGAGACACGATTAAACTGAAGGGCGATGTAATTGATCTGATTACTGAATCATTAAGCACATTTACCCAACGGCACGACAAATGGTCGACCCTGGAATCTGTTCAACAGTTTAGTAATGCCAATTGTTCAACAGTAACAATCTCTGGCAAACTCAAAGGAGATTCCATGCAGCGCAGGCGGTATTTTAAAAATCTATATGAAAAACTTCCACTGTTTGTAAGGCCGGTACTCTATTTTATAGTGAGGTATTTCTTTCGCCTGGGCTTTTTAGATGGAACCCGGGGTTTGATCTTTCACTTTCTGCAGTGCTTCTGGTTTCGATTCTTAATTGATGCCAAAATTTATGAACTTCGTAAACTAAAAAATAAATCAGCAAACATGACCGATACTACCGTTAAAGACGCCAAAAAAAAAGCCGACAGGAAAGCCATCAAGTTCATTGTGGCATTATTTGTTCTTTACGTCCTTTTCAGTCAGGGCAACTTATTTATGTACAGCGTAATGACGTCGACGGGCCGCTTTTACAATCCATATATTGCTGATCATTTTGACTATATCCAGGGGTTGAAAACTGCGCTGATTACACCTGCAGTGTGGATTATTAAACTATTCGGATTTTATGCCATTCATAACGAAATGGATGTAATGGTGGTTAACGGTCCCTATCTTCGAATCAATTATTCTTGCCTGGGTTTGGGGGTGATGAGTTTCTTAGCGGCTTTCGTCCTTGCTTTTCCGGCATCCTGGAAATCTACCATCAAGATGTTAATCATCGGTCTGATCGTCATCTATATTCTTAATGTATGTAGAATTGCCGGGCTTGGCTTGCTATTCGGATATTTTCAAAGCCAACGCAATTATTTCGATTACCACCACGAAATCTTCAATGTAATCGTCTATATTATCGTATTTGTGATGCTTTATATTTGGATCAGGAAGAAAACGAAGAAGGACGTTAGAGAGGTAGAAAGGTTAGAGGGGAAAGAGGGTTAGATGGGTTAGGAGGTTAGAGGTTAGCAGGGTACAGAAAATGCATGGTGAAAAAATTTCGTTATTGCGTTTAAGCTCAACTGTTGCTGTCTCTTTTAAATTCGACAATTAGGCTTTTAGCTTTGGCCTTTCAGCTTTAGTCTTTTAGCTTTTGGCTAAATAGAGGGTTGTGGGGTTAGAAGGTTAGCGGGTTAGCGGGTTAGCAAAACGCAGAAAATACTTGGTAAAAAAATTTGTTATTGCGTTTAAGCTTTATACTCAAATGTTAGTGTTTTTTTTAAACTCGACGATTAAGCTTTTAGCTTGCCACTTTATTTCACTTAAATCAAAACATTTTGTTAAAAACACAGCTAAAGAAAAATTTTAATACCGGAGATTTCCAGATCGGTGCATCTGGTTTGAAACAGTTGTTATGGTATTTTACCGACGTATTTTTTTTCAGGACGAAGGTTATCCCTTTTAGTGCTGTACTGGTATTTCTGCTTCGTACATTTGGAGCCAAAGTTGGCAAAGATGTTCGCATCAAACCGGGGATTCAGGTAAAATATCCCTGGAAATTAGAAATCGGCGATTATTGCTGGCTCGCCGATTGTTATATCGAAAACCTGGATTGGGTAACAATGGGAGAGAACTGTTGCATCTCTCAGCAAGCCATGCTCATGACCGGAAATCATAATTATAAAAACACAACCTTCGATTTAATGACTGCACCTATTGTGTTGGAAGATGGCGTGTGGATTGGTGCGAAAGCAGTAGTTGGTCCGGGAATAAAATTGTATTCACATGCCGTACTAAGTTTGAGTAGTGTGGCTGTTAGTGATCTTACCGCTTATACCATTTATCAGGGGAACCCAGCGGTAAAAGTCAGGGATAGGAAAATCAGTTAAACTTAATGCAGAAACATATATAGAGCTACTTTGTGGCTTTTTTTATGTCCTAAATTTCCGAAAAAATCGAGTCTTTTTTTTTCAGCATCGATACGGATCAGGCAGAAAAAGCGGGATGAATCGGCCTTATTGCTAAGGTGTCACCAATCAATCTATTTTCAACACCTCATTCTTCAAATTCTGACTAATGTAAACCGCTGAGTTTCCTCATTAGTAAATCACACATCAAAAATATATTATGAAAGTAATTTTAATCATAAAAGCAAAAAAGGACTAATTAGACTTACAATAAACTATCAAAAAAAACGTCTTACCTGACTTAATTCAACAACAAAGCAGTATCTTGCTCGTCACTATGCAGTTGTTGAACTTTCTGGTTAGCGTTACATGTTTTTTCCTTTTGTTGTTTTCCATCCACTTGCTTTTTGCAAAAAAAGGAAACAAAAGGCAAAATTTGTTGCTAGCATCTTTATTCTTTGCCCGCATTGGGCAAATCTTCACCTTGCTTGTAATAAAGTCGGGTTCAGAAAATACACTGTCTTTAATTTTTCAACTCTTTAGTCCACTTTATTTTGCTGCGCCAGCCTGCTTTTATTTATACATTACTGGCTTTATTCATAACAGACATAGATTAACCAAATTAGAATTGCTGCATTTTCTGCCTGCGCTGCTTGCCATTATACATGTAATTCCCTGGCTGGGTTCAAAGTTAAACTGGACGTTAATCGCATCCCAACTCCGCGACAATGGATATCTTTTTTTAACAGCCGAAAACGGATTGTTCCCTGCTTATTTTCAGTATGCTGGTCGGCCGCTACTCACCGCAATTTACCTTGCCCTTTCGTGGCATGCAATTCTAAAGTTTAAAACAAACGATGATCAGGTAAGTCATGATGATTATGGTCGTAGCTGGATCATTTTTCTACTTAAAGTAGCTACCTTTTTTCAGCTTGCCGGATTAATTCCAATTGCTTTGAAATTCCTGAACATCCCGCTTCACCACTCATTCTTTATCCTCTCAAATTGCATTCTTCTATTGATTATCTTAATGTATGCGCTCCACCGGCCGCATATTCTTTATGGTTATCTGCTTGTTGCAATCAACTGGGATACAAAAAAGCCGCCAGCTGAAATGTCAGTTTCTGTTCCGGAAGAAGTTTCTGAGCCGGTTATATTGAAGACTATAGAACGCCCGAAGGTTAAAACCGATAAGCAGAAAAAGCTTAATCTTTCTCCCGAACAAACTGCCAGTTATGCAATTTTGATTCAGGAGGTAATGGAAAGTGAGCAAATATATCTTCAACCTGGCCTGCAAATAATTGATCTGGCCACCAGAGTTAATATACCGGTGCACCATTGCTCGCATGTGATCAATAATTACATTGGCAAGAATTTCCGCGATTGGATTAACGGCTACAGAGTAGCATATTTTCTCCGCCAATATCCCCTGCAAAGTGATAAAATTACCATCGAAGCCATTGCGTACGAGTCTGGTTTTAAAAGTCAGGCTACTTTTTATAACGCTTTTAAGAAAGAAAAAGGCGTGATGCCCACGGTGTACTTCTCTCAGGGAACTACCAGGGGTGGAGTATAGCCTATTTCGTCTAACGGTTGAACGGTTAGAGAGAAACACCGCAGAAAAAGTAAGTTCTGAGGCGATTGCAATTAACTTTGATTACAAATTATACAGGTAAGTCTGTTTCGTACACCTGTATAATAGTTGTCTATCGTTTCTCTCGCAATCTATCCAAAGTATGAAAGTATGTTCAAAAAATCGTTCATTTATGCAACCCTTGTTTGATTTCATGGAACAGTTTCACCCCCTGTCAGAATCATTTAAAGTGCAATATATTGAAATGTGCGAGCTCATCAATGTTAAAAAAAACAAATTTATCCTCTCTCCGATTGATACTAACGACGCTGCTTTTTTCTTGTTAAAGGGCGTAATAAGGGCTTTTGTAAAAGAAGGCAAAAAAGATATAAGTACGCGCTTTGGTTTTGAAAATGAATTTATAGAAGCCATTCAATGTCCTGGCGATCCTTCTGATTATTCGATTGAATATCTGCAGGCCTTAGAAAATTGCCAACTCATCCGGATTCCTTATAAACTGATTGATTTCCTTTATTTAGAATACCCGGAATCGCATATTATAACCAGAAAGCTTTTAGAAAGCAACTACCACGCAGCATCAGAAAGATCTATTCTAGCGAGAATACCAACTGCTATGGGCAGGTATCTTAAATTTGAAAGTAATCATTCCGAAATGAACCGGATCCCACAGCGTTATCTGGCCAGCTACCTGGTAATGCGTTTAGAAACTTTAAGCAGAATGAGAAACAAGGCCGTAGATGATCGCTTGCTGAAGATGGCTTAAATATCAATTTATGTTTAATTAAAGCTCAAACCATTTTCAATAGCTACCGATGGCTAATTTTTCCCGTAACCAAAAATATCCATAAGGCATGATCTGGATTTCGCTTTGATCAGCATTATAGGTTTTTCCGGTTAAAAGATCGGTAAAAGTATCTTGAACAGGAAGCTTGAACCGGGAAGCAGCAGCCCCAAAATTATGGACGGCAATAAGTTTCCCCTTTTTGCCTGCATAAGCAATAGCCAGTACAGCGTCGGCCTTTACATCAAGCACGCGCCAGTCTGCAGTGCCGATTTCCGGGGCACGCTTTCTAATGGCAACTAATTTTTTAATGAACGGAAGTAACGCCGTACTGTCTGCCAACTGTTTCGCCACATTTACTTCCTGATAGCGATAATCGCCCATCGAAATTACCGGACGAAAGGTATCTTTTGCCGTGCTAAAGCCCGAGTTTTTGCTACCATCCCACTGCATGGGGGTACGAACAGAAAGCCGCTCATTAAGCCTGAGGTCATCTCCCATCCCAATTTCTTCACCGGATCTGATTACCGGGGTGCCAGGCA
>Ga0265798_10000811_pt1 | contig 50102 bp, 50 predicted proteins | sample P3T30metagenome_FD_192430 | JGI IMG/M metagenome (GOLD analysis project Ga0265798, IMG submission 192430) | Plant litter microbial communities from East Loma Ridge, Irvine, California - P3 T30 | ecosystem: Environmental > Terrestrial > Plant litter > Unclassified | place: USA: California...
TTGCAGCCTTGAAATTCTTCGTAGACAACTGGCGCTGGCAGGGCATCCCCTTCTATGTGAGAACTGGTAAACGTCTATTTCAAACTTCTTCGGTGATATCGATTCAGTTTAAGGATGTTCCACACCATATCTTCCCTTCTGGCGTGTCGGAACATTGGCAGCAGAATAGATTAATCATCAGTATCCAACCAGAAATGAGCATTAGATTACAGGTTCAGGCAAAACGTCCGGGACTTGATATGGTGCTGAATCCTGTGGACATGGTTTTCGATTACAAAGGAACCTACAATACTTCCACACCAGAAGCATATGAAACTTTGTTGTTGGATGTAATGACTGGTGACCAAACGCAATTCATGCGTGCAGATCAGGTGGAAAGCGCCTGGGAGTTGTTAATGCCGGTAATCAATGCATGGGAAAACAAGAAGTCGCTAAGCTTCCCGAATTATACGGCGGATTCATGGGGACCTGAGGATGCCGAGGCACTCATTGCACGGGACGGTTTCCACTGGTTTACGCTACCCTTAAATAAAGACTAAATGAATTTACTTATATATCATGGCAAAGATGAACTGCTGGAAGATTTAGCAACCTTCATTTTGAAAGTGGGCAATGAAGCCATTGCTGAAAACGGACGTTTCAACTTTGTACTTACCGGTGGCAGTTCACCGAAGACCTTATATCAGCAATTGGCCACCAAATACAAAGATGATCTGGATTGGCAGCAGGTGTATTTCTTTTTTGGAGACGAGCGCAATGTCAGCGCTACCGACAAGGACTACAATGGTCTGATGGCTGCAGAAAGTCTACTAAGGCCATTAAACATCCAGGACGACCACATTTTCTATGTTAATACCAGCCTCAGTCCCGTTGAAGCAGCATCAGCTTACCAGAATGAAATAAACATGCATTTCAAGGGTGGACTGCCAGCTTTTGACTTCATTTTATTGGGTATGGGAGATGATGCGCATACTGCTTCGCTCTTCCCGGAGACGGAGATCCTCGAAAGTTCTGAAGTTGGTGTAGAAGCCGTGTTCGTAGAAAAGCTAAATACGTACCGTATCAGCATGACTGCAGGCTTGATCAATCATGCAAAGAACATCGCGTTTCTGGTTTTTGGTAAATCAAAAGCGGATGCTGTTAAGCAGGTTATTGAGTCTGAAGAAGAAGATACGACACGCTATCCAGCCCAGCTGATTAAGCCCTACAATGGTCATGTAACCTGGTTTCTGGACCAGGAAGCGGCCGCGAACTTAAATACCTGATCTAAGTTATATGGAGCTCCGTACTGAGGTTTTAATCATTGGCGGGGGCCTTGCTGGACTATGCAGCGCGATCCATTTATCAAGAGCAGGTAAGCAGGTGGTTCTAATTGAAAAGAACACCTATCCGCAGCATAAAGTGTGCGGTGAATACATATCAAATGAAGTACTGCCCTATCTGCAATATCTTGACGCAGATCCGGCAGTACTTTCTCCAAGTCAAATTTCCAGGGTTCAAATCAGTAACATTAGCGGGAAGTCCTTTGAGGCTGAACTGCCACTGGGTGGCTTCGGCATCAGCAGGTACCGTCTTGATGAATATCTCTACCACCAGGCAATTCAAGCAGGATGTGTTGTTATTCATGACAAGGTTCAATCCCTGCAGTATATCCATGATCATTTTGAAGTTCAAACTTTAGAAAAGACTTTTCTGGCAAAGGTGGTGCTTGGTGCATACGGCAAACGAGCGCCGCTGGACCAGGGATTGCAAAGACCATTTATAAAGGTTAAATCGCCATGGCTGGCGGTCAAGGCGCATTATAGGGGTTCGCACCCCACCAATTTAGTTGCCTTACACAATTTTCCTGGTGGCTACTGTGGCGTATCTAAGGTTGAAGACGACGTCATAAACCTATGCTATCTGGTCAACTACGAATCTTTCAAACCGTATAGAAACATTAGTGAGCACCGTGAACAAGTGCTTTGCAGCAACCCGCACTTGAAACACATTCTCGAAGATAGCGACATGCTGTTTGAAGAGCCAATGAGCATCAGCCAGGTGTCTTTCGCACGTAAGGAAAAGGTACATGATCATGTCCTGATGATTGGTGATGCTGCAGGCTTAATTCATCCGCTGTGTGGAAATGGTATGAGTATGGCCATTCATGCTGCCGGTATATGTGTCAACCTGGTCATCAAGTACCTGGAGGGGCATATTGGTTCCAGAAAGCTTCTTGAACAATCGTATGTTGAGCAGTGGAACAAACATTTCAAAACCCGCATGGAAATGGGAAAGCTATTATCCGGTATTTTGTTAAAACCGACGCGTGCGGAATTCGTTATGAATGTACTAGTTAAATTTCCCGGGTTATTTCAGCCCATTGCCAGACGCACACATGGCGGCCCTTTATTACTATAGAAACATGGTAGATACGACGTATAGAAGCAATGCACCAGAGATTATGGACGATTTTACCATGGAGGGTGAGATCCTGCGAGATGCATTGGACAAGATTGCCAGTATTAACAAACTCCTGGGCGGCAATAAAGTGACGTTGGATGGTGTTCGCAGCTTGTTAAAGGGTGTGGATAAAACTCGAACCATCAGTATTCTCGACGTGGGCTGTGGAAATGGCGACATGCTAAGGGCACTCGCGCAGTATGGAACAGCACATGGACTTGCGTTCTCGCTGCATGGCATAGATGCCAATGCTTTTACCATTAAACATGCTGAGGCGCTTTCCGCCGGATATGGAAATATTAGCTATTACTGTAAGGACATCTTTAAGGACGAGCTACCCTTAGCAAAGTTCGACATCATTCTGTGTACCCTTACGCTCCATCATTTCAAGGATCAGGAAATACTTAGTCTGCTAAGCTCGTTCCATGCCCGATCTACATTGGGGATTGTAATCAATGATTTACATCGAAGCAAGCTCGCCTATTACCTCTTCACTGCGCTCTGTTATGCTTTCGGCTTAAATTATATGTCTAGAGAAGATGGGCTGGTCTCGATTCTGCGAGGGTTTAAAAGGGAAGATCTCGAGCAATATACCAAACAATTAAAATTCAGGAATGTCACCATTAAATGGAGATGGGCATTCCGATACCAATGGGTTATAAATTCTTAATGAGTGCTTCTTTATGAGCGTAAAAATCAAAGCTGTCAGCAAAGCGATACCAGCATATTCACGAACTACGGCAGAAATCATTCCCTTTCTGGACATCTGGCTAGATGGTCAGGAGGAGCGTTTTGTGCGTAAAGTGAAAAAGATTTTTGAGAATGCTGCAGTTGACAAAAGGTACTCGATTATGGCACCGGAGCATGTTTTCACAAAGACGTCGTTTGAAGAAAAGAACCGCATTTACATGCGGGAGAGTGTGAAGCTTGGGGCATCGTGTTTAAAAGATGCGCTAAAGAAAGCAGACTGGGTGCCGGAGGATTTGGATTTCCTGATTACGGTGAGTTGCACTGGCATCATGATTCCATCATTAGACGCATACCTGATTAACCTTTTGGAATTACGGCAGGATATTGTGCGCTTACCGGTGACGGAGATGGGCTGTGCAGCGGGCGTATCCGGAATCATTTATGCGAAGAACTTTCTTAAGGCTAACCCTGGCAAACGTGCTGCCGTGATTGCAGTAGAAGCACCATCCGCAACATTTCAGCTCGACGATTTTTCCATGACGAACATTGTAAGTGCGGCAATCTTTGGAGATGGAGCAGCCTGCGTGTTGCTCTCGTCACACGGTGAAGATCAGGGGCCTGAAGTAATTGCTGAAGACATGTATCACTTCTTTGATGCGGAAACGATGATGGGCTTTGACCTAACGGATGGTGGTTTGAAAATGGTGCTTGATGTTGCCGTACCTGATACAATTGAAAGCCACTTCCCTTCGATCATTCATCCTTTCCTGGCAAAGCAGGGCGTAGATATAAGTCAGATTGAGCATTTGATCTTCCATCCGGGTGGAAAAAAGATCGTACAGCTTGTAGAGGGATTATTTGGTACCATGGGGAAAAATATAGATGATACAAAAGAAATTTTACGGATGTTTGGCAATATGTCAAGTGCCACGGTACTGTATGTTTTAGAGCGCTTCATGGAACCTGGGCGCGCTAAGGCGGGTGATCTGGGGCTTATGTTGAGCTTTGGACCTGGCTTCTCTGCGCAAAGAATATTACTTAAATGGTAAAGGAATTTGAAGACACTGGTTATTGGACGCTTGTCTTAGGGGGCAGCAGCGGTTTGGGCTTGGCTTCTGCATTGAAGCTGGCTCGGCACGGCATGAACATTTGTGTTGTACATCGGAGTACCCGGGCAGAGCTCCCGGAGATAGAAGACGCCTTTGCTCAGATTCGCGGCCTAGGTGTCTCATTTCTCAGTTTTAATGTTGATGTAACAAGGCCAGAAAGTTGTGCTACCGTAATCGACGCCCTTAAACAACAATTGAATTCAACCGGACGCATCAGGTGCTTACTTCATAGTATTGCCAAAGGAAACCTCAAGCCGATGGTTGACGCCGATGCAAACCTGATGTCTCAGGACTTCTCGTTAACGATTGAGAACATGGCGACCAGCCTGGCGGCCTGGACACAAGCATTACACCGCGCTGGTGTATTTGCTGATGATGCCCGAATTCTCTCCTTTACCAGCGAAGGATCTTCCAGAGCGTGGAAGCATTATGCTGCCGTATCTGCCGCAAAAGCAGCACTAGAGGCTATTACCAGGAGTATTGCTGTCGAGTATGCGCCATATGGTATTCGGGCAAACTGCATTCAGGCCGGGATTACGGATACAAGCTCTTTCCGGAAGATTCCTGGAAGTGATACGCTTGAAGCATTTACCTTAACAAGAAACCCTAATCATAGAATGACAACTCCCCAGGATGTGGCTAACGTCGTGTACCTGCTTTGTAAAGATGAAGCAGCCTGGATCAATGGCGTTGTACTACCTGTAGACGGTGGAGAACAAATAAGTTAATTATGAATAAAGAAGAAATTTTAAACCTGCTACCCTATTCTGCACCTTTTCACTTTGTTGACACGCTTGACCATGTTGATGAAAACGGCGCAAAGGGAAGCTTTACATTTAGTCCTGAACTGGACTTTTACAAAGGACACTTCAAGGATCATCCGGTAACACCCGGGGTTATTCTGACAGAAACAATGGCGCAAATTGGTTTGGTTTGCCTTGGTTTATACCTCTTGGCTAGCTCGGCGGAGCCTGCGAATGGGCACGTAATGCTTACCTCAACAGCAATCGACTTCATGAAACCTGTTTTCCCGGGGGAGCAGGTTTTTGTAAGCTCCGAAAAGATCTACTTCAGATTTAAGAAGTTGCATTGTAATGTCCAGATGACCAACCAGGCTGGAGAGGTGGTGTGTAAAGGTACATTGTCGGGTATGGTGACAAAAAAGCTTAATGGCTAGCAGGGTCGTCATAACGGGCATGGGGGTTGTAGCGCCAAACGGCGTGGGTCTATCCGATTTTCGTACGGCTGTAAGGGCGGGGAAATCGGGGATTCGCTTTGATCCTCAGTTGGAAAAGCTACAGTTTTCCTGCCACATTGCGGGAAAGCCGCAGCTGGATGAGGATCTGATTGCCCGTTATTTCAGTGCACTGGAGCTCCGCAATTTCAATAGCAGTGGCATTTTGTATGGCGTTATTGCCGGGATGGATGCCTGGCTAGATGCTGGATTAACCCCAAATACCACTGCAGAGCCATATTGGGACTACGGGATGATCTTCGGGGCAGGCACCTCTGGTATTGATCGGTTCCGGGAAGCTATTTACAAAATAGATGAGCAACAGACCCGCCGGCTGGGAAGTACTGTTGTTGTGCAAACAATGAACAGTGGCGTAAGTGCCTATCTTTCCGGAAAGCTGGGTCTTGGCAATCAAGTATATAGCAATTCCTCTGCATGCTGCACGGGCACGGAAAGCTTGCTGATGTGTTATGAACGCGTTAAATCCGGACAGGCAAGCATTATGCTTTCTGGTGCTACCAGTGACAGTGGTCCATACATCTGGGGTGGCTTTGATGCCATGAAAGTGTGTACTTTCAAAAACAACGACACGCCGGAGCAAGGCTCCCGACCTATGAGTGCGTCCGCGAGTGGATTTGTTCCAGCAAGTGGTGCAGGTGCATTCGTGGTAGAGTCGCTGGAACATGCGCAGGCACGAGGCGCAAGGATTTATGCAGAGATACTTGGCGGCCATAGCAATTCCGGCGGACAACGTGGTGCCGGTTCTATGACGGCACCCAACCCCGCTGCTGTACAACGTTGTATCAATTCCGCATTAGACAATGCCCAGCTTGGCGCAGCCGATGTTGACGTCATCAATGGACACCTTACCGCCACGGCCATGGATGGACTGGAGATTAGAAACTGGAGCAAAGCCCTGGGTCGATCTGGTAAAAACTTTCCATACATCAATTCGTTAAAGGGAATGGTTGGACACTGCCTCAGTGCAGCAGGAAGCATCGAATGTGTAGCTGCTGTACTGGAACTCAGCGAAGGTTTTATCTTCCCGAATACTAACTGCGAGGATCTGCACCCGGAAGTATTGGAATGTATTGATCAGGAATGCATCCCTCAAAAGTTGATAGAATGGGAATTCGAGACTTTGATAAAAGCCAGCTTCGGCTTTGGTGATGTAAATGCATGTATCGTTTTTAAGAAATATCATGATGGACAATGAAGAACTTATAAGCCGCTTAAAACCTATTGTGGCTGTATATGCACAGGACAAGGTAGCGTTGGAAAGTATGAATCCTGAAACGGATTTTATTAAGGATTTAAAGATAAATTCCGCAAATCTGGTAGATGTGGTTCTGGACGTAGAGGAAGCTTTTGACATCGAAATAGACAATCAGTCTATGGAGAAAATGCTTACGGTTCAAGCTTCAATCGACATCATTCAGCACAAAATAGGCCTGAAATGATAGGCAATGACGTTGTAGATCTTCAGCAGGCATTGTTGGACAGCAATTGGATGCGGCGTGGCTTTATAAACAAATTGTTTACTGCTCCGGAACAGCAATACATTCAACTGGCCAATAGATCTGCAGATATGGTGTGGCTGCTCTGGAGCATGAAAGAAGCTGCCTATAAGATTTACAACAAGCATTCGGGCGTTCGAACCTTTGCCCCATTAAAGCTTAGCTGTGCAATCACCGGGTTGAGTGCTACGACTTGCCAGGGTCAGGTACGTGTTGAAGAAGAATGTTATTTTACAGCTACCACAATTTACCCAGGAGACTACATCCACAGTATTGCGGCAGGCTCCGCTACAGCGCTGCCCCAGGTGCGGGTGCAGGTGTTACCTAATCTGCCGAAAATAGATTATAAGGCAATGCAACCTGCCTGTGTGAGTCATCATGGGCGATATCTTGCCCTTATATTTTAGGCAGGTTTTCTTCCATCAATAAGTTTATGATCCCATCTACCATTCCGACCCTAGGTACATAGATCTGTTTAATGCCCGTCCATTTCATCAGGGTGAGATATATTTCAGAAGCAGGAATAATAACGTCGGCACGGTCTGCATTTAACTTAAATACACTGATCCGTTCCTTCATTGAATAACTATTCAGATCGTTATACAGGTGTTTCAGCTTTGTAAAAGACAATGGGTGCCCATCTTTTTCGTCAGACATCCTAAAGAGCTTGTTGATGTTCCCACCTGTTCCAATCGCAGCCAGGTTCTTATAGTTTTTGGTATGAACCTTCACCCATTCCTTCATTTCTTCCCAGGTTTCAGGTTTGTCCTGGTTATCCAGAATACGGATGGTGCCAATATTGAAAGATTTTGATGCGACCATTTTCCTATTGATGAAAACGGTAAGCTCGGTACTTCCACCACCTACATCGATGTACAGGTAGCCTCTGTTTTCATCCAGCGTTTCCTCGATGTGATTCGCAGCAATGATGCTCGCTTCGCGGTGTCCCTCGATAATTTCCAGGTTAATGTTCGCTTTACGTTTGATAAGCTTTACGATTTCCTTTCCATTTTGTGCTTCGCGCATTGCTGAAGTTGCACAAGCGATATAGTGCGTAACCTGGTACACGTCCATTAGATTCTTGAAGGCAGTCATGGTTTTCACCATATCATCGATCTTCCTTTCCGAGATTTCCTGGTTTAAAAAAGCGTCATCACCCAAACGCAAGGGTACACGAATAAGGGTGTTTTTTTTAAATTCATAACGTTGGTTTCCAAGGGTAATGTCGGCGATAAGCAAACGCACCGCATTGGAGCCAATATCTATAGCAGCGTATCTCAACATGATTATTGATGCTTGTTTTTCAAGTAATTGTATGTTTGCACCTGTGCTCTAACCTTAATGGCAGAACGGTTTTTATGGTACTTATTGTTATTTAGTTTCGTGATGTCACGTGCTTTTACATTATCCTGAAGCTGGAAGTCGATGATGTCACGAATTTCTTTCCTGACGTCTTTATCCAGCACCGGAAATCCAACTTCTACACGGTGCTCAAAGTTACGGGTCATTAAGTCTGCCGAGGACAGATACATTTCCTCATTACCCTGGTTGCCATAGATAAAGACTCTGGCATGCTCCAGAAACTTATCTACGATACTGATTACGGTGATGTTCTCGCTGTAGCCTTTTACGCCCGGAATCAGGCAACATATACCACGAACAATCATCTTTATCTTCACCCCAGCGTTACTGGCTTCATAGAGCTTTTCTACAATGCCTTCGTCAGCAAGACTGTTGACCTTAAAAATCAGGTAAGCAGGTTTTCCGGTTTTAGCGATGCGTATTTCCCGATCTATGAGCTGGTAGAATTTGGATCTGCTTTCCAGGGGTGAAACGATCAGGTGTTTGAAGCCTTTGGCAATGGTTTTCTTGTTTAAAGCTGTAAATAGTTTAAGCAAGTCCTTCGTGATTTCCTTCTTGGAGGTGAATATACTGTGGTCACAATAAATTCTTGCCGTTTTCTCGTTGAAGTTCCCAGTGGCCAGGTTGGCGTAATACACAGGCCTCCCCTTTTCCATTCTTTTAATCAGGCATATCTTAGAGTGCACTTTATAGTCGGTAAGCCCGTAATTAACATTCACGCCTTCTTCAAGCAACCTCCCGGACCAGAAAATATTTGCCTGTTCATCAAAACGTGCCTTCAACTCAACCAGGCAATGCACTTTCTTCCCGTTCTTGGCTGCATTTATCAGGGCATTAATTACCTTGGAATTTTCCGCCAGGCGATATAGGGTGATGTGAATCTCGGTTACTTTAGGGTCTATTGCCGCCTCTCGAAGGAACAGAATGATGTAGTCATACGACTGATATGGGAGATTTATCAGGTAATCCCGTTCCGCAAGTTTGTTAATGATGCTTTCGGTAGGATGAAGCCCCTTAACCTTCAAGGGCGTTGCTGAAGGATATTCTAAAGTACCTGGCCCTACATTAGGGAATTTTATAAAGTCGCCAAAACGATGATACCGGTTTCCAGGTATGAGACCTTCGGCATCCAGTTTCATCTTTGACACCAGAATTGATAACATGTCGAAAGGCATTGCGGTATCATATAGCAACCGGATCAACTTGCCCTTCTTTCGTTTATCCAGGCTCGCTTTTAGCTCATCTATAAATTTATCGCTAACGCGTTTATCAATGTCTAGTTCTGCGTCTCTCGTAACCTGAATGGTATAGGCTTCCAGCTCATTGTAGCTGAAGATGTAGAAGATATCATTCAGACAGTACTTTATAATGTCTTCAACCAGAATGATGAACTTCAGATCGTTTGTTTCTGGAAGCACCAAGAACCTGGGCAGGATGCTAGGGATCTGAATCAACGCAAACTTCTCTGTCACCTTTGGGCCGGTCTTAATCATGCGCACAAAGAAGTATAAAGACCGATCCTTAAGTTCAGGAAATGGTTGATCAAGATCAATAATGATGGGCACCAGGTTAGAAAGGATTTTCTCCTGGAAGTGATTTCTTACAAAATTGCCTCTGGAAACGTTTAACTGGGAATCGTTGAGTATGAAGATCCTGTTTTTTGCTAATCCATTTATAAGGGTCTCCTGAAATAGTTCCTCAAATTTACGCTCTTGCTTAACAACAATGTTTTTGATCTCATTGAGTACCTTCTTTGGATTGAAGCCTAAAAGCGCTTTGGCTCGCTCATTAAGATTGGATAATCGCGACATGGTCGCTACCCGGACGCGATAGAACTCTTCAAGATTGGAAGAAAATATGGATAGGAATTTTATTCGTTCAATCAGTGGTACAGTTTCATCGGCTGCCTCTTGTAATACACGTTCATTAAAATATAACCAACTAATTTCCCTATTTAAAAAAGGAACTTTCCTTTTATTCATATCACGCTTTTAAATCACTCAAGTATACCCTGGATAACAAAACTCCCTATTCTAATGTTAAAACAATATTAACTTTATGTTAGGTGGCGTAGTCGTTAGTTGATATGCTTTTTGTCGTCTGCTGCAGGTTTAGCCTTCTTTGGAGCCGACCTGGTACTTTTCACCGGTTTGACAACTGGTTCAGGCGTATGCTCCTCTTTGGTTGATTCTACATCTTCAGGTTGCTCAATAAAAGGATCGACGTTCACCTTTACGCTGGTTACTGTTGCTTTCGGCTTAGCAGCCACTTTCTTCAACACGGATTCAGCCCTTTTCGGGGTACCGGCTGCTTTGCTTTTACGCTTAGCTGCCGTGTCTATGGTGGGTGTTGGTTCAGGACTTACCGACGGCATTGCTTCCGCACTGGCTTCATCAGGCTTACTCATGGAGGCCTTCTTTGCCTGCTTTTTTGCCCCTTTCACCTCTTCTTGCTTACCAGACTTCACACGCTTTGATATCTTTTTTGCAACAAACTTACTCACGAGAATAAGGTCTTCACCAATCTGCTCTGCATCATGCCCCAAGCTTTTTACGGCTTCAAACAACTTTGCTGCGAGGCTTTGTTCTAACACTTTCTTTTCTGTCTTCTTGGCTACTTTCCTGGAATTATCTTGTTTTTTTGCTTTCATAATGATGAAGGAATGTTTGGGGATCTTGGGTTTGAGACTGTATTAAATTAAACTGGTGCATTTAATACTCAAGTTATTTTTCGTTGCTTTGTAATACAACAAAGAATTTTACTAAATCTAATATTATTTTCATTTAAAAGCTATAATCATGCCCAGTTTCGATATTGTAAGTAAAGTAGACGGCCAGACTTTTGATAACGCAATGAACAATGCGAAAAAGGAAATCTTGAATCGTTATGACTTCAGTGCTTCAAAGAGTACCATTGACCACGATAAAAAAACGAATGTGATTACCATCGTAACCGAAGATGATATGAAGCTTAAGGCCATTCAGGACACGATCATATCTAAAATGATCAAACAGAATCTTGATGCTGCAAGTCTTGACTTTGGTAAAGAACAATATGCATCAGGAAATATGATCCGTAAGGAGATCACCATTAAGGAAGGTTTAGACAAGGAAATTGCAAAGAAGATTGTTGCTAAAATTAAGAGCAGTGGTCTTAAAGTTCAAGGCTCTATTATGGATGATCAGGTTCGCGTGCAAGGCAAGAATATTGATGACCTGCAGGCCGTTATTGCGTTATGCAGGCAGGAAGATTTCGGTCAGCCCCTACAATTCATTAACATGCGAAACTAACCAGCAGATTAAAGGACATGGAGATCGCAGAAGACGGATTTATATTTTCAGATGATGTCAATAAACTTGACGCACAGGCGATTCATGATTACCTATCAAATGGGTCGTATTGGGCAGCCGGAATTCCACTGGACACAGTAAAACGCGCTATGGAACATTCCCTATGTTTCGGAATTTACAAAGACACCGTGCAAGTTGGCTTTGCACGGTGGATTACTGATCGGGCAACTTTCGGTTACCTCGCGGATGTCTACGTACTACCTGAATACCAAGGCAAAGGCCTTATGAGAAAGCTCATGTCGCTGATGTTATTTCACAAAGACCTTCAAGGTTTAAGGCGGTACATGTTATCCACCAGCGATGCACATGGCCTTTATGAAAAATTCGGCTTTAAAGCCATAGACAAACCTGAAAACTTCATGGCTGTCGTTAATCGTGACATTTACAATATTGATCCGAATAGCAGCGCGACCTAGGCCGTGCGTACATCCTCATCACTGTAATCTTTAATATCGGTTATGTAGCCATTGATGATCAGGAAGTCAAATAAGGGTTTTGCATCTGGCGTAACCGGCATATTCGCACTGGTGATTACTTTGCTGGTCTTCTTTTCAAGGAACGGGTAAGCAAAGAGCTTCACATTTTTGCTAAACATGTCACTCACATAACTCAATAACATACTCGTATAGTTCTCGCCGAAATTATTGGAGTTGAATACAAATTTCAGGTTATTGATGTTTGTTGAGATACCTACGCTCTTAGGCTTGCAACGGTCAAGATATTTCGCAAGTTTGTTGTGTCTGGCAAAGTTCGACACTATGACCATATTTCCAGTTTTGCACATCTCCTCAGCCCGCGCGGCAATGGCCTGCAGGTCGATCTCGGTGTTAGCAGCCTCTGGCGTTAACACATTGGATAACAGCACCTCAATTAACACACTCAGATTTTCCTCACATACATTTTCTGTACGTTTAAACTGGTCCACAGCCTTATTTAACATGCTGAAGTTTGGTAGCGACTTTTGCGCATATTTGGTGCGCAGGATCATAATGTCTTTTTTATAAAGAAGATCTTTAGGAAGTACTGGACTTCCAGCGGCGTCAAAAATAGCGGCGCTTGAAAAATCCTTTACAATCAGGTAGAGATTCAGAAGCATATTATTGATGCCCTTGAAAGCAGGTCCCTTAACCGAAATCAGGTCGATTTCTACAGAGCCTATCGTGAGGTTATCTGCAAGAGATTCGATCATGGTTTTTGGATCCTGATTATAGAAATAAGCTGCGTAAACCAGATTAACACCAATGATCCCAAGTACATTTTGCTGCAATGCAGCATCGGTGTCAAGCAAACGGACGTGGAAAAATATCTCGTTTGCCTCACCACCAGGTTGAGACTGGAATTGAATACCTACCCAGCCATGCGGATCATTCGACTTGTTATAATTTAAGGTGGTAACGGTATTGGCGAATGCGAAGAAGGTTCTTGAATCGTATTTTGCACCCAGCAAGCGCTGTTGCAACAATCCAAATTCATACTGCAGCATTTTTCTCAAGCGCGACTGGCTTACATACCTGCCTGAGGTTTCTGCGCCATAAATGGCGTCACTGAATGTCATGTCGTATGCTGACATGGTTTTCGCTACAGTTCCGGAAGCGGCACCTGCAGTAAAAAAATTTCTTGCAACTTCTTGTCCGGCTCCGATTTCTGCAAATGTTCCGTAAATATTAGGATTTAAATTAATCTTTAAGGCTTTGCGTTTAGTATCCAGAATCTCTCTCTCCATGGCACAAAATTAACAGAAACTAACGAATTAGTGACCATTATATTTTCTATATTGGGAAACTGATGGTAAACGTAGAGAATCTAAACGTACAGTTTCTGAATCAGGAAGATAGATCCCTGGTCAGCGCTGTTAAGAACGTAAATTTAAAAATCAGAAAGGGTAAAGTCCTCGGTATTGTAGGGGAATCCGGCTCTGGAAAGTCGGTAACCTCCTTCTCCATCATGCGCCTGTTGGATGAATCTACAGCCAAGATCACCGGTACAATTGCCTTTAACGGGGTTAACCTGCTAGATCTATCGTCCAATGAGATGAGTGAATACCGGGGCAACAAAATCTCCATGATTTTTCAGGAACCTATGACCTCGCTAAATCCGGTATTTACCTGCGGTAATCAGGTCCAAGAGGCTATTTTACTTCACCAGAAAACCAGTAAGGAACAGGCTAAAGCGCGTACCATCGCCCTATTCCGCGAAGTGCAGCTCCCCAGACCGGAGCATATTTACGATAGCTACCCACATCAGCTATCAGGAGGTCAGAAACAAAGGGTTATGATTGCAATGGCTTTAAGCTGTAACCCGGATCTGTTGATTGCAGATGAACCGACCACCGCACTGGACGTGACCGTTCAAAAGATGATTTTGGAATTGCTGCTTCGAATTAAAGAAGAGCGGCAAATGGCAATGATTTTTATTTCCCACGACCTTGCGGTAATACATGACATTGCAGATGACGTGGCCGTCATGTACAAGGGCGACATTGTAGAACAAGGCACCGCGGCAACCATTTTTACTAACCCACAACATCCATATACAAAAGGTCTGCTTGCATGCAGGCCGAATCCGGAAAAGCTTGCGAAGAAGTTGCCGATCGTTGCAGATTTCTTAAATACTGATAAGGTAGCGGACCCATTTAAACTGGAGCAGTATTCGCATGCTGAGATCAGGTCCAGAAGGACACACTTATATAGCCAGAAACCAATTTTAGAAGTCAAGAACTTAAATACATGGTTTCCGGTGAAGCATGGTATGTTTGGCAAAACAAAAGACTACGTCAAAGCCGTACATGACATCTCGTTCGATGTCTATCCGGGTGAAACTTTAGGACTTGTAGGGGAATCCGGATGTGGCAAAACGACGCTCGGCCGGAGCATCTTAAGGCTCGTCGAACCCACATCGGGACAGCTGCTGTTCGAAAATAGAGATTTGCGATCGCTTAATAAAGCCGCGCTGCGCAGCGCAAGAAGGGATATCCAGATCATATTTCAGGATCCCTACTCTGCTCTAAACCCCAAAGTGACAGTTGGTCAGGCCATATTAGAGCCGCTCGAGGTACATCAACTACATGGCAGCTACAATGCCCGGAAGCGTATTGTTCTAGAACTGCTAGAGCGGGTAGATCTAAAGCCTGAGCACTTTAACCGTTATCCACACGAATTTTCAGGCGGGCAGCGTCAGCGCATTGTTATTGCACGGGCACTTGCACTGCAGCCTAAATTCATCATTTGTGATGAATCTGTGTCTGCCCTGGATGTGTCTGTGCAAGCGCAGGTACTCAATCTTTTGAAGGAGCTGCAGCAGGATTTTGGACTTAGCTATATCTTTATCTCACACGATCTTGCTGTAGTAAAACACATTTCCGACAGAATGATTGTTATGAATAAAGGAAAGATTGAAGAAGCGGGATTTCCAGAAGAAATATACCATAACCCAAAAGCACTATACACCCGCAACCTTATCGCCGCTATACCCGGCACAAGGTCAAATTTGTAGTGTTTGGACACGTAAATCATAACAAAGTGTTACCTTCGGGTAATACACACACTACTATGGCAAAAAAGAAATCACACCAGTTAAAACAAGTTTTAACTCAACTGATTAGCGATGTTTTTACCAAAAACAAGAATGAAGCCCTGAACTACAAACAGGTTTCTGCTAAACTGAACTTAGTTGATATCGAATCGAAAGAAACAATCCTCGAAATATTAGAAGAACACGCCCTCAAAGGAATTTTTGAGGAACCTCAAAAGGGTAAATTCCGACTTAAGGAATTGAAGACATTTATCATCGGCAAGGTAGATATGACCGCCGATGGGGCAGCATTTATAATTCCTGACGACGATCTGGAAAAGGATGTTTTTGTCTCCGCCAGAAAGCTCCATACGGCGCTGCATGGTGACAAGGTGAAAGTGTACATCTACGCTAAAAAAAGCGGTCGTAAGAACGAAGGTGAAGTTGTTGAAATCATAGAACGCTACAAGACCGATTTCATCGGGGTCATCAAGATCTCAGAACGTTTCGCATTTGTCATGGTTGACGATCGTAAAATGCTCCACGACATCTTTGTGCCCCTTACCGATCTTAATGAGGCCAAAAACGGACAGAAAGTTCAGGTGGCCATTACAGACTGGCCGGAAGGTGCGAAGAACCCGATCGGTAAAATCACCAATATTCTTGGTGAACAAGGTGAGAATGATACCGAAATGAATTCGATCCTTGCGCAATTCGGATTTCCACTCAGCTTCCCGGAAGAGGTGGAGAACGAGGCAAATGCAATCCCCGAGACCGTAACTGAAGCGGAGATAAAAGGGCGAAAAGATTTCAGAGACACCGTTACATTTACAATCGACCCTGCGGATGCTAAAGATTTCGATGATGCGATATCGTTTAAAAAGCTTGACAATGGCAACTTCGAGATCGGAATACACATTGCCGACGTTTCTCACTATGTAACGCCAGGATCCGCATTAGATAAAGAGGCTTATTCCAGAGCAACATCGGTATACCTGGTGGATCGGGTGATCCCCATGCTTCCGGAACGCCTGAGCAATGGCGTTTGCTCGCTCCGCCCGAATGAAGATAAACTTTGTTTTGGAGCCGTTTTTGAATTGGACAATGAAGCCAACGTGGTAGCAGAGTGGTTTGGAAGAACCGTTATCCATTCAAACAGACGCTTTAGCTACGAAGAGGCACAGGAGGTTCTTGAAAACAAGGCTGGCGATTATGCCGAGGAGCTATTGAAGCTGAATGAACTTGCCCACATCCTTCGCGATAGAAAGTTTAAAAATGGTGCAATAAGCTTTGAAAGTACCGAAGTTAAATTCCAGCTTGATGAGAAAGGCAAGCCTGTTGGCGTTTACGTTAAAGAACGAAAAGACGCTCATAAGCTTATTGAGGATTATATGTTGTTGGCCAACCGTAAAGTAGCAGAGTTTGCTGCGAAAAAAGGTAAAGGCAAACAGAAGTACACTTTTGTATACCGTTCTCACGACTCCCCTAATTTGGAGAATCTCGGCAACTTTGCTTTGTTCGCAGCCCGCTTTGGTTATAAGATCAACATGAAGTCGGATAAGGAAATTGCAAAGTCGCTAAATTATCTAATGGAAGATGTGGAAGGTAAAAAAGAACAAAATGTACTGACTCAACTTGCAATACGCTCCATGGCCAAGGCGGTTTATACAACAAAGAAGACCAGTCACTACGGCTTAGCCTTTGATCATTACACGCACTTCACCTCGCCAATCAGACGATATCCTGATGTAATGGTGCACAGGCTTCTTGCGGCATACTTAAATAAGGAAAAATCCGCCAACGAAAATGAATACGAAGAAGCATCCTCTCATTCCTCTGCCATGGAGAAACGTGCGGCTGATGCAGAGCGTGCTTCAATCAAATACAAACAAGTTGAATATCTGGAGGAAAATGTTGGTAAACTATTCACAGGCATCATCTCTGGTGTTACGGAATGGGGCATGTACGTTGAACTTAATGAGAATAAGTGTGAGGGTATGATTCGCCTGAGGGACATAGCAGACGATTTCTATGTTCTTGATGAAAAGAACTACTGCATTATTGGTCAACGCAAGAAGAAGGTATATCAGCTAGGTGATGAGGTTAAAGTTAAGGTTAAGAAGGTAGACTTGTCCAAGCGACAAATTGATTTCTCCCTGGTACAAGATTAATATAAGATGCTAATAAATACTAAAGAACAAATGTATACAGTCTTCGAACTGCAACAACTCATTGAACAAGCAATTCCCAAAATTGAATATCCTAGCCACCCTAAGAATTTATATGCACCCTTAACGTACATCATGAATCTGGGTGGTAAACGTCTTCGACCTGCCCTGGTATTAATTACAACAGATATGTTTAAGGGTGACATCATGGAGGCTATGCCAGCAGCACTTGCCATTGAAACGTTCCACAATTTTACCCTTATCCATGATGATATTATGGATAACGCCCCTTTAAGAAGAGGTAAGTTAACCGTCCATGAAAAGTGGGGCACCAATAACGCAATACTCAGTGGCGATGTGATGATGGTCGAAGCAAACAAGCAGCTTGCTCAGGTGGATAGTAGTATTTTAAAAGATGTACTGAATACTTTTAATGCCACCGCACAGGGTGTTTGCGAAGGGCAACAGCTCGATATGGAATTTGAGACCAGGGATAATGTCAGTATTGCAGAGTATATTGATATGATACGTCTTAAAACCGCCGTATTGGTTGGTGGAGCCATGAAGCTCGGTGCCATTATCGCGAAAGCCAGCCCCGAGCATGCAACACACATCTACGACTTTGGCGAGAACCTCGGTATTGCTTTTCAGCTTCAGGATGATATACTTGACGTTTACGGAGACCCTGAGAAGTTCGGTAAACAAGTTGGCGGAGACATCAAGTCGAACAAGAAGACCTTCCTGCTGCTGTCATTGCAGCAAAGGCTCTCCAATGAAGATCAACTTGTTCTTGAGGATCAATTTACCAATGAAACGGCCTCGAAGGTGCAGAACGTTACCAACCTGTACAATCAGTATCAGATAAAAGAACTTGCCACTGCGGAAATGCAGCGCTACCTGGCCAAAGCGTTTGATGCACTAGATCAAATTGATATTCCTGAGATTCAGAAAGCACAATTGGTTCAGCTGGCGAATGAACTTATGAACCGGGAACGCTAAATTCCCGGACATAAAAAAAGGTCATCGTATTTACGATGACCTTTTTTTATGTCTTGAATAGTAATTATTCAGCAGTCTCAGCTACTACGTTTGCAGCAACTTCGTTCTCAACTTCTAAAGGAAGAATAGAAACATAAGATTTGTTATCACGTTTCTTTTTGAATACAACCTCTCCGTCTACTAAAGCGAATAGCGTATGATCTTTACCAATACCTACTCCTTTATCAGGATGATGTTTTGTACCACGCTGACGTACTAAAACGTTACCAGCGATAGCTACTTGTCCACCAAATACCTTGATACCAAGGCGCTTGCTATGCGATTCACGTCCGTTTCTGGAACTACCGGCTCCTTTTTTATGTGCCATTTTACTTATATTTTAAAGATTAGAAACCTAACCTTTTAATTTAACAAATATTAATTACAAACTGATATTTTCAATCTGGATCTTGGTGAAGTACTGACGGTGGCCGTTTTTCTTCTTGTAACCTTTTCTACGTTTCTTTTTGAAAACGATAACCTTATCACCTTTTAAATGAGACACGATTTTAGCTGATACGATTGCGCCACTAAGTGCAGGAGCTCCTACAGAAATGTTACCACCATCTTCAACCAACAATACATTGTCAAATTCAATACTAGCGCCTTCATCTCCCTGCAAACGGTGTACAAAAAGATGCTGGTCTTTTGCAACTTTGAATTGCTGCCCTGCTATATTTACTATTGCGTACATTGTTTAATAATTATTATTTTAAATTGTTTTATTTATTGAGGTGCAAATATAGAACTATTTTCTCTAAAACCATAAGAGATTACTTTTTCTTTCCATATCTGTCATCCGCCGCGTTAATTGTTTGTTCAACAAGGGTTTTCATTTGTACCGCTAAATCACGCAGCTTAGGTGTTTCGCTATAGTCGCTTAAGTAAACCACTTTCTTCGTTACACGCTTGTACTTAAATTCAAGCTCATACCGTAGTATCTTCGGACTGAGGGTATCTGCAGCGTTGTTAGCGATAAGATCCGGGAAGTTCCAGAACCCGATCTCAGTTGCCTTTCTATGCAAATAGATGATGTCATCCTTACGGAGTTTGACATTCGTTTTAACCAATGAATCCTTAGCATTCAAATACTGGTACTCACCAGTCGCAGAATCGTAGGAATTGTCCAACGTTTTACCTACACCCCACTTGTAGTTTAAAGAAACGAATTCCGCCGATTTAAACGGCGCATTTTTAAGCATTGGCGTATAGTAGACTACGCAGTAAATTAAAAACGGGATGATTACTGTTACGAGAATAAAGATTTTTCTTGCCCTGTTACTCATAGAAATTTATAATTAGTTTAGTCATTAGCTTCCGTCAATTCACCCTCCCACTTACTTACCACAGCAGTAGCTAAGCTGTTACCAATTACGTTTGTAGCAGATCTTCCCATATCCAATAGTGGATCTATACCAATCAATAAGGCGATGCCCGCCTCAGGAATATTGAATGTTGCAATTGTACCTGCAATAACCACCAGAGAGGCTCTAGGTACACCAGCGATCCCTTTACTGGTTAACATTAGAATTAACAACATCGTAATCTGCTGCTCAAAGGATAGGTTGATACCGTATGATTGTGCAATAAACAAAGATGCAAATGTCATGTATAACATCGACCCATCCAAATTGAATGAGTAGCCCAATGGAAGCACAAAACTTACAATCTTATCCTTACAGCCGAACCGTTCAAGTTGTAACATGGTTTTTGGATACGCCGCTTCACTACTGGCGGTACTGAAAGCCAGTAGAACGGGTTCCTTCATTCTACTCATCAGATTAAACACACGTTTTTTCAGGATGATATAGCCAATAAAGATCAGCAGCACCCACAGCAACAACATGCTGGAGTAGAATTCACCAACAAAAATGGCGTACGTAGAGAGCACACCCAAGCCCTGTTTGGCAACAATTGCAGCCATAGCCCCGAACACTGCAAAAGGTGCAAAGTTCATCACATAACCGGTGATTTTTAGAATTACATGCGCTACGGAATCAAAGAAGCTGATCACAATCTGGCCCTTCTCTCCTATTGCTGCTGTTGCTACACCGAAGAATAACGAGAAAACGACAATTTGAAGAATTTCATTCGTTGCCATAGACTCTACAAAGCTCTTTGGAACAATGTGGGAGATGAAATCCTTCATAGATAATGCCACCCCTTTTACACCAGTATCAATGTTACTTGGAGGCAGTGGCAGGTTCATCGCCTCACCAGGCTTGAAAATGTTCACCATAATCATCCCCAGCAACAAGGAAAGGAAAGATGCACTGATGAACCATAACATGGTTTTACCACCAATACGTCCAACGGCGCTGATGTCGCCAACCTTGGCTACGCCAACAACAAGTGTGGTAAACACGAGTGGCCCTACAATCATCTTGATCAGCCGTAGGAAAATGTCACTGAGCAAGGTAAGTGGCTCAAGTGCTTTCTCACGTGTTTTTTCAGTAGCCTGACTGCTTGTTATCACTTGTTCCTTCTCAAGCTGTAAGTTTTTAAACTGGACGGAGCTGCTATCTTTAACTTTCAGTAACTGACCGTCAATTTCTTTAACCTTTGATTCTGCAGCATATATAGTTTCATTGTAAGCATTGAAAGACTTAACATTGAGGTAATAACCTAATGCTACCCCTAATATCAACGCCAAAAAAATGAAAAAAGTTAGTCTGTTCTGTTTTGACATCCAGTATAATTTAAGCTCGTAAAATTCCGTAAAACTACAATAATTATGTTATTCTTGAAATTTAGTTTATGGCCTACAAAAATGAATAAACTTGTAACAACAGCGTTGTCTGGCGGTCTAAAAACAAAATATTTAGCGTAAGTGGGACAAAAGGATCAGCTATTTAAACAGATTTTCGACACCAATTCGAAAAAGATATTCCATCTCTGCTATGGCTACACTGGCGATGCCGACGCGGCAAACGATTTGCTACAGGAGACGTTCCTGAAGGTCTGGCAGAATCTGGATAAATTCAAGAACAAATCCTTAATATCTACTTGGATATACAGAATAGCGGTCAATACCTGTCTTACTTATCTAAGATCCGAAAAGCGTCAGGCAAAAGATGAACTTACCGACAACATCATCGAGTCGAGAGCAGAGGAATACTCGGAAAAAAACGAGCAAATAGCACTTTTATATAAATCGATATCTAAGCTCGAGGAAAATGACCGACTCATTATCACCATGGTCTTGGATGAACTACCTTATGCCGAAATTGCAGAAATCTCTGGTATCTCAGAAGGCAATCTTCGGGTCAAAATACATCGTATAAAACAACGTCTCACCGAAATATACAATCAGCATGCAAGAATTTGATCATATACAATCCATTTGGGATACGCATAAGGTTGAAGTGAAAATTTCATCAGATGAGATGCTCAAACAGGCTAAAAAGGAAGTCAACGGTATAAGGTTGAAGTCGCTTCTGAACCTGGCAGGGATGGCTTTGTCTTTTATAGCCATCACATCAATATGGACTTTCTATGACGTGCAGTCCTGGACCACGCATGCCGGACTCACCATCATCATCACCTCCATCGGGGTTTATACCTTCCTCATGTATCAGGGGCATAAACTTATTGCCAATAACGATTTTACCATTCATCCAAAGGCCTTTTTGGAAAGTTTGAAGTTATACCAAATCAATAGATTCAGCCTATATAATAAGTTGTACTGGATCTACACCATTGCTTTAAGCATCGGACTTACCCTGTGTTTCTTTGAAATGCTCGAACGCTTAGAAGTATGGATTCAATACTCCCTGGTACTATTCAGCTTGGGATGGGTAATCTTTTGCTCTTCGTTGGTTCGTAAGGTCGCTATGAAACGAGAAAAGGAGCGCATAGCACTCCTGATTGAAAAGTTTGAACGTCTCAGCACCCAATTTAAAGACTAAGGTGTAGTTTCAACCTCGAGTTCGGATGTGGAGAACTGATTACCACGAAGGCTGTATCGCACGACTTTAATGGCGCCTGCTTTCTCGGTAGTATCTTGTGGATTTACCACTGGGAAAGAACGGAACAACTCCCCTTCTTTAATGAAGTACTTATCGTCGCCACCATAAAGTTTTTTAAGTTTCGATGGAAGTCCAGGAAAATTGATCTTCTGGAAGTTACCCCTTGAGTATTCGAAAACATTCAGATCGGCTTTTTTGCCTTCACTTTTCAGCTCAACATATATCTCCGGATTACCATCATTGTCAAGGTCCATATTCCAGGCATCACTAATGATTCCTTCACGATCAACGGCAAAAGACTTATAATTATTTTTAAGGGAGTCGGACATTAAGATCAGGTAGCCGCCCAGACTGTCGACCCCTTTGCCCCAACTTACGACTTCAAAGCCGAAGCCAGGCGTTACAGCAAGCTCCTTATAGAAGGGAAAAGGAGCTGATGTTTGTTTTACAACCTTGGTGTCCGTGGATGGTTGCTTAACTTCAGCTTGCTCATTTGTACAAGAAAATAATGAAAATAACCCGTAGAACAATGCGGATTGAAGCAGTATCGATTTTGAATAATTCATTTGCTTAGATTGCTTTTAACCCAAGCAATCTAAGCAAAAAATAAATATATTAAATACTAACCTTCACTTCATCCTCTTTAGCAGCGAGATAGCGCTCTGCGTCTAAAGCAGCCATACAGCCTGAACCCGCAGCGGTAACCGCCTGACGGTAATAGTGATCCTGAACATCACCACATGCAAAAACACCTTCTACATTGGTTTTTGTTGTTCCAGGTATAGTTTTTAGATAACCGGTTTCATCCATCTCTAACCAGCCTTTGAAAATCTCAGTATTTGGCTTGTGGCCAATGGCAACAAAGAAGCCTTCAACCTCCAGGTCGGTTTCCTCACCGGTTTGGTTGTTTATGGTGCGAAGACCTGTAACGTTCTTTCCGTTTCCAAGCACTTCCTTCGCTTCCGTATTGTAAATCACCTCTATGTTTGCGGTATTCAATACGCGGTGAACCATAGCTTTTGAAGCTCTAAACTCATCACGACGAACCAACATGTAAACTTTTTTACAAAGTTTTGCCAAATAAGTTGCCTCTTCTGCGGCAGTATCACCAGCGCCTACAATAGCAACATCCTGTCCCTTAAAGAAGAAGCCATCACATACGGCACAAGCAGATACACCAAATCCATTGTACTGCTGCTCGCTTGGAAGACCCAGCCATTTGGCAGTAGCACCGGTAGAAATAATCACCGTATCGGCAGTAATGGTTTTTACTTCATCCACAACCACTTTGTGGGGAAGCGATGAAAAGTCTACCGAACTCACATATCCAAACCGGATATCCGTTCCGAAGCGTTCGGCTTGTTTGCGTAGGTCTTCCATCATTTCAGGACCTGTAACGCCATTTGGATAGCCTGGGAAGTTATCTACTTCTGTGGTTTGCGTAAGTTGTCCCCCCGCTTCCATTCCAGTATACAAAACTGGTTTGAGATCAGCACGCGAAGCATATATTGCAGCGGTGTACCCTGCCGGCCCTGATCCGATAATCAAGCATTGAACGTGTTCTATTTCTTGAGACATAGTATTTATTTTAAAACGCAAAATTACGCTTTTGCATCAGCATGTACAAGTATGCGGTTGCAGCCATGGTAATTTGATAAAGTGATTATATTACTTGTTTGCAGCCGCTCGTTCTGTTTCCAGCTGCTTCTTCGACTTCCTTGAGGTAGACACAACTTTGTCGTTCTTAAACTGGTAAACAACACGGCCACCTTTGGTTACCCAGGTGCCTTCTTTTTTGTTATTTACAAAGTTACCCAAGATTTCAAGATTTCCTTTATAATCGAAATTTCGGTATTCACCTTCCATAAGGTTCCGGCTGTAGTGCATAACGTCCTTAATACTACCATTTTGATAATAGGTAAACCAGCGACCTTCACGTAAACCGTCTCTGAAGGTGCCCCGGAGGTTGATAAAGCGCTCTTTTCCGTTTGGTGGAATGACGTAGTTTCCCATAGGTGAAAGCACTTCAACCCAGTCATAATAAACAAAGTCACCATGAGGAACCTTGAAGATATCGTCCTTGTAAGAGCCAGTCATCATCAAATAACCCTCTGCATCAAACTTCTTAACCGTATACACAGAGTCGCCCGTTACCCGGCCGATTAATGCATAAGAATAGGCCTCGGTGGAGTCTGTGACAATCTCGTCGTCTTCATTAAAGTACACTGTTTTAACTTGCGCCTGAACGGCCGCATAGCTCATCATTATAACCAGCAGTAAAAAAATCTTTTTCATTTGATGTCCAGTAAGCGTCTAAGTTTGAATGATCCCTACATTAAAGGCCTTTTTAATAGGCGACTGATTAGCTGCTTCAATGCCCATTGAAATTACCTTTCTTGTTTCCAGCGGATCAATAATGCCGTCTACCCACAGCCTCGAAGCCGCATAAAATGGCGTAGTCTGACTATTGTAGCGATCTGTGGTCTCCCGCAATAATTCAGCCTCTTTCTCTGGCGTAATTGTTTCGCCCTTGGCTTTTAACGAAGCGACTTGAATTTGTAATAATGTTTTTGCCGCCTGAGCGCCACCCATCACCGCAATCTTAGCACTTGGCCAGGCATAAATTAGCCTCGGGTCGTATGCTTTTCCGCACATGGCATAATTACCAGCACCATATGAATTCCCAATAATGATGGTAAACTTAGGCACTACGGAGTTTGCGACTGCATTAACCATTTTTGCTCCATCCTTAATGATTCCAGCATGTTCCGACCTGCTACCAACCATAAAGCCAGTAACATCTTGTAAGAAGACCAGCGGAATCTTCTTCTGATTGCAGTTCATGATAAACCTTGCTGCTTTATCAGCACTGTCTGAGTAGATTACCCCTCCAAACTGCATTTCTCCTTTCTTAGATTTTACTACTTTACGTTGATTGGCAACGATGCCCACTGCCCAGCCATCAATCCGGCCAAGCCCGCAAACGATGCTTTGTCCATACAACTGCTTGTATTCTTCAAATTCTGAGTCGTCAACTAGACGATGGATAATATCCAGCATCTCGTAAGGCTTCTCCCTGTTTTCGGGAAGAATTCCATAAAGCTCTTTTGGATCAGCTTTCGGCATCGCAGGCTTAATACGATCAAAGCCCGCATGCTCCGGTGCACCTAACATGCTCATGATCTTCTTGATGCTATCTAAACAGGCCTGATCATTCGGGTGCTTGTAGTCGGTAACACCTGAGATCTCACAGTGCGTTGTGGCACCGCCCAATGTTTCATTATCAATGTCCTCACCAATTGCCGATTTTACCAGGTAAGAACCTGCAAGGAAAACAGAACCCGTGCCTTCAACAATCATTGCTTCATCGCTCATGATGGGCAGATAAGCACCCCCTGCTACACAGGAACCCATAATTGCTGAAATCTGGACAATGCCATCGGCAGACATCATCGCATTGTTTCTGAACATGCGCCCGAAGTGTTCCTTATCAGGGAAAATTTCATCCTGCATAGGCAAATAGACACCGGCACTGTCTACCAGGTAGATAACCGGCAGGCGATTTTCCATCGCAATTTCCTGTGCACGCAAGTTTTTCTTTGCGGTCATCGGGAACCAGGCACCAGCCTTTACAGTAGCATCATTCGCAACAATCATGCACTGTCGGCCAGAAACATACCCGATGCCACAGACCACGCCTGCAGATGGACAACCACCTTGGGCTTCGTACATGCCTTCAGCTGCAAAAGCACCAATTTCTAAAAAGTCACTATTGTCATCGATGAGGTAATCTATGCGTTCGCGAGCCAGCAGCTTGCCTTTCTCCTTCTGCTTGGCTGCACTTTTCTCCCCGCCGCCTTTGTATATTTGTTTCAACCTGCTTTTAACATGAAATGCAAGTTGCTTGTTGATATCTTCGTTCTTATTGAATTCTATGTTCATTTAGGCAAGGTATGGCTTAATTACATCAAACTATAGTCTGATTTGGGTTTTGGTATAGCCCTTAATTATATCGGCAGGGCTATGTCTACCTTAGCGGAGTATTTCTTCTATGCGGACCAATTCTTCCGGAGTGAAATCAAGCCGCTCCAGGCATTTCAGCGAATCCGCCAGCTGCTCCGGCCTACTCGCACCGACCAACACGGAAGTCACACGCGGATCTTTTAATAACCATGATAAAGCCATCTGCGCTAAAGATTGTCCTCTTGATGAGGCAATATCATTCAACTTTCTTACTTGCTGCACTTTATCAGCCGTAATCTCATTTATTTGTAGATGTCCGCTAGCTTTTGCCGCTCTTGAATCGTCCGGAATGTTGTTCAGGTACTTGTCCGTCAGAAGACCCTGTGCAAGTGGCGAAAATGGAATACAGCCCACACCCCGCTCCTCCAGCAAGTTCAACAATCCGCCTTCTACCCAGCGTTCCATCATGGAATATTTCGGTTGATGTATCAAGCATGGCGTACCCAGATCATTTAAAATGTCGAATGCCCGGGCGGCAAGATCTGCAGGATAGTTAGAGATGCCCACATATAATGCCTTGCCTTGTCGCACAAATAAATCAAGTGCACCCATGGTCTCTTCTAGTGGCGTTTCCGGATCCGGACGATGATGGTAAAAGATATCAACATAGTCCAGGCCCATCCGCTTCAGACTCTGGTCTAAACTCGCCGTGAGGTATTTCTTAGATCCAAAATCACCGTAAGGCCCTGCCCACATGTCGTATCCGGCTTTCGTGGAAATAATTAGCTCGTCACGATAAGGTAGGAAGTCTTGCTTTAAGAGCTTTCCAAAATTACTTTCCGCAGTACCATATGGTGGACCGTAATTATTCGCTAAATCGAAATGTGTGATGCCGCTGTCGAATGCCAGTTGAAGGATCTGTCTATAATTTTCGGGGACATCTACGTCCCCGAAATTATGCCATAATCCCAATGAAATTAAAGGCAACTTAATTCCACTCTTACCGCATCTGCGGTACTCCATTTGATTATATCTGTCTGGTGATGCCGTGTAAGTCATACTATTTCGTGCTTGTCGCTTCTTCAGTCTTTGGGTTCCACTCTTCAGTGCTATAGTTTATTTTCCACAAGGCATAACGTTTAAGCTGGCGCTTCAATCTCGGCTGAAAATTATCCCAATCTTTATGCTCTTTCTTGCTCCAAAGCACTTCGCTCAATGCAGTCATGCGTGGAAAAATCATGTACTCCAGTTTTTTAGCGTTTTTAACATATTCTGTCCATAGATTCGCTTGCGCGCCCAAAACATATTTGTGCTCATCTGCTGCCAATTCACTTGGTATAGGCTCGTAGTTGTAAACCTTTTTAAGTGGAATATACCCACCGATCGTTACAGAATCTTCTTTCTTGGTCTGTGAATAATCAAAGTAAACGTAAGTAGTTGGGGTCATGATCACATCGTGCTTCTGTTTTGCTGCTTCAATTCCACCCTTTTCACCTCTCCAGCTCATCACCGTTGCATTAGGAGCCAATCCGCCTTCCAGGATTTCATCCCATCCGATGATTTTCTTGCCTTTAGCGTTGATGTATTTTTCCATCCTTTGTATGAAATAGCTTTGCAATTCATGCTCATCTTTAAGGCCTTTTTCTTTGATCAGCTGCTGACAGAATGCTGAACGCTTCCAGTTTTCTTTTGGACTCTCATCACCACCAATATGTATGTAGGGCGCTGGAAACAATGCCACTACTTCATCAATAACGTCTTCAAGAAATTTAAAGGTCTTCTCTGAAGGACTGAATACGTCTTCAAACACACCCCAGGTCTGTTGAACCTGCTTACCAGTCGTCGGACCAGCCCATACTGTTTTTGGTGGGAACTTGGTAGACTCTTCAGGGAAAGTGCTCAATTCCGGATAAGCTGCAATTGCCGCAGAGGCGTGACCAGGCATTTCAATTTCTGGTATAATGGTTACATATCTGGTCTGCGCATAACGCACAACTTCTTTTACCTCTTCCTGCGTGTAAAAACCGCCGTATTTTTGATTGTCATTGCCAGTGCCCGGGAACCGACCAATAATGGTCCCGTTTCTATAGCCACCAACGCTGGTTAATTTTGGATATTTCTTAATTTCAATGCGCCAGCCCTGATCTTCTGTCAAATGCCAATGAAAATAATTCATTTTATGCATCGCGATATAGTCGATGTATTTCTTGATGTAAGAAACAGGGAAGAAGTGTCTTCCAACATCCAGGTGCATGCCACGATAGCCAAATCTAGGCTCATCCTTTACTTGTACTAAAGGAATGGACAAAGCGCTAGCTTTCTCTACTGGCAGGAGCTGTATAAGCGTTTGAACGCCGTAGAAAACACCTTCCGGGTTTGCACCTGTAATTTCTACCCCATTCTTGGATGATCCGAATTTATATGCACCCAAAGTGTTGGACATCCCTTTATTGAGACTGAGCGAAATGGCGTTTGGTGTCGCAACTTTGCTTGTCGCCAGTTGAAATCCGTAAATATCACGCAGAAATTCATTCAAGAATGTCGCGGAAGTTTGCGCCTGGGCATCCTTAACAATCAGTTTTGTTTTCGAATTGATGACAAATGTGCCTTGCTGAGTGGTCATTTCTGCAGGCTTTGGAATGATCTCCACCTGCGCCTTAGCGACGATAAAGCTTCCCATTAACAGGAGCATACCTATTGCTTTTTTCATGTTCATATTTGGTTTGTTTTTTAGTTTTTGATTAGATGTGGTATGAAGTTCGAAGTATTTTCGGTTATCACGCCGCTGCTTTCCCGTATTCCGATGCCCGCGGCCTCCTGCCCGATTACCCAGGAACCGATTACAGCAGTCTTTCCGGTGTATTTTGGAACGTCAAAATGAGCTTGGCAGATGAAACCCTCAGCACCATATTCCCCTTTGGTCTGCGCCTCAACATAGCCGTTGCGAATGATCTGGATGTTGGCGCCCTCGCGACTTAATATTGGTTTTCGCACATAGTTCGTTAAAGTATTTTCCGCCTCTGTATAAGCTTCGAGCAAATACGGGGACTCCGGAAATAACTCCCACAGAATTGGAAGAATCGCTTTATTCGACAAGATCATTTTCCATGCGGGCTCAACCCAATGTATATCTGTCTTCAGGAGCAGCTTCTCGAAGAAAGGCTCCTCAACCATCCACTCCCATGGATATAGTTTGAAAATGTTACGAATGGTCTGGTCTTCCATGTCTACAAATGTACCGCTGGCATCATCCCAACCAATATCATCCATGAAAATCAACCTGGTATCAAGTCCAGCCTGAATGGCACAATCGCGCAGGTATTCCACCGTTGTCAGATCCTCCAGTGATCCCTTGATACAGGCAAAGTGCAGCGGACCATCATGCAGATAAGGTTGCAGGTGCTTCCAGTAAGCAATTAGCTGTTCATGAATTAAATTAAACTGGTCAGCGCTTTTATCATAATCCTGCAGCCAGAACCATTGCACAATCCCGACTTCAAACAAAGATGTTGGGGTATCTGCATTGAACTCAAACAGCTTGATTTCCGATCCATTATAACCAAGATCAAAGCGTCCGTAAATCGAGGGCTCATCTGCTTCCCAGCTGTGTTCAATGTACTTAATTGCTTGCTCAGGTATAGAAAACAGCGGATATAACTTATGGTCAATTACATGTTGAACAGCAATCAAACACATGCGCCACAACTCCTTCGTGGCTTTTTCAAGTGCGGCAATCTCTGCGCTGTTCAGCTGATAATAAGCGTCTTCCTTCCAATAAGGAACATCATCGGTATGAAAGCCGAAGCCAAGTTGCTCAACAGCAGCTTGCCAGTTATTTCTAGCCGTTATGGATACACGCTTCATCAGGCACCAACCTTGAAAGACCGGGAACCTCCGAAGCCACCACGAAGGGCTTTGCTCTTCGCTGCTGAACTGCCGATGTTTGAACTCCTGCTTAATGCACCTGAATAGTAGCCCGCATGCCTGAAGCCATTTGCGCCAAACATCCCGTATGGCCTGAATGCATAGTACCAAAGGAATAAAGGTAAATATGAACCTTGAGTATGCGTGTAAGAAGCTGTTGAATCCGAGCGCATATAAACTTCATTACTGTCCCAAGTGGGTTCAGTTGGTTCCGACTTATTGCATGCAGCTAACGCGGATGTGATCAAAACAAGCGTCACATATTTAGATTTCTTCATGCTACTTCACCGTAATAAATATTTTGTAATTTTTCTGAATCGTTGCTGTCGTGTCATCACCGGAACTGGTTTTAACAACTTCAGTCGAAGTACCTAAGGCAGGTACCGTATCTAAATCAATAACGGTTTTTTCCTGTTGGCCTTTTACCCAGAAAATCTTTTCCGTTTTCATGACATCACGTGCGGAGTCAAGATGGTTTATTTCGACCTTCATCTCCACAGCACCATCCTTGTCGACCTCTTTTACTCTATCTTCATCATTCTGCTGTTGACAGCTCAGTAAAACAAGCGCTGACAACAAGGAGAACCACAATCCATTTTTCATTGATATTGATTATTTGGCCTAAAATAATGATTTTCCCAGCCAAATAATCAACATCTATAGCCCTTTATTTCCTTGATGTGGCGAATAACATCCTGAACTTTGCCAGTTTCGGATCAATGACCGCCTGACAATAGCCCTCCTCAGGATGCTTCAAATAAAAGTCCTGGTGTTCTGATTCCGCAAGGTAAAATGCTTCAAGCTGCTTGATCTCCGTAACAATTGGGCGGTCAAATATGGCCTGCATTTCAGCAAGTACCTTTTCGGCACTGCGCCTTTGATCATTGTTACTTACCAGTATAATACTTCTGTACTGCGTCCCCACATCTGCACCCTGCTGGTTGGGCGTTGTCGGATTATGCGTGCTTAAATGGATTCTTAACAGATCTTCATAGGTTATTTCTGCCGGATTAAAAGTCACCTGCACCACTTCAGCGTGGCCGGTTCTCCCTGAACAAACTTCCCGGTATGTGGGATTTGCAATTGCACCACCACTATAGCCACTTTCAACGGTTTCAACGCCCTTAAGTTCCTTAAAAATGGCTTCTGTACACCAGAAGCACCCACCCCCCAGAACAGCTTTCTCAAATAGCGTTTCTATTTTATTCAGGGATAGCGCATTCATGCAATACCTTAATCCACTTGGAGGCGGACCATCTGGGAACACGTGACCCAGGTGGGCATCACAGGTACTACATAGCGCCTCAATGCGGCGCATACCGTAACTTCTATCATTTTCATAGGCGATAGCACCCGGTTCAATAGGCTGTGTAAAAGATGGCCAGCCGGTGCCGGAATCGAACTTCTCGCGCCCGTCGAACAACAGGGTGCCACAACAGGCACAAGCGTACAGACCGGGCTCGAATGAACTGCACATCGCTGCGCTATATGCACGTTCCGTACCCTTCAGCCGGGTTACCTCATAAACCTCGGGGCTTAATACTGCGCGCCATTCCTCAGGCGTTTTCACAACCCTTTGGCTGGCTACAGGGTTGCCATGGTTTACAAACTTGAGGACATCTATATATTTTAACATCAGTCGGATCTTTAGTATTCAGACCGGTTCTTTTTCAACGCTTCCAACCTGGCCCTTTGTGCAGCAGCGCGGTGGCGCAGCCTTTCCTTCATCTCCTCATCCTGCTCAAGTTCTTCCGTATGATGATCTATCCAGGCTTGATATTGCTGTTCCTGATGATCAACATTGATGTTTAACTTACGTTGCAAGTTCTCACGTTTTGTTCTTAACTCCTGTAAGGTGTTGTTCCAATCCGCCTTTGTTGCGCCATCGGCCTCCAGATATTTCGTTTCTGCTTCCTTAATGTCCTCTCCAACTTTAGTGAGTTCAGAGTGCGCCGGAACATACACCTGTTCGTCCAGATTGTATCTGCTTAGATCACTTGTAAGCGAAAGCATTGCTGTATTCAAAGGCACTTCCCAGTCCTCCCAAATATGCGCAACCAGTACCGACCGGCCATTAGGTACATTCGCCGCGACAGCATCCAGGTAGTCCGAAACATTTTCAGCACGCAGGGTTTCAGAAGCAGATCCGGCGATCATCCCGCCGGCAACACCGACCAGTAATCCTAGTGGTCCGGCGAGCAGCCCGATTAATCCACCAAGCACCCCACCACCAAGCGTACCAGATCCGGCATCGCTATCTTTAGCCGACCGAATGGAAGTTTTCCCCTCCGCATCTTTTGTCAGTATATAGGTTTCCCCAACAGAAATATCCTTATTATTGCCAAGTTGCTGAATGGCCTGTAAGCCTTTGAAAGCCTCAACTTCTGAGTTGAATACGGCTTGAATCATCTTTTCCATGGTATTAACAATTGTTTTAATAATACATTAAATACAATTTTTACGGAAGTAAGTTTTCGAGGCCACGACTTTGTATGCCTAGGTCAGGTTCCTATCCTTGAACCACACCTCATCAGGTGTTGCAGAAAAATGCATCATTTTCTCCAGCAGTTCCAGCGGATCCTGCTCATTAAACACCAGATCACGGTTTGTCTTTTTCAGGTAGCGTTGCGCTACCATAACGTCCATCTGCGCGAACAGGTGATCATAGTACCCACCTAAATTTAACACGCCAATAGCCTTGTTGTGAAGGCCAAGCTGAAGCCAGGTTAGTACTTCAAAGAACTCTTCCAGCGTTCCAAAGCCGCCTGGAAGGATCATAAAGCCATCAGCAAGATCAGCCATTCGCTGCTTACGTTCGTGCATGTTGGTCGTAACAATCATCTCGGTTAAACTTTTATGTCCCACCTCTTTGTCCATCAGAAACTGAGGAATGATGCCCGTCACTTCACCGCCATGCCTTAGCATGCCGTCTGCAATCAAGCCCATAACCCCAACACTACCACCACCATAAATCAGGCGAATGCCACGACTTGCCATCTCTGCCGTTAGTTTCTCGACAGCCGCCTTAAGTAAGGGATCACCATTAAAGTTGGCACCACAGTAAACACAAATTGATTTCATAAATTTTTCACTTAATAACGAATATAGCTATTGGAAAGCTTCTCAGAAAAGAAGTTCCTTGCAGAAACAAAAAAGCCCCATGTGGCAATTGCCATATTGGGGCTTCATATACTTATATATTAGCGTCGCCCTGTGGGCGACCGTATAGTTACTATCGTGAGTAATTCGGTGCTTCTTTAGTAATGGAAACATCATGTGGGTGACTTTCACGCATACCGGCAGCAGTGATACGAACAAATTTAGCATTTTGAAGTGCCTCAATCGTTGCGGCACCGCAGTAATGCATGCCGGCACGTAATCCACCGATGTATTGATATATCACCTCACCCAGGGTTCCTTTATAAGGTACACGCCCTACGATGCCTTCCGGAACAAGTTTCGTTACCACATCTTCCTCATCCTGAAAATAGCGGTCCTTAGATCCTTGTTGCATGGCTTCTACAGAACCCATACCACGGTAAGACTTAAATTTACGTCCTTCATAGATGATGGTCTCACCTGGTGATTCCTCAACACCAGCAAACAATGAGCCTGCCATGATGGTACTTGCACCAGCAGCAATTGCCTTCACAATATCACCGGTTTGCTTAATACCACCATCTGCAATTACAGGAATACCAGTTCCTTTAAGCGCTTGCGCGCATTCGTAAACGGCATAAAGTTGAGGTACACCAACACCTGCAATGATACGGGTCGTACAGATTGACCCTGGACCAATTCCGACTTTAACGGCATCAGCACCTGCTTCAGCCAAAGCCCGTGCCGCATCAGCCGTTGCAATATTTCCGGCAATTACCTGAAGATCAGGGAAACGTTTTTTGATGGCAACAACCATGTCGATTACGCCTTTAGAATGCCCATGCGCAGTATCAACTGTAACGACATCCACACCGGCTTGCACCAATGCTGCAACGCGGTCAATGTTGTCAGCTGCAACACCAACTGCCGCACCAACCCGAAGTCGGCCATGCTCATCTTTGCATGCTTTAGGGAAATTCTTGAATTTCTGGATGTCTTTGAAGGTAATTAACCCGGCCAGACGTCCCTCCTTATCAACAACCGGCAGCTTTTCTATCTTGTAGTCCTGAAGGATTTCTTCAGCTTGAAATAAAGTTGTACCCTCCGCAGCAGTGATCAGGTTTTCCTTTGTCATCACCTCAGAGATGGGACGCTGCATGTTTTTCTGAAATCTTAGGTCTCGATTAGTGATGATCCCAACCAACTTGCGGTCCGCATCAATAACCGGTATGCCACCAATTCTGTATTTATTCATGATCTGAAAAGCATCAGCAACTTTAGCATCCTTGCTCAAAGTTACCGGATCCTGGATCATGCCGCTTTCCGACCGCTTTACTTTGCGAACTTCGTCAGCCTGATGCTCAATGCTCATGTTCTTATGAAGCATGCCGATGCCGCCTGCTTGTGCAATAGCAATAGCAAGATTAGATTCCGTAACCGTGTCCATGGCAGCAGAAACAACAGGAACGTTAAGGCGTATTTTCTTAGTTAAATATGTTTGCGTGTCCACGTCACGTGGAAGCACTTCGGAATATGCGGGTACCAACAACACGTCGTCGTAAGTCAGTCCTTCTGCAATAAATTTTTGGGGGTCGAGTTGCATAGCAAATAATTTAGGAGTTATTATTTGCCGGGCAAAACTACATTAATATTAGAGAATACACAAGGGCGCAAGCTATATACCTGGTCTTTTAACCTGAAACTGACAATTATTCAGTTTCAGGCTCTGTATGTTGACGCAATTGTTTCGGACCTTGAGGCCAGATAAATGCAGTCGTTTGTTTTTTCCAGCCCAGGCTCGTGTAAAAGTCGCCCTTGCCAGGTGCTGCTGTCAAAGTCACAAAGTGATAGTTTTCAAGTTTTTCATTGATTTTAGTAACCAGACTTTTGCCTAGTCCCAAACCCTGATAGGCCGGGTCAACAATAATGTCACCGAGTTGAGCGTAATAACGACCATCATCAATGGTTCTCCCAAAGGCGATGATCTGCTCCTCATAGTAAACGAAAAGCGTAATGCTGCTCTTACTAAAAGCAAGTTTGATCTCCTCTTCAACACGGGTGCGCCAGTTAACGTTATAGAACATCGAACAGATGTGCGTCCAGTCTATATTGTCAAGGTTTGGATTAAAAGTAAAGACAAGTTTATCTTTATCTAAGTGCGGCATATATATTAAATTTGTTTACCAACAACTACACTGGTGAAATGTTCCAATTTTAGATAGTTATTTGCCAGCGCAATAATTTCATCTGGTGTTATTGTCTTTACTATGTTGATGTAACGATCATAGTAACCATAATCCAGCTTCGAGAAATATAGATTTTTAAACTTGTCAGCGTGAGAAAAGGCATTCTCAAGGCTACCCAACATGGCACCTAACATATAGTTACGAACCAGATCGAGTTCTTGTGTTTCCACAAGCTGGTTTTTAAGCAGTTCAATTTCAAGCGTAATCTCGTTGATGGCGTCATTACAAACTTCTGCACCAACCTCAGTCGCAATGAAGAAATACCCGGCATCACGTAAAGAAACGACAGCGGAACCGATGCCATAGGTATACCCTTTATCCTCACGAATGTTTGCCATCAGCCTGGAGCCAAAATAACCACCAAGTAAGGTATTTAGCACCTGAAATCCCGGAAAGTCTGGGTGGCTGCGATTAATCGCCAACCGTCCCATGCGAATTGCCGATTGCACCGCATCCGGGCGATCTATAAAAATGTGCTTTCTGTCATTGAGTTTGAAGTTGAAAACATTCAACTTTGATGGTGTTGATTCACCCCAACTGCCTCCAAAATTCAAATTCAGTTGTTTGAAGGCTTCATCGTCAAATTTACCTGCGGCGAAGATCGTGCAGTTCTCAGGCTTATAAGCCGATTTAAAATATTCAAGTAAATCCTGACGTTGGATAGCGTCATAGTGCGATGGCTCGATATCAGAACCGTAGCTTGTGTCACCGAATATCTCATTGGCAAAATGCTTACGGGCAAGGTAGTCGTTCTTTTGCATGTTCACCTGAAGCGATTGCTTCTGATTTTGCACAAAGATGGCAAGCTCCTGTTGCGGAAAGATGCTCTCCGTGATGATGGATTTCAAAATCGGCAAAACAGCCGCAAGATGTTTATTTAGCGTATAAACACGGACACTGCTTTGGTCCGCGCCATATTCTGTTTGTAGAAAAGCACCATAGTAGTCAACCTGTTCAGCAATTTCCTTAGCGCTGAGCGTTGGCGTACCATTGTTAATCAGCTGGTTCACCGCTATCGCTTGAAGTGGCTTATTTGCATCGAAATTAACGTTTTCAAAAATAAATTCTATTCTTACAAGTGGTTGTTGCCCGGCATTAATGGTGAAAACTGGAATACCGTTATCTAACAGCTGCTGTACTGGAGCGAGAAAGTTTATATCATTAACCTGTCTGAATTCAGGTGTTAGCGTTCTATTAAGCATCTTTTTTGATCAAATAATACAATGTGGAACATTTGTCTGGATGGAAAGTTGCCTGCGCCGCTTCCTGAATCTTCTCCGGCGTTACAGCCAGGTACTTGTCAATCTCTGCGTTCAGCCAATCTGCATCACCCAATAGTTCATAATAAGCAAGGTTCATCGCCTTATCAAGCAGGCTGAGCTCTGCAAAGACCATAATGGATTCTGACTTATTTTTCACCTTGGTGATTTCTTCATCCGTAACCAGCATCGTTTTAATGAATTCCAGTTCCTTCCAAACTGCCGCTTCGGCTTCCGCGACCGTAACGCCTTCGATCAACTTGCCTTCAATCACAAACAAACCTTCATCCATGCTACTGGTGATGTAAGCGTGTATGTCGCTAAAAAGCTGTTGTTCCTTTAAGAGGCTGTTGTACAAACGCGATGACTGCCCTTGCGATAATACATCCGACATTAAGTCGAAGGTTTGATAAGCAGGATCTCGTCGGGCCGGCATTTTAAATGCCATATATATCGCATTTAAAGGCACATCAGCGTAAACGATTTCCTTCCTTGGAACTCTTTGTTCAGGCTCCACCGGAAGGTTTCTCAGGTATTTATTCCCAGAAGGTATCGGTGCAAACCATTTCTCCGCAAGCTGTCTAACCTCTTCTGTTTTCACATTACCCCCAACAACCATAATGGCATTGCTTGGATTATAGTGTTTATTGAAAAATGCTTTCACATCCTCCATCCTGGCATGTTCAATCTGCGCCAGATCCTGGCCGATGGTTGCCCATTGGTAAGGGTGAACCTGGTAAGCTAAAGGACGAAGTTTCAACCATACGTCACCATAAGGCTGATTCAAGTAGCGTTGTTTAAACTCCTCACATACTACATTACGCTGCGTTTCCAGACTCTTCTCCGAAAAGGCCAGGCTCAACATCCGGTCGCTTTCCAACCAGAAGGCAGTTTCGAGGTTTGTTGCAGGTAAGGTGATGTAATAGTTCGTGATGTCGTTACTGGTGAAAGCATTGTTTTCTCCACCTACCCTTTGCAGGGGTTCATCGTAACTCGGAATATTAATAGAACCTCCAAACATGAGGTGTTCAAACAAATGGGCGAACCCGGTTTTCCCAGGCTCTTCGTCTCTGGCGCCTACATCATAAAGAATGTTTAGCACGGCCATTGGTGTTGTATCATCTTCATGAACCAAAACCCGGAGGCCATTGGATAATGTAAAACGGTTAAAATCTACCATAAAATATAAAAAAGTTCTGGCAAATATAGCTATTCGCGACAGGTGAAATGTGATATTCTTGTGAAATAATAATCTCATAGGTAATGGTATATTTGTCCTATGAATACTGCCAATTTACTGGAACGGGCCTTGAATTTTGACTTCTTATCACAAGAAGAAGGTGTCTTTTTATATCATCATGCGGGTACAGCTGAACTCGCCTATGTTGCCAACGAACTGCGTAAAAAACAAGTTCCTAGCGGGAAGGTCACCTGGCAAATCGACCGGAATGTAAATACCACAAACGTGTGCATTGCAAACTGTAAGTTCTGTAACTTTTTCAGACGCCCCGGTCATGAGGATAGCTACATTACGGATATCGAAACTTACAAGCAAAAGATTGAAGAAACTTTTAGATTAGGCGGTGATCAATTGCTCCTGCAAGGTGGGCACCATCCGGATCTGGGCCTAAGTTTTTATGCCGATTTGTTTAAGAAACTAAAGGAACTTTATCCAGATCTAAAGCTACATGCTTTAGGCCCCCCAGAGATTGCACACGTCGCAAAGCTCGAAGGTATGACGCATACAGAAGTGTTAAGTGCCTTGAAGGCGGCAGGCATGGATTCTCTCCCTGGAGCAGGTGCAGAAATCCTGAACGACCGTGTCCGCAGGTTGATTTCTAAAGGCAAGTGTGGTGGACAAGAATGGTTGGACGTGATGCGGGCAGCGCATCAGTTGGACATTACCACGTCGGCCACCATGATGTTCGGGCATGTGGAAACCATCGAGGAGCGCTTTGAGCATCTGGTATGGATTAGAGAGGTACAGTCTGAAAAACCTGCAGATGCTAACGGCTTTCTTGCTTTCATACCATGGCCATTTCAAGACGATGGTACGCTACTTAAACGCCTTCGCGGCATAAGCAACAACGTGTCTGGTGATGAATATATTCGGATGCTGGCACTAAGTCGTATTATGCTACCGAACATTAAGAACATTCAGGCAAGCTGGCTTACTGTAGGTAAGTCCGTAGCGCAGATCTGTCTGCATTCAGGTGCCAATGATTTCGGCTCAATCATGATTGAGGAGAATGTGGTATCCGCAGCGGGTGCGCCACATCGTTTTACCGCAAAGGGTATTCAGGAAGCCATCATGGAAGCTGGATTTATCCCGCAGCTACGTGGTCAGAAATATAACTATCGTGAACTACCAAAAGAAATGGAAGAACAGGTAATAACTTACTAGGACAACAAGTAAACTTCCTTTTCTTAATGATATAAAAAAACGGCGGCCGAGAAATCGACCGCCGTTTTTGTTTCTTGCTAAAATTAAATGTTCACTTTAAATTGCCCTAAAACAGTTCTTAGTGCAGCTACAGTGATCGGTTCATCGAAAGCTTCAGAAGCTCTCGCCGAATCAATAGCTGAGTTACCATTGATACCTGTGATGGTATTTCCCGCCTGTTGTACGTTCTCTTCACCAGCATAAGCACCTTGACCTAACCGGCCATCTGTTTCGTCATTTAAAGATATCCAGGGCTGTAAAGTTCCTGATTGTCCCCTGCTGATACGCATCAACCTGATTTTGGTCGAGTGACGTGCTTCTACAGCATGCATGCCCAAAGCAGCAGAAAGATATGGACTGCCTAATAAATCTCCGGCAACACCCTTAGTGGCGCGCAAGCCAGTATCTTCAAGGCCTTGTGCAATCTGAAGAAAACTACGGAAGTTTTTAAAAGGTTCAGAGAACTCCTTGTTTCCTGTATAATCGTATGAGCCCACGCCTACAGGTGTACCACCTGCAGCTTTGATCGTATCCTGTAAGAATTTAACATGGCCCAATTCATGATCCCTGATGATTCCAATTGCTGCTTTATCTGCGGCTGCAGTTGATCCGCTACCAAAAGCAGCTTCACTAAAACCTCTTGTATAGAATGCTGCTGAAAAGTGCTCAATTGCAAGACCAATGTTTAGCGCATTTATAATCGCAGGACTAGCAGTCTGTCCGTAAGCCTTTTTGAACATGGTTCCCACAGCAAGTGGTACAGAAGCAGCAGCAACTTTTTTACCAAAGCTAAAGAAGTCCTTCATTGCGGCTCTGCGTGGGCTGATGCGTTCATAGATCTCGCCGTCAACCTTTTCTATTTCATTAAGTATATTTAAAAAATTCATTGTCGTTCTGTTTAAGCTGTTGGTAAATTACTAGCGTTGATTTCAGTAGTGATGTATTTTTTAACACGAGACAACACATCTGCTGGCTTAAGCGGCTGCTCCTGACCATTGGATCCTACAACACCGGCTGTAAAGTCGTTTGGTTTAATCGTTTCGCGGATGTATGCCGCATGTCTTGCTTCTACCGAAACGATCTTCGCAGCAACTGTTAAGAAGTCTTTAGACTTTAACAGTGGTGCTACACCGTTATATGCCGCTACACCAATATCTTCCATTTCTTTAGCCGCCTCCAATACAGATGCACGGTCAGCGAAATTCACCTTACTAAAATCGAAGGCCAGATTTCCGATCTTACCATCACCCAAAACATTTCTCAATAGCTCACGGTGCGCAATTTCATGTAGCTGAATGTCGATCAGATACTCCTTTTCAGTCGTATTTATACCCGACCATGGAGATTCCACAACCTTCGTATAGAATGCAGCTTCCAGCTGTTCAAGCGCATACGCAAAATTTAACAGCCCCGTATCACCCGACCCAAGATTAACTTTGTCTTCTCCAGGTACAATTGGGTCCGTCGGACCAACGTAATCTTTATCTTTGCTACAGCCGGCAGCCATTAATGCTACCCCTACTGCGCTCGCGCCCGCAAACTGGAGGAAGGAACGCCGAGGCAAGGTTGAACTTGAAATACGCTCAGTTTGCTGAGCAGTATCTTGATCTTCTTGTATTATATTCTTCATGGGAATGTAGATTGATTAATTTGCAATTTAGATTAACTACGAATGTTTATGAACTTTTTCGTGGCATTGAGAAAGAAATTGTGTAGTAGTTTCACACTGCTACACAGCTGATTTCTAGTATATTAACACAAACGAATTCGAATGACTAGCACAATTAATGCCATAATCGTTGATGATGAGGAATTTGCAAGATCCTCCCTGTATTTTTTGCTTCAGGAAAATTGTAAAGTGGTGCATATCACTGGAATAGCAAAGTCAGTCGCGGAAGCAAAAACGCTCCTTCAAAAAGATCAGGTACATTTAATTTTTCTTGACATCGCAATGCCTGGTCAGAATGGTTTCGAGCTAATTAGTGCCGCTGAGCAGCATAAAGCACATGTGGTATTCACAACTGCATATGACCAGTATGCACTGAAAGCTATAAAAGCCAACGCACTAGACTATCTTTTAAAACCAATTGATATTGATGAACTTAAAGAAACGGTAGACAAAGCCGTAAAATACATTTCGCTACAGCAGCATGAACCGGTTGCAAACAGCAGACTTTCGAACTTTAAGCAAGACTTAGCGCATAAAAACGTGCGCAAAATTAGTCTACCGAATGGCCAGGGATACACGCTAATTGATTTAAGTCAGATCGTACACATTGAAGCAGACAGTAACTACTCTGTATTCTATTTACATGATGATGAAAAGATTACCGTTTCCAAAGTACTGAAAGAGTACGAAGAAATTCTGCCAGAAGGCGAGTTCGTACGGGTTCATAAGTCAAGCATCGTAAATTTACACTACCTTCAGGAATATAATTCCAGAAATGGCCTGGAACTTACCCTAAAAAATGGACAGCGCATCGCGGTTTCCAGAAGAAGGGCGAGCGACTTCCTGGAACGGGTGAGAAATTATACACAGCTCTAAATTGCGCCTGGTGCTTAAAATAAAGATTCTTTTTACTTCCATTCTACTCCTGCTCTTTTCAACGCAGCTGCTAATCGCGCAGACGAGCTACATCGAACATTACGACATTAAAGACGGACTACCCAGTAACACCTGCTTTTTCAGTATTCAGGATAGCCAAGGCTACATCTGGATAGGTACCGACGCAGGCGTAAGTAGATTCGACGGAAAGTACTTCCGGAATTTCAGTATTGATGATGGTTTGCCCGACAACCAGATCTTACAGATCAAGGAGGATCGCATGGGCAGAATTTGGTTCCTCAGTTTTAGTGGGAAGCTAAGCTATTTTCAAAAGGGTAAAATTTATAATAAATCAAATTCCGAGTTACTTCGAAAGCTGAATATTACGGAAATCATAATATCCTTCTTTGAAGACAACAAGGGCAGGTTGTGGTTCGGCAGTAACAAAAACATCTTGTACATGTACGATGGCGACAAGCTTTTGCGCTTTAGTTCCAGGGATATGAACAAGCAGTTTATTAATGCCTCGGTGTACCAGGATGCACAGCAGAACATCTGGATCATAAACGAGCATGCTGTGATGCGCTATAAAAACGGCAGTTTTTATCCTGCAACGCACATCCCTAATACGCTATCCTACAAAACAATAGATATCAAGACCGGAGGCAAACTGCTGCTGCTTGATGCAACCGGTTTGAGATCACTTGATAATGGTATAAGTACAATTGAGCTCCATATTCCTAAAGCCATGCTCAACACTAAGCTTGGCTTCATTCATGCCAGCGCCACGGAATTATGGCTCAGCAACAACGAAGGCGTAACCGTGTATCAGAAAGGATCGCCTGCAAAACAGTACCTGCACAACATACCAACCAGCCAGGTAATTAAGGATAGATCCGATAACATGTGGTTCACCACGTCAAATGGGATTTACATGCTCCCCCGTGAGGAAAATCGAACTTACATAATCGGGCAGGCAGAAGGACTATCCAGCAATTATATAAAAAGTATTTCCAAAGATAAGCATAGACGATTATGGTTAGGGATGGATAAGGGCGTCATAAACGTCCTGGAGAAAAACGCTGTTTCCATTCGTGAACTCAGGCTGGAGACTATCGGTGCTAAAGGGAATATTAAGCAGCTGCATATTGATAGCCTAAATCAGTCGATGTACTTCAGCACCGATTTCAGTATTGGACGTATTAACGACATCTATGGCGTACAAAAACCGGAGTTGCTGCAAGAAGTCACCAATTCAGTTATCGCCGTTAAAAATTTTAGCCTCAGTTCTAGGAATGAGCTGGCGATTGCGTCTGCCTCAGGCGTTTTCTCTATCAAAAATCCCTTACAAAACTTTCAGTTCCATGCCTTGAAGCTGAGCAAAGGCCAAAACTTCTATGCTGGCCGGGCTTATGCTGTTCACTTCAACCAAGAAGGTGCACTCTGGTACTCAAACATTGACGGCTTAAACGCCATCGGAGCGCCTGGCCTTATTACAGCTGCGGATAGAGCATACTTCAGCGAAAAACGCATTAATGACATTAACACATTAGAGAATGGCATGCTTGTAATCGCGACGGACGGGTACGGACTTGCCTATATTCAGGACGGAAAAATCATCAAGAAGATCACCGTCAACGATGGCCTTGCCGACAACATTTGCAAAAAGCTCTTTGTGGATGGTAATCACCTCTGGGTTATTACGAACAATGGTATTAACAACATCTGTATAGACGGGCCGGAAATTGAGATTCAAAGTTTTGAATATACAAACGCCCTGTTAAAGAACGATGTTAACGACCTTTACATCGGCAAAACAACAGCCTACTTTGCAACAAATAATGGCTTAGTCTATTTTCCTAAGAAGGGCTTCACGAAGAAGAATAAAGCCCCTAAGGTTATCGTGTCCGCAATCTTAAACAACAACAGTAATCTGGAGGTTGCCGACACTCTCCAGGCGTTGAACCCATCAAAAAACAACATTACTTTTATCTTTAGCGCGATAGACTTTCAAAAACAGGATTTACTATACCGGTTCAGACTCAAACCAGAAGACACCTGGACAGAAACCCGAAACCGTCGCCTGGAATTCTCCTCTTTATCACCAGGCAATTACACTTTCGAAATCAGTACCAGATCTAACAGCACAGACTGGAGTGATCCGACAAGAATAAAGTTCAAGCTGGAGGAACATTTCTGGCAAAGAAACTGGTTCATTCTGGTGCTGTTAATAGCGGCGAGTTTCACTTTCTACAAGATTGCCGTAATTATCACCAAATGGCAGAAAAACCAGGAACAAAAACAACTTGTGCTGAAACATAAAATCCTCATCCTGGAGCAGCGTGCCCTTCTGGCGATGATGAACCCACACTTTATTTTTAATGTGATGAACTCTGTGCAACATTACATCAATACAAAGGATACGTCCTCTGCCAACAAGATATTAACAGGCTTTGCGAGATTGATTCGTAAGAATCTTGAAATATGTACCAAAAGCTTCATCTCCCTGGAGGAAGAGCTTGAATATTTAAACCTTTACCTCGGACTGGAGAAAAAACGTTTTGGAGGAAAATTAAATTATACCATAGAGATCGATCCGAATATTGATAAAGAAGAGATTTTAATCCCTTCTATGCTGCTCCAGCCCTACATAGAAAATGCAATCTGGCATGGCATCATGCCTAAGGAGGAAGGTGGCCACATTAACATCACCATGGAGGTTGTAGATCAGGAACAGTTGCTCATCAACATTGTTGATGATGGGATCGGCATTGAGAATTCCCAGAAATTAAAGAACACCGATCATGCGAGTAAGGGAATGAGTCTCACACAGGAACGTGTACAATTGTTGAATCAAACTGAAGACATATTTATACAAATCGACATCAGACAACGGGGTGAAACCGGCACAATGGTAACAATACAGATCCCGATTCGATAAATATTACCGTTTACTCAGGATAGACTACCACTAACTCAAATAATCTGCTGGGTTCTTAAGTTTGTACTAAACTTGTATCAGAAATTAAACAAACATGGTTTGTTAAAGCGCGTTCTTATAGAATTGGTCAAAGATATGTTCACCTAACCTAAAAACAATATCTCAATTCAGGGTTTCATTTGTGTGTTAAAAGTGGTAAAGCCAAAATCTTTACCACTTTTTTTTTACCCTGAAATCCCAAGTGTAATTTTCACACATCTTTTAAATTTCAGCTTGTAAGATTTATTTATTTTTTAATTTTGCATGGTACAACCAATACACCCCAAAAAAACATTTTGTATCTTAATTAAAGAGTTAACCAGCTATTTTATTTGATTTGTATGATAACAACTAAGAAATCCGCTAAGAGAAGTTCTGTTGATAATACCGGCTTTGAAGATGAGAATTTACAGGGGATTCAAACCATCAGCTTTAGCAAAATGCCTCCTTTCGATGATGAAGAAGACTTTGATTTGCCTTTAGATGATTTGGACACCTTAGATACTTTTGATTCTGACGACGACGATGATTATTAACTGGTAAAAAAAACTTAATATTGAAGCATCCTAAACAGGATGCTTTTTAATTTATAGCCCATTCAACAAGCATGCAGATCATAGAAGTAAATAATAAAAGTACACGTACCGCTTTTCTGAACGTTCCACACCTGATCTATAAAAACGATGAAAACTGGATCTGTCCTTTAGACCAGGATGTCGAACAAATCTTTGATCCTAAGAAAAACCCCTTCTTCAGTCATGGTGTTTGTACCAGATGGATTCTAAAGGATGATCAAGGCCAGATCGTCGGACGTGTTGCCGCCTTCATCAATTTTAAGAAAGCGCAGCAATACGAGGTACCTACCGGTGGAATGGGATTTTTCGAATGTATCGATGATGCTGAAGCGGCTACATTGCTTTTCTCTACTGCAGAAGCCTGGTTGAAAGCGCAGGACATGAAGGCGATGGAAGGACCAATTAACTTCGGGGAGAATGACTCTTTCTGGGGCTTGCTTGTTGAAGGTTTTACAGCACCCTCTTACGGGATGAACTACCATCCACCCTATTACCACCATCTCTTCAAAGCTTATGGCTTTGAGACTGCTTATGAGCAAATTACCAATCACCTCGATATCACAAAACCATTTCCCGAGCGCTTCACCAAAATTGCAAACTGGGTAGCCAATAAGCCAGGCTATACCTTTGAACATTTCTCTAAGAAGAACTCCGAAAAGTATGTAAATGACCTGATGGAGATTTACAATGATGCCTGGAAAGACTTCAAGAACTTTGTACCGATCAAAAAAGAAACGCTGATGGAGTCCTTCAAGAAGATGGAGACCATAATGGATGAAAAACTGATCTGGTTTGCCTATGTAAATGGAGAACCAGCCTCCTTTTTAGTGACCATTCCAGATGCAAATCAAATGATCAAAGGTTTTAATGGTAAGCTTGGATTACTGCAGATGTTATTGTTCGCATATCGACGCTGGAAAGGTGTTTCCAGGATGCGCGCGATAGTAATGGGTACGAAAACGGCCTATCAGAAACATGGACTTGAATCAGCGCTGTTTATTACATTAGGCAAGTATGTGCTGCCGCTGAATCAATATGAGGAACTGGAAATGTCCTGGGTAGGTGATTTTAATGATAAGATGCTCGCCATTCATGAAGCAACGGGTGCCGCTTTTGGTAAGCGGCACATGACATTGCGTAAGGATTTTTAGCTTTCGCCTCTTATTTCTTCGTAAAGATCAATGACCTTCTTTTGAAGCTTGATGATCTCTTCCTCCCGTGCAGACAATCGTTCTTTGAGGCTGTTAATTTCTTCAAAGTTTACCGACTGTGGGTTTTCTCCTTCTTTAGAAATGATGTCCATTGTAGACACCTCAAAAAGGTTTGCTATTTGTTCTAATCTGGAGATATTTATATCTGTGATGCCCGTTTCAATTTTGGAAAATGCAGGTATGGAAATCTTCAAGCGTTTAGCGACTTCCCCCTGGCTCCATCCATTTTTCTGTCGTAGCTGTCGAATATTTTTACCGATAATGTTCATGATAGTTTTTTAACTGTGTGTTTCTTCCCCTAGGCCTTCAACTCGCGTGCCAGTTTAATAAGATCTAAACCGCTGAAATTTCCTGAACTCATAAGCAATAAGTTCGTGTTAGTAAAATTCATTGCTAAAAGATGGCTTTCCAAGGCCGTTCTGTCGTTAAAGAAGATTAAATTATCATCTTTAAAAGCCCCCTGAACATCCATCTCCGTGAACGGTGTAATTTTTTTGTGTTTAAATGTAATTTCATCGATATACACGATTGCCTGATCTGCCTTCGTCATCGTATTTTCATATTGCATTAAAAAGGCTTTATTCAAGCTGCTGAATGTATGCAACTCTATACAAGCAACTAACTTCCTGTCAGGAAACTGAGACTTCACGGCAGTAATTGTCGCTTCAAGCTTCGATGGCGAGTGTGCGAAATCCTTGTACACATTTGAAGTTGCCGTTTGACCAATCAGCTCCAGTCTTTTTGCAGCACCTTTGAATGAAGCGATCGCTTCGTCAAATTGCTGTTCAGAAATATCCAGGCTTGCGCAAACGTGCTTTGCAGCACTCAAATTCATCAGGTTGTGGTTGCCAAAAACGTTCAGTGGTGTTCCACCTGGCAGCAACCGCGTTATGCCATCCTGCACTTCATGTGCCGGAATCTGATAAGGAATCTTCTCAATTGAAGCCGCTGATGCCTCCACAACCTTCCTCACCTCCGCATCTAGCTCACAATAAATTAACTTACCGCCTGGCTGTATGGTATTGATGAAAGTGTCGAACTGCTCAACATAATTTTCGAAGGTCGGAAATACATTGATATGATCCCATGCAATCCCGCTAATCACGGCAACGTTGGCCTTATACAGATGGAACTTCGGTCTCCGGTCAATCGGCGAAGCCAGGTACTCGTCACCCTCAATGATGATTACCGGAGCCTCATTTGTTAGCTTCACCATCGTGTCAAAACCTGCTAACTGCGCACCAACCAGATAGTCGAAATCACGATTGTAGAAGTTTAGTACATGAAGGATCATGGAGGTGATGGTGGTTTTACCATGACTACCACCAATAACAACCCTTAACTTATCCTTGGTTTGTTCATAGATGTATTCCGGGTAAGAATAAACCTTCACGCCAAGTTCCTGTGCCTTCAACAACTCTGGGTTATCGGGGAAAGCGTGCATGCCTAGAATCACAGCATCGAGCGCTGTGCTGATCCGACCAGCATCCCAACCCATAACCTCCGGCAATAAGCCGAAGCGTGCAAGTCTGCTGCTGGATGGTTCAAAAACCGCATCATCAGAGCCGGTGATTTGAAAGCCTTTTTTATGTAGTGCGATAGCCAGGTTGTGCATAGCACTACCACCTATCGCAATGAAATGTATACGCATAAACGTTATTTTTTAATAAAACGGGCAGCAACCCAGTCATTAATCTTTTTGTGGTCCTGGTATTCGATACCCACGGCAGCGGAAGCGGTTTTGATCATCTCTAAATCCGGAGACTCATAAAATCCACTATAAACGATCGATCCACCTGCCTTTAGGACGGCTGAATACCGGTCTATCTGATCTAACAGAATGTTCCTGTTGATGTTGGCAAGAATCACGTCGAACGCGGTATCCGGAATAACTTCTTTTCCCCCACAAATAATTTCAATGCCATCAATGTTATTCAAAGCCGCATTTTCAACGGTACTTTCATAACAAACCTGATCGTAGTCGATCGCAGTAAGCGCTGTTGCACCTTTCTTCGCCGCCAAAAAGGCCAGGATTCCCGTTCCGCAACCCATATCTAACACTTTCTTACCTTCAAGATCCATGGTCAAGATGTACTCCATCATCATGGTTGTGGTTTGATGATGCCCCGTACCAAATGCCATCTTCGGATCTATTACGATCTCAAAGGGATACTCCGGTCTTGGCGCGTGGAAAGTTGCCCGTACGTAACACTGATCGCTGATTATTAGCGGCTCGAAATTTTTCTCCCACTCCTCGTTCCAGTTCTGACCCGCAATTTCCGCGACCTCGTAGCTGTATTCCAGCGTGTCACCAATGGCATCAGTCAACAGGTTTTTTAAAGCAGATTCCTGAAATTGATCGCCTTCAATGAATGCTGAAAAACCCTTCGCGGTATCTTCGAAAGTGTTAAAGCCGATATCAGCAAGATCACTGATGAGTAGATCTTGCTGATACGCTTCTATATTTTGGAACGTAAAGGTTACTTGTATATACTGCATTAGGAATTAAATGCTTTAACAATGTCTGTAAAATCACGGGATTTCAAGGATGCACCGCCAATCAGGCCGCCATCAATGTCGGGCTGTGCGAACAACTCCGCAGCATTTTTCGGATTGCAGCTACCACCATAAAGGATGCTGATGCCTTCGGCAACTTCTGCGCCGAACTTTGCAGCGATCTCCGCTCTGATGAATGCATGAACTTCCTGTGCCTGATCTGAAGATGCCGTAAGGCCTGTTCCAATCGCCCATACTGGTTCATAGGCAACAACAACTTTAGCAAAGTCTGCTGCAGGTAAATCGAATATGCCATTTGTCAGTTGCGATTTGATTACCTCAAAGTAATCACCGTTGTTACGCTCATCCAGGGTCTCGCCAATGCAGAAGATTGGAATAAGATCATGCGCTAAAGCAGCTTTAGTCTTTTCTGCTAAAAGCAGGTCGTTTTCAGCAAAATATTGTCTGCGTTCAGAGTGACCGATGATCACATAACTGCAACCTACAGACTTAACCATCTTTGCAGAGATCTCTCCGGTAAAGGCACCAGATTCATTCTGATGGCAATTCTGCGCACCGATATGAACCGTTGTACCACCTAATTTGGCAAGGCTATTCAGGTGAATATATGGCGCACAGATAATGGCTTGCTGATCGCCCTTTTTTTCATCGCGAACCATGTTGACGATTTCCGAAAACAACGAAAGGCCTTCAGAATAGTCCATATTCATCTTCCAGTTCCCAGCTACAATTTTTTTCCTCATGATATTGGTTTTTATAAGTTTAGGTTAAGCAGTGCCGAAGGCATTGCAGTTATTTAAAGTTTCTATTGACAGCTGTTAATTCAAATACTTCTTTTAAAATGTTCCTCTCTGTTTCATCCAGGACCATGTTCCTTCTTTCGAATACTTTGGCAGCGGTTTCAAACATCTTATGGAGTGTGTACACCTCATAACCATGCGAGCCGCCCCAT
>Ga0265798_10000812_pt1 | contig 50101 bp, 49 predicted proteins | sample P3T30metagenome_FD_192430 | JGI IMG/M metagenome (GOLD analysis project Ga0265798, IMG submission 192430) | Plant litter microbial communities from East Loma Ridge, Irvine, California - P3 T30 | ecosystem: Environmental > Terrestrial > Plant litter > Unclassified | place: USA: California...
GGTCTACCGGTAACCCGGCTATAAGCAAAGACGGCAAAACGCTTTACTTCGCCTCCGACAGGGAAGGCAGCATGGGTGAGAGCGACATCTGGAAAGTAGAGGTAAAAGACGGCAACAGCTACGGCGAGCCGGTAAACCTGGGCCCTAAGGTAAATACCGAAGGCAGGGACAACTTCCCGTACATAACCGACAGCAACAAACTGTTCTTCTCCTCAGACGGGCGTAAAGGCTTTGGGGCGCTGGACGTGTTTATGATCGACCTTACCAAAGGTACCGAAGCCATGAATGTGGGCGCACCGATAAACACCGGTAAAGACGACTTTGCCTTTACCTTTAACGATGCCAAAAAAATAGGCTTCTTCTCCAGTAACCGTGACGGTATTGACAAACTGTACAGCGCCACGCCACTATGTGCAGTAGAAGCGCTTGTATTTGTAAAAGATGCCGTGACCGGCAAAGCGATACCTGCAGCAAGGGTAGCCATACTGGATGACAAAGGCAACGTGATAGAGACCAAAACAGCAGCCAATGACGGCAAGACCGATTATACGGTAGACTGCGACAGGGGCTACACGATACAGGCATCGGCAGAAGGGTATGAGAACGGTACCTTCCCGGTAGCGAAAACAAGCGGCGGGGTGGTAAACGTGGATGCCCCGTTAAACCCAATAACCAAGATCATTACACCGGACCATGTAGTGCTTAACCCTATCTACTTTGAGTTTGACAAAAGCAACATCACCAAAGAAGCTGCCTTTGAACTTGACAAGCTTGTAGAGGCAATGAAAGCACAGCCGGAGCTTGTTATCATGGCAAAATCACATACCGATAACCGTGGTGATGACCAGTACAACATGAGCCTGTCTAACAGAAGGGCAAAAAGTACGGTACAATACATCATCTCTAAAGGCATCGCCAAGGCAAGGATAAGCGGCCAGGGTTATGGCGAGAGCGAACCTAAAGTAGCTTGTGGTGAGAACTGCACCGAAGAGGAGCACGCCCAGAACCGTAGGAGTGAATTCCTTATCGTAAAGAAATAATTGCTTGCAGTAAGCTTATTGATAAAGAGAGCGGCCCCAATGGGGCCGCTCTCTTTATGTTTGTGGTAAGTAATATTAATTAGACATGAGAAATAATTAAAATTATTCCTGCATACATCTTATATCTCTCAATCGCAACTGCAGATTTGTTTGCCCGTTCCAGACATTTTCATCGATAGAATATACCGCATCAAAAGACTCTCCATTACAGGCTAGATCTTTTTTGGCGGCAAGCCCAAAGCCTATAGCGCCATACCCTTCGGTACCTTCCTGTTTTACAAAAAGCTTTAGGTGCGTATCATCGGAGCCGATAGATTTACCAAAACCGCTATCCATGAGGTTACGGGTTAAAAAAACCGGGGTCATATTACCAGGTCCGAAAGGTTCGAACTGTTTAAGTATCCTGAAAAACTTAGGCGTAATATCTTCAAGGCTGATTTCTGCATCAATGGAGATTTCCGGAATTAGTAAATCAGGATGAATGGTATCGGCCACTACGGCTTCAAACTTTTGCCTGAAGTGTGGATACTGCTCTTCTTTTAAGGTTAAACCTGCGGCATACATGTGCCCCCCAAACTGCTCCAGATGTTCGGCGCAGGCCTCAAGGGCATTGTACACATCAAAATCTTTAACCGATCGTGCCGAAGCTGCAAGCTTATCGCCGCTGCGTGTAAATACCAGTGTAGGGCGGTAATACGTTTCTATAAGCCGCGATGCCACTATACCTATAACGCCCTTATGCCAGTCTTCCTGAAACACCACAGTAGTTTTCTTATCATGATCCTGGTTTTGTTCTATCTGCATAAGTGCTTCGGCCGTAATTTGCTTGTCAAGATCCTTGCGGTCGGCATTGAGCCCTTCTATCTGTGCTGCAAAACCTTCGGCTTCTGCCAAGTTAAACTCGGTTAAAAGCTGTACTGCATAATTGCCGTGCTTGATACGTCCCGCCGCATTAATACGGGGAGCAATCACAAAAACCACATCGCTTATAGTGAGCACCTGTTTCTTTATATTTTGTATCAGTGCCTTAATGCCCGGCCTTGGGCTGCTGTTAATAACCTCTAATCCAAATTTTGCAAGTACCCTGTTCTCCCCTGTTATAGGAACAATATCGGCAGCGATAGCAGTTGCCACAAGATCAAGGTAGGGGATAAGGTCTTCTATGGTCTGACCCTTATTAATGGCAAGCGCCTGCACGAGTTTAAAGCCTACACCGCAGCCGCAAAGTTCGTCATAAGGATAGTTACAATCGTCACGCTTAGGGTCGAGTATTGCAACAGCATCGGGCAATGTATCGCCGGGCCTGTGGTGATCGCAAATAATAAAATCGATGCCTTTACTATTAGCATAGGCTACTTTATCAATACTTTTTATGCCGCAGTCTAACGCGATGATAAGTGTACAGCCATTATCATCAGCATAATCTATCCCAGCGTCTGATACACCATAACCTTCTTTATAACGATCCGGAATATAAGTATCTACATTAGGGTAAAAGCTTTTTAAATAGGACGACATAAGCGATACCGCTGTAGTACCATCTACATCATAATCGCCAAAAACTAATATATTTTCACCATTCTCTATAGCAGTTTCAATACGCTCTACCGCCTTATCCATATCTTTCATTAAATATGGATTATGAAGATCATCTAATGACGGGCGGAAAAACTTTCTCGCTTCTTCATAGGTATGCACTCCCCGCTGTGCCAGTAGTGAAGCCACAGCAGCATCTACCCCAAGTGAAGTTGCTAAATGGTTCACGTTTACGGGATTGGGTTGTGGTTTTAAATTCCAGCGCATTATAGTGGTTTAGGTTTCAAAAGTAGAAAAACAAGTCCTGATTTCCCTGCAAATCTATATATTTGTTTCAACCACCATACCCATGCACAACCGGCAAAAATTACTGCTCAGGATAACCTGCTTTTTTTGGTTCATTACAAAAATAGCAAGTTACAAAACGTGGATTGCCGAAGGCAGGCTATACCCCGTTGTGCCGCCGTTTGAATTTCTTGAGGCAGTGCCCAACGTATTTCACACCTTATTATTTGGGATTTCATTGCTCCTGCTTACCCTGTTATTCATATTTCCGCAAAAAAGAATAATTTTAATTAGTACACTTCTGGTTATACTATGCGCCTGCTCTCTTGATGTATTAAGGTGGCAGCCATGGGAATACCAGTTTATCTTTTTTCTTATCATCCTTATTATTAATCGCGACAATCCTAAAGCATTATATAGTGCTATAGTTTTTGTATTGGCATCTGTTTATATATATAGCGGCTTACATAAGCTTAATGGCGGATTTTTGCATTCGGTATGGGAGTCCATGATACTGCATAGATTTTTGGGGATGCCAGGAGCAGCCATAAGGCATTTTAGATTGCACTATATTGGGTTGGCATTACCGGTAATAGAAATCGCTGCCGGACTCGGATTAGTTTTTTTACGGAGGAAATTTGTACCCGCTGTTATCCTTATCAGCATGCACGTTTTTATTATTATACTTTTAAGCGGAGTGGGCGTTAACTACAATAGTATTGTGCTGCCATGGAATTTTGCCATGGTTCTATTTCTGTACTTTTTCTATATGAAAGAGCCCTACAACTTTGCATTCCCAGATGTTATCAATAAAACAAACGCTATTGTGTTCTTAATGTGGGGGATAATGCCTGCCTTAAGTTTTATTGGATATTGGGATAGAATGTTGTCGTCAAGCCTCTATTCAGGCAATGCAAAGCACTTAGACATCTGTATTAAAAGCACCAAAGATGCAGAACACTTAAGCCCCTATTTTTCTAATAGCGACAAGCGTAATAATTGCAATGGAGCAAGGAAATTATCCTTAAGCCATTGGTCAAATACCGAGATAGGTGTACTGCCGTATCCGGAAGAGGGGTATTTTAAAAAGCTTAAAGCAAAATATGAGAAAATGTATCCCGGTACACAAGCCTCATTTATTATGCATACCTACCCTTACTCTCACAAAGTAGAATTAGAGTAACATAACCCATTAATTAACCTAACACAGATTAATAACGAAAGTTATATATTTGAACCTTAAATTTTTATAGATATGCGTGCAGGTTTACTTTTTATTTTTATGCTGCTCCGGTTTTTTACAGTTAGCGCGCAACAGAAAAACTTTGTAAGTGAAGGCATCATTACGTTAAAAAACAATAAAACCACAGGCTTTGAAAAGCTATACATTGTAGGCGAAAAAGTAGCCTTTAAAAATGTAGCTACCAATACCCAAACAGTATACCTACTGGCTGACATATACCAGATTGAAGATGACGCACAGCATGTTATATATAAAAATGGCGAAAGGCAAAAACTGGCCGAAGTTGTAGTACCAGAAGTTGACGACACTTTATTTAAACCCCGTTATCCGGAGGGGGTCTATCAAACTAAAGAGGATTTTATTGCAAAAAAACCCTCGTCTACAGAGCAGGTGCGGCCCAAGGGTCTTGTAGGATTGGATAAACCTTTACTGACAACTATTGAGCATGCCTGTTATTTTTTTGATATGGCTGATTATAAATTTAAAGATGTATTTGCCATTTCTTATAAAGGGCATCTATATTTTCAGGTGCAGGCCATACTTGATAACCGCAATAAGACCGACAGGGCGCAGGCATCTGATTTTGCCAATGGTTTTGTACGGGTTATTATGGGCGGTGACAACTACCTTTATACTGAAGCCGACCTTTCTAACGCCTGGGCGCAAGGCTTAGCCTACGGTGGAGTGGGCGGCACTGCAGGGGGCATGATGGCACGATCGCTTGTAAATGGTAAAGGCGTTGTGTGGGATATTAAAAATAAGGAATTCAATATTTTTAAAAACTGTAAAGACTACAATGCTTTTATACAACCCTTATTTCCCGAGGGCGTACAAGAATGCAAAAAGCAGCAGGCTAATAATTGGCAAGTGCGTAAAGCAATGGAAAAAAATAAATAGGGCGCTACCTCTCTTTAAAATAGGCCTTTTTTAAATGACCTACTTTATGCAAATCGCAGCCATATACAAATGTTCTATAAGCAGGATGGTTAACTTCGTAAAAGTTAGTGATGCTATCCTGCAAAAACTCAATACCTAAATCTGTCAGCTTAGTAGCAAGCTCTCCGTGATCTTTCTCGCTATCGCCAAAGCCAATCATGTGGGTTCGTGCCCATGAATCAGATTTAATTTTATTGAAAGCATACAGGACAATTTCCTGTTCTGATGAGAAGTGTTCCAGATCATGCCGCTGGCCACGTTCGGTGTAATACCATGTATAAACCCCTCGTGAAGTATCTATCCCGAAGCCTTCGTATATTGTATTTCCATGTATAGAATAGGAGTTAAAATTGAAACAACGTTGTTTCATCCACCGTTTCAGTTCCTTTACTGTTGCAGGTACATCCGGTTCCATACAATACTTACAGGTATTACTTTAAAATAATCTGTGCCGGCTGAAATAGTATTTCTTTTTCGCCTTTTGAAACCACAAGGTTTGCCGGCGGTGAGTCGATAGCGCCAATGATTAAGACTTCAATAGTATAAGTATACTCCCCTTTTTTAAATATGTAACTATGGTTACCACCGGTACCGTCGGCTACGAACTTTCCGTTTGTAATTACGATATCTGGCTTGTCGGTCATTTTTGCCGATGCCTTCCAGGCAGCATAACGATAGTTGGCATGGTCAAGGTCGTCTATCCTTATAAGGTATTTGGCTGTCTTTAAAATATGAACCGGCCTGTAGTATTTGATTAATGATGGGTGAACCGACTTCCTGTCGGCAGCAATCATTTTCTGTTTTATCTTTTCCTCTGCGGTCGACTGATGATTTACCACTTTGAGCGAACCGTCATAATTCAGCCATAGGTCGCCATCCAGAAACATAATACCGCGCCAGCCACCGGCATACCAGTCATGATTAGCATCTGTTTTAGATATAAGCCCAACAAGCTTCGCATCAAAAACTTCATCATAACGCTTTATAAATTCTTCTTTATTTTTAATAACAGGTATAGGGTATTCGCGCTCAAAAGGGAAATGAATACGTTTTGCAATAGCTTCTTTGTTGCCTGCCTTAACCTCGGCAATAAAGGCATTGATCTCTTTTTTATGCGTCGCCGTTAACTGGTTTTGGGCATAAAGGGAGAACATAAATAATATACTGCAAAAAGTAAAGAGAAGCTTTTTCATGGATTTGTTGTTCAGTTACGTATAGAGATACTGAGTTAATATTAGCCGAGTCAGCCAAAACAATTAGTTACACAAACCAACAAATAAAATTATTAATTCGATACGTATTTAACAAAAAACCAGTATCTTTCTTTCACGCCAAAAACAAAGCAAATTAATATGACAGCTCCTAACCTAATCCATACGCTGAAAAGATTCCTACTGTTAGCTCTTTTATTAATATATAATAACGGCGGAGCCAAACAACATACAGATTCGGAAAAGCCTCTAAGTATTGTCAACAATAGTTTCATCTACTTTCAATCTGAATATAGCGTTGAGGTAGATAAAATGGACGTCAAAGACCAATGTTGGAAGATTAATGTACGTGTATACGGTTACATAAACGGTACGAGAACCTTACTTGCCAGTGCTGATGTATGGACTGGTAAAAACTGCACAGTACCCGTTAAAGCAAGCGATGGAATAACTGGTAACTATAAAGGAGATACTATTGAAAAAGACTATTTATTACAAGGGCCGGATTCCTCGATACGGAAAATATTTGACAACCATAAAGATGTATATCAAATGTATTTAATGGAAAAGAAAACAGTTTTAGAAAAGTAGCAAAATCCGATGGATGCCCCAACACGGCTTAGTTCGCTTATCATGTATACCCAGCGAAACAAATACAGAGAGGTTGCCGAAAAGCACTTACGAATTAGTACCTTATTTCTTTATTTTTGAGATAATAGTCTAGAGATTCTGCTACCCCACTCAAAGATTCGATCATCCCGGCTTTATCATCTTCGAAGATAAGGGGATTCTCTACTCCGTTAAGTAAATCTGAAAAGTTTAGATAGTATTCAAGTTGATCATCATCAACAAATTTTATATGTTTAAATTTTAAAACTACTGTATTTTCAACAACTGAATAAGTTAAATTATACTCTTGATGCAATATCGGACGTCTTGCTGGGAATATTTTTCTATTAAAGGAGTCGTAGTGAACAATCTGTAAGGTAATTGTTTTTCGTGCCACATCGTTCTCCAAAATATTGGTCATCATGTAATACTTCGAAATAAATGTTAGAACATCATCGTATAAATCTACAAAGGTGCCGGCAGTGACTGGAATAGTAATTTCGGCAATACCTTTTTCATTGAACTTCAACTCCTGGGCAAATGCAAAAGATTTCGCGAACAAAATAAACTAAAGGCAGGCTGCCGATTTCATTGTATTGTTTTAAAGGTATAGCATAATTTTCGTCACGCACTATCGTCTATAGAGCAGGCTAAATACTTAAATAATTCTGGCAAGAGACTATTCCTCCCCCCTACTCACCTTCCTCACTTTCGCCTCGGGTACAAAACCCCCTACCACCACCACAATTTCACCTCTCGGTTCTTTTTTGTCAAAATGAGCGTGTACTTCTGTCGCAGTACCGCGCACGGTTTCTTCGTGCAGTTTTGATAGCTCGCGCGACACCGATACCGGGCGGTTTTCGCCAAAGTACTGTATAAATTCGGCGAGGGTTTTAACCAGCTTATGGGGCGATACATAAAATATCATGGTGCGGGTTTCCTCCTGCAAGACTAAAAAGCGCGTTTGGCGGCCTTTTTTATCGGGCAGGAAACCTTCAAACACAAACTTATCGTTGGGTAGTCCGCTGTTAACTAGTGCAGGCACAAACGCCGTGGCACCGGGCAGGCACTCTATGGGTATATTATGTTGTACGCAGGCACGGGTAAGCAAAAAGCCGGGATCTGAAATGGCGGGGGTGCCTGCATCGCTTATAAGGGCAATAGTTTCGCCATTTTGCAACCGCTGAATGATACCCTCTACCGTTTTGTGCTCGTTGTGCATGTGGTGGCTGTGCATGTGAGTGCCAATATCAAAATGCTTGAGCAGTTTGGCACTTGTACGGGTATCTTCGGCCAGGATAAGGTTAACTTCCTTTAGCACTTTTATGGCGCGAAAGGTCATGTCCTCGAGGTTGCCTATGGGCGTAGGAACAATATAGAGTTTACTCATTAATTAAATCTTTTCTCTACAATGGCCATAAAGCGCTCCTCGTAATCTTCTTTACCTGTCCAGTTGTTATAATCGGGCTTAACAAGGTCTTCGATAAAATTTTGTGCTTCGCGGTGCGAGTTTAAAGTATTAAGCTGAGAGATGACGCGGTTAAGGTCGTCGCTGCTTCCGGCAAACAAATGCTTTTCAAAAGCAATGCGGTCGTTTAGCGCCAAGCTTATAGTCTTGCCGAAACTGTCATTTAAAGTTTTAGGTGCTACGGGCTTTTCGGTTTCTTTTACCAGTTCTTTTTTAGGTTCGTCCCAGCTAAAGCCTTGTTTAGGCTCGGCAGGTTCAGGCTCGTTCCAGTTAAAAGATGGTGTTGCCGGCTTTTCCGGTTCAGCCGCTTTAGTAGGTTCCCAGTTTTTCCAGTCGTCAGTGGCTTCTGTTTTGCCAGTATTTAAATTAGCTTCCCAGTCAAATTTTGGCGCAGCTTTAGGAGTTTCCGGCTCTGATTTTTTTGGTTCCCAATTTTGCCAGTCGGTATCAGTACCCGCTTTTATTTCTGCTTTAACATCCGGCGGAACCGGAGTTTTAAGCGTATCAGCCACACTGTCTTTCTTTACAAATTCCGGCTCTTTATAATCGTGGTAATCTTCAAAAGATATTTCTTTCTGCTTTACCGGTGCATCTTCTGTTTTACGTTCAAACCCCAAAGTAAAATCCTCTGCATTTTGAGATGGAGTCTTATCTTCCTCTTTTTCGGTATATTCTTTTTCTTCTTCAGATACCGGCACTTCTTCCGGTGTAGTTGCTACGCCTTCGCCACTTTCATTATCTTTATCCTGACCACCTTCTTGCGATTGCTCCTCGGCCTTTGGAGCTTCTGCAACAGGTGCTTCCTTATTTTCCGTTGCTTCTGCTATAGGACCATCAATTTCAGGTTCTTCAGCAGCTTCTTTCGGTTCTTCAACGGCCGGTTCCTCGGTAGCGGGCTTTTCTTTTACTTCTTCTTCGTTGGTTTCAGGCTCATCTTTATCTTCTTCCGGTTTTTCAGCAGATGCCTTTGCAGGAACGTCCTCACCGGATTCTTCTGTTTCCTCTTTTTCCAGGTCAGATGCCGCTTCTTCCTCACCGGGTTCGGTCGCTACACCTTCGCCGTTTTCATTTTCCTTATCCTGTTCAGGGGCCTCATTTTGTTTTGGCTCCTCTTTTTCTTTTTCCTCCGCCTTTTTAGCCCTTGCTTCCTCTTCTTTTGCTTCCTTTTCGTTACCCTTTACGTGTACCGGTTCTTCAAGCCCGTACGTCTCTTCAAGTTTAAATAAAGCCGAAGCATGGCCAATTGTAGGCTCTGTATCGCCAAACTGCTCATCTACAAATTTAAGCACCAGCAGTTTTTCATAAAGCTTAAGGGTTTCCTGCAGGAGCTGGTCCAGCTCTTCCCTATTCTTTTGTTTTAGTATGCGGTGGGCAATGCTTACCAGGTCGGCTTCTAACTTTTTCTTCATAACTTTTAGAATAATAAGGGGTGGCGCAATAGAATTTTAATAAATTTGTTTGAATACAAAGTAACACAAAACATTTTTGTTTTACTGCCAGAAAAATGCAAAATGTTTCTTGAAAATACAGTAAATCATAACGAGCAGTTTGGGTGGATAGAGGTTATTTGCGGGTCTATGTTTTCGGGTAAAACTGAGGAGCTTATCCGCCGGCTTAAGCGTGCAAAATTTGCTAAACAAAAGGTCGAAATCTTTAAACCTTCTATAGATACCCGCTACCACGAAGACATGGTTGTAAGCCATGATGCAAACGAGATAAGGTCTACACCTGTTACGTCGGCATCCATGATCAGGCTGCTGGCGCAGGGTTGTGAGGTGGTAGGTATAGACGAGGCTCAGTTTTTTGATGATGAAATTGTAGCCGTGTGCAATGATCTTGCAAACAGCGGCATCAGGGTGATAATTGCCGGCTTGGATATGGATTTTAAAGGCAACCCCTTTGGTCCCATGCCTGCCCTTATGGCTACTGCCGAATATGTGACTAAAGTGCATGCCGTATGTACCCGTACCGGTAACCTTGCCAACTACAGTTTTAGAAAAGCAAATAACAATAACCTGGTTATGCTAGGCGAAACCGAAGAGTATGAACCCCTGAGCAGGGCAGCCTATTATGAAGCGATGAAGCAGCATAATGTACTACCCAACAAAGGCGGAGTACAGGAGATAAAATCAGAGTTGTTGTGAAGTGGGTTCTTAGCGCCTTCATGATATTGTTACTTTTATTTTTTGGTTGTGAACAATCAAACAGTATATTACCTAAAATAATAAAAAGCAAAAATCGGGATTCAGGGAAGTTTATACCTATGAATTTTAAGGACACTATGTATTATGATGCTGCAATGTATGCCAGAGACACAATTACTGGTGACGGCTGGAAAATAAACTATCTGGTTAAAGACGACTCCACACGTTACACTGATATTTATATACAATGGGAAAAAGATAATATTAAAAGAGTTACAAACTGCGGGAATGTATTAGAAATGAGGAGATATTTTATCCCTGGTTTTGTAAAGGATAATAAGGATTACCTTTTCTTTGAACATGGATGTGCCACAGGTTGTATGGCAGTTTTAACCTTGCCAAAAAATGTTATAGATGCTGTTGAAGACTTTAATTTTGTTTTAGACTACAAGGTTAGTGACAACCAGATTGTTTTTATTGATGAGGAAAGCTTTTCTTCAGATACCCTTTCAATCAGCGCAACAGATTTAAAAAAACATATAACAAAATCAACATCATTTAAAAACAGGTGCTCAATGACGATGGGAAACTCTTGTATTGACACCATTATTTTTAAGAACAATCGAATATTGGTAGAGGGCACACTTGGTGATAAATATGGCAATGATGTAAAAGAGGTACACAGTATTGAGTTTTAGTTGTAAAATTATTTGCCTTATTATCAAGACTTCTAAGCGACTAAATATCCGGAATAGCCAATCTCATAAAATATAAGTAATTTTACGTTTCAAATTTGAACTAAACAAATAACCTTGAGCGTAGAAATCCAGGACCTTATACCCGCTATGTATTCCCGTTTTGAAGGGATACAACCCGATGTGGAAATAGATAATGTATCTATAGACAGCCGGTCCTTACAAAATAATGCCGGTACACTGTTTTTCGCGCTTAGCGGGCAAAACCGTGATGGGCATCAATACATTGTTTCTCTTATAGAAAAGGGCGTATTAAACTTCGTGGTCAACCATATCCCTGGGGAAGCCCTGAATAACGCCAACTTTTTCGTGGTGAACAATACCCTTACGGCACTTCAGGATTTTGCTATCTATTACCATGGCCTTTATAATTTTCCTGTAGTTGTTATAACAGGCAGCAGCGGTAAAACCATTGTAAAAGAATGGCTCAACTTTTTACTAAGCCCTGACTACACGATAATTCGCAGCCCAAAAAGTTACAATTCGCAGGTTGGGGTTCCGCTATCGGTGATTGCTATTAACGAGCGCCATAATCTGGGGATCTTTGAAGCCGGAATATCTACCGTGGGCGAGATGGAAAAACTGGAACCGATTATAAGGCCGGATATTGGGATACTGACGAACATTGGTTCTGCCCACGATGAAGGCTTTTCAAACCGACAAGAGAAAATCCGTGAGAAACTAAAGGTATTTGCTCGTGTGAAGACGCTTATTCTGCAAAAAAATGCAGAGGTTGAAGCAGAATTAAACTCGTCGATTAAAACATTTACGTGGAGCTTTGAACCCGGGGCCGATGTATCAATCAGCACCCGGAAGGTTAACAGTAGCACCGTGCTTTCTATTTCCTATAATGATATTCATTTTGATGCTGCTATTCCCTTTACCGATGATGCCTCTATAGAGAATGCTATAAACTGCCTAATGTTTATGTTGTATCTGGATTATAATCCGGCAACAATTATTAGCCGCCTCGCAGGTTTGTACCCAGTCGAACTGAGGCTTCAGGTAAAAAATGGGATTAACAGCTGCACCATTATAGATGATAGTTTTAGTTCTGACTACCAATCGCTTAAAATAGCACTTGATTTTTTAGAGCAGCATAAAACGCACCAGAAGAAAACCATTATTTTATCAGATGTCTTTCAGAGTGGCTTTGATGCCGATCTCCTATATACCAAGGTTGCTAAAATTTTAGCCAGCCATGATATGAGCCGCGTGATAGGCATTGGCGAAAAAATCAGCACTCAACTTGCTAATTTTCCCAACTTTTACGGTTACAAAACCACGCAGCAATTTTTAGCACACTACAGGGCAAAGTCTTTCGAGAATGAAACAGTATTGATTAAAGGGGCACGCTCTTTTCGTTTTGACGAAATTGTAGTGTCGCTTGAAGAAAAAACTCACGAGACGGTATTAGAAATTAACCTGAACGCCATTGTGCACAACCTCAACTTTTACAGGGCAAAGCTAAAACCGGAAACCAAAATCATGGTCATGGTCAAAGCCTTTGGGTATGGCAGCGGCAGCTATGAAATAGCTAAGGCGCTATCTCACGAAAAGGTAGATTATCTGGGTGTAGCCTTTGCTGACGAGGGTATTTCGTTACGCAACGCAGGCATTACCACGCCTATTATAGTAATGAACCCTGAGAGCAGTGCTTTTGCGGCAATGGCTGCTTATAATTTGGAACCCGAAATATATTCGGCTAAAGAACTTCTTGCGTTTATAACAGTTGCGCAACAGAAGAATTTATCTAATTACCCTATCCATATAAAGCTGGATACCGGCATGCACCGCTTAGGATTTGAAGGTTACCAACTCGAGGAACTAATAAGCCTGCTTAAAAACAACAATCTTGTATCGGTTAAAAGTATATTTTCTCACTTATCGTCCAGCGATGTGCCGGAGTATAAAGATTTTACTTTAGCACAGATAAGTAAATTTGATGAATGGTCGCATTCACTGATGCAGGCCCTGGAAATTGATCCAATAAGGCATATACTCAACACATCGGGCATTTATAACTATCCGCAGGCACAGTATAATATGGTGCGCCTTGGCATTGGCCTTTACGGCGTAGGTAATGACAAGACCGAATATAAAAGCCTGGAAAATGTGGGCACACTTAAAACTATCATACTTCAGATAAAAGAAATCCCTGCAGGCGAGAGCATTGGCTACAGCCGGAAGTTTCGCACCAATGAACCCATCACTATTGCAACATTGCCCATAGGGTATGCCGATGGTATACCACGCCGTTGGGGTAACGAAACCGGCTACGTGCTCATAAAAGGAAAACGAGCGACTATTACCGGTACAATAAGCATGGATATGATGATGGTAAACATAACTGGCATAGATTGTAAAGAAGGCGATACCGCTATAATATTTGGTAAAGACCCATCGGTGGTCAGTATCGCAAAAGCATTAGGAACAATTCCGTATGAAATATTAACAAGTATTTCCCAACGGGTTAAAAGGATTTTCTATAAGGAGTAAAATCTTTTTCATACCTTAGCATTTACCAAGCAATTATTTACAACTTAAATTATTTTATATGGGATTAGCTAAAGAGTTTAAAGATTTCGCGCTTAAAGGCAATGTATTAGACCTTGCCGTGGGTGTTGTAATAGGTGCCGCTTTTAATGCCATTGTAAAATCGATGGTCGATGATATTATAACTCCGCTACTGCTAACTCCTGCCCTGGAAGCTGCCCATCTTAAAAATCTGACTGAACTGGTTATACCCGGAACGGCTGTAAAATATGGTAACTTTCTTAGCAATGTAATCTCTTTTATTATTGTAGCCTTTGTATTATTCCTTATAATTAAAGGTGTAAACGCAACACGCAAAAAGGAAGCCGAGACACCTGCTGCACCGCCTGCACCAACCAATGAGGAAAAGTTGCTTATGGAAATAAGGGATGCTTTAAGAAACAGGCCTTTGTAAAACATGAAAAAAGAAAAAAGTTTTTGGGCAAAAGTTGGTCTGTTGTTTGATAGCCTGTTTAGGTTCTTATCTGCTTTTAATTAATGTATGAACAGTAAAATACTCTGCTGTTATAAAAAGACGTTTCCGCTATATTACATATTCTATTATTAACAAAACCGCCCCTAAAAGGCGGTTTTTCTTTGTTATATTTTCGTGGTTTCGACTACTTTTATAACTAATTTTGCTCCATTCGTTTAATAAATAATTACCTAATATGAAAGTTGCTGTTGTAGGCGCTACCGGAATGGTAGGTGAAGTAATGCTTAAAGTACTGGCAGAAAGAAATTTCCCAATAACCGAATTAATACCTGTAGCTTCAGAGCGATCTGTAGGTAAGGAAGTGGACTATAAGGGAACAAAGTACACCGTGGTAAGTCTTGAAACTGCAGTTAGCATGAAGCCCGAAATTGCATTATTTTCGGCAGGTGGCGATACAAGTAACGAATGGGCACCCAGGTTTGCCGAAGCGGGTACAACCGTGATAGACAATTCGAGCGCGTGGCGTATGGACCCAACAAAAAAACTCGTTGTCCCTGAAATTAACGCAGGCGAACTCACTAAAGACGACAAAATTATAGCCAACCCAAACTGCTCTACCATACAAATGGTACTTGCACTGGCCCCGTTGCATAAAAGATACAACATTAAGCGTGTGGTGGTTTCTACCTATCAAAGTGTAACCGGTACAGGCGTAAAGGCTGTGAAACAGCTTGAAAATGAGTATGCGGGAATAGAGGGTGAAATGGCGTACAAGTACCCGATTCACCGTAACGCAATACCCCAGATAGACGTTTTTGAAGATAATGGCTACACTAAGGAGGAAATGAAAATGACGCGTGAAACCAAAAAGATAATTGGTGACGACTCTATACAGGTTACTGCTACAACCGTGCGCATCCCGACCGTGGGCGGCCACAGCGAAGCCGTAAATGTAGAGTTTACTAACGATTATGAGTTGGCCGATATTCGTACCATTTTAGAGAACACCGATGGTATAACCGTACAGGATAATATAGCATTGTTTGACTACCCAATGCCATTATATGCCGAAGGGAAAGACGATGTTTTTGTAGGCCGTATTCGCCGTGATGAAAGTCAGCCAAACACTTTAAACCTCTGGATAGTTGCTGATAATCTTCGTAAAGGCGCTGCTACAAATGCCGTGCAAATTGCAGAGTATTTGGTAGCGAATAAATTGGTGTAACGCTTTTATAAGTATATTTATAACCCGCAGCATTTTAGGATGCTGCGGGTTTAATTTACTATTATCTAACATCTGAGTGGTCATTGCGAGGTACGAAGCAATCTATTTAAATATTTTTTTTCCTTAATTGAAACCTGGCTATATCTATATCGTTACTAACTACACTAATACTACACTTTATGTTGGTGTAACATCAGACCTGCATCAAAGAATAAAACAGCATAGGAATAAGACGTACCCTAATTCATTTACTGCGAGATACAATCTAAATAAATTGGTATACTTCGAACAATTTCAAATGATAGGCGATGCAATAGGAAGGGAGAAACAACTTAAAGCCGGATCCAGACTTGCAAAAACACTACTTATTGAGAATTTAAACCCTGAATGGAAGGACCTGTTTTTTGATACTGAGGAATTTATTACGTGATAAATAAATAGATTGCTTCTTACCTCGCAATGACCACTCATTAGAAATAAAGAAGAATTACCAATTATATTCCTCAACCCATGACTAAAAAATTCACATTCTTACGCCTCCTGCTTTTTGCAATAAATACATTTGCTCAAAATACTTATGTGTTCTTCGGGTCGTATAACGATAATGAAGTTAAAGAAGGGATTTATGTGTATCAACTGGATACCGTGAGTGGTAGACTATCTAAAGTTACATCTGTAAAAGTGGGCAATCCTTCTTATCTTACCTTATCTCCTAACGAGCAGTTTTTATATGCCTGTACCAATACTAAAACGGCTAATGAAGGCAGTGTAAGCGCGTATAAATTCGATCCGAAAAAGAGAAAACTGAACTTTATAAATAAGCAGGACAGCGGCGGGGAAAACCCTGTTTATGTCACCGTTGATGCTTCGGGTAAATGGCTCGTTAATGCTAACTATACTGAAGCCAGCGTATCGGTACATTCGTTAAATGAGGATGGCAGTATCGGCAGAATGACACAGAACATAAAATATACTGATAGCAGTATAATTCCCATTAGGCAGGCGGCGGCACACATTCATGCAGCAGTATTTGCACCTGATTATAAATACATCTTTTTCCCGGATCTTGGCGCCGATAAAATTAGAGCTTATGCATTCAATGTTGCAAATAGCCAGCCATTGGAAAATATATCTAATCCGTTTATAGTCACTATACCCGGCAGCGGGCCAAGGCACCTAACTTTTCATCCTAACGGAAAGTTTGCCTACTGCATCGAAGAAATGGGAGGTGCAGTAAGCGCCTATAATTACCTCAATGGCACTTTAGACAGGGTACAGCGAGTTTATACTCATCCTGAAACGTTGCCGAAAGGTTCTGAAAGTTCTGACGTACAAATTTCGCCTGACGGAAAGTTTTTATATGCTGCTAACAGGGGAAATGAAAACAACATTGCGATATTTTCTATAGCGGAAAATGGCACTTTGAAACTTGTTGGCTATCAATCGGCATATGGTCATCATCCACGTACACTGGCTATAGACCCAAGCGGCAAATTTTTGATAACTACAAACGTAAACAGCAGTAATGTTATCGTGTTCAGGCGGGATGCAGAGTCAGGTTTACTCACTAAAACCGGTAAAGCAATTAAAATTGACCACGTTTCCTGCGTTAAGATACAGCGATATTAATACGTCTTCGTTACATCCTCATCTACTACAAGTATAAAGTCGGCTTTGTTAAGGAATTCGGCACCAAGAGCATCAATGTCTTTTTGAGTGACCGAAGCTATAGTAACAATCTTTACATTGGGCTTATTTTTTTTAAGGTACCAGTTTATACCTTCAAAACCGTCGCTATGGTACGAACCGTTGTAGTGTATAAACAAAGTGCCCGGCTTAAGATTTTGGGCAATAAAATATCCCATAGTTGCATCTTTTATAGCCTGTGCTTTAGGTAAATTGTCGCCACCGTGCCCACCCGCCATAGCAAGCATGTCTTTGTAGCCGGGCAATCCAGGATCATAGGCTATTGGCAATGGCGCGATAAATGCTTTTTCGTCGGCAGTAAGTTTATCAAGCGCTTCAAATCCCTGCTTATACACCAGGCTTGCATAACGGCGCGGAACGTTAGTTGCAATAAATGGGAACGGTTTTTCTTTTGCAAAATCGACTAACGGTTTATAATCGGTTTTGTGGTTGGGCCACAGGCGTGCCAGGGTATCGAACGCTTTTTGGTTTATCTGCCCGGCAAGGTATTGGTCCAGCTGCTTTTGGTTATCCGCTTCAATCATCTCGGCACCCAGCACCAACGGTTTCTTTTCGGCAAGGTCTTTTGTAAGTTCTAACTGCAACCAATGCACTAATGAGTTATCGTGCTGCTCACCAAAAAATAGTACATCAGCATTGGCCGATGCTTTGAGCAGTTTGTCATATGTGGTTTTTTTGCCTGCTTTGGTATACAATTGGTAGCCTTGTTTGTCCTGAGCCTGTACGGTTGTGCCTAATACTACAAGGGCTAAAAGAAGAAATTGTTTCATGCTTATCGATAATGAATATAAATAAAGCCGCTAAAGTAAGGATTGTTCACCATGAATTTTAGTATTGGTATAAATTAAATCTGCTTTAAAACCTGCTTTTCCCATCGATCAATAAACGAAACCATAAAAATTATCACGGTTTAATGAAATTCATGTAAAATACTTGCGGAACCGACCTTTATATATGCAGGATAAAGCGGGCTATTTAGTGGCCGCCTCTACTACTTCGCTTTTTAAAGTACCGCAATTATTTCTAAATTTGTATTGATACCATAAACACGAACTGATGACTACCGGAATAGATGCTATTGCCTACGATATTGCCAAAATTCACCTACCTATAAAAACCCTTGCAGAGGCTCGTAACATTGATCCTGACAAACTGGAAAAAGGCCTTGGCCTAATCAAAATGACGCTGCCCGACCTGCATCAGGATGCGGTAGTTTTTGGTGCAAATGCACTTACCAGGCTCATTACAGATAACAATCTTGATCCTGCCGAAATTGCAAGAATTTATGTAGGTACAGAAAGCGGCATTGACAGCTCTAAGCCCATTGGGTCGTTTTTAATTTCGCTTATGGAACAGAAATTTGGGCATAACAAATTTCTGGAATGTGATACGGTAGATTTTACCTTTGCATGCATAGGAGCTGTGGACGCCCTGCACAATTGCATTGACTATGTGAGGCTTAACCCTGAGAAAAAAGCTATAGTTATTGCTACAGATATTGCAAAGTACGATCTGGAATCGACAGGAGAATATACCCAGGGTGCCGGTGCGGTAGCTATTTTGGTCACGGCAAACCCACGCATACTTTCTATAGAAAATAACTGGGCAGTAAGTAGTAAAGGCGTGTTCGATTTTTTTAAACCTTACCGCACCCTTAAAAAAAGCGAGATTACTAATATCGAGGCTAACGAGCCATGGTTTGGCAATCATGAAGCCGTTATAGAAATACACAAAGACCAGCCTGTTTTCGACGGCCAATACAGTAATACTTGTTACACTGATCGTACACGAGAGGCGTATAACTCGTTTAAAAAACTGACAAATACCACCACATCGCTGTATAATACATGGGAGAGCATCATTATGCATTTACCTTATGCCTATCAGGGACGGCGCATGTTTTCGGAAATCTTTGCACTTGATGCTGAAACTCCTTTGCTGAGTGGCAATGAAGATGCAGCCGACTACCAGACGCGTCTGCGGGAAATAAGCAAAGGGGACGCGTACCGGGCTTTCGTTAAAGAAAAACTTCAGCCGGCGGAGCCCGCCTCCTCACTTATTGGTAACCTGTATACAGGCTCTATCTTTATGGGATTTCTTTCAGCGTTAGCGCACTTTACAGCTACTGGTAACGACGTAACAGGTAAAAAATTGGGTTTCCTGGCATACGGAAGCGGATCTAAATCGAAGGTATTTGAAGGCACAATGCAACCGGGCTGGAAGGCAGCTGCCGATAATGCGCGCCTCTTTGAAACTCTTGCACAAAGCCAGCCGATAGATTTTGATACGTACCTGAAATTACATAAGAAAGAGCAAAGCTACAGCGTACTTGCCCCTGTAAATGAATGGGTGCTCGATACTATTGAGGAAGAAATAACAAACCTTATTGGAGCACGGTACTACAAGTGGGTAGAGTAAACAGTCATCAGTCGCAGTCTGCACCTCCAAAGCAGCTTTTATTATAGAGGATTCATGGAGAATTAAAAATTTACCTCTATCATAGTGATGCGCCTGTTCCTAATAAAAAAAGTAACATAGCCGTTAAATGATCCTTTAAGCCCTACCTCATAAGCATAATTGTTATTAAGGTCATTAAATGCTGCGCCCCAGTTTCTGTATTTTGTAGACAGAGGAAATCTCTCATATAGTTTTTCTTCTTCGTTGCCTAAGAGTATTCCGTCGATTGTCAAGGTGTATTTTTCGGGAAAGTTATAGCTTACGCGGGTAGCCGTCAGCTGAGATATTTGCCCCTGCTTTCCGTCAAATTGTATTTGCATATCATTAAGCCAGTACTCTTTATGTTCGCTATCAGGATCAAAAACCGAATCGGTCTTTACTAACTGGAACTTGTGTATTGTCTTTTCAAAACTCTTTCGGGTACTTTTATATAAGGGCTTGTTGTTTATAAGTACTGTGGCATAAGGTATAGAATCTATTTGCCGGGAAGCAAATTCAGTTTTATAATCACGGTCAAAGAACGCGGCCATTTCCTGAGGTAAAATAGCATTAATACTGTTGTGACCGTCAAAATAATCAATGTTGCCCTTTGGGAAAAACAAAGAGCAATTATTGGCAGTGGTGAAAATAGTATCCTTAAATTTATTTACCTCAACAACATACATATTGGGCACTGGTTGGTTACCATTGCACGGCAGCACGTTTTTTGTCCATTGAGCTACGGCTTCCTTTTTGTAACTGAGCAGGCCGTAGGCTAGTTTAGCGTCATAACTTTCGGCAGCCTGTATGTACTTTCCTGTTTTGCGTTCCTGGATTATGTAGGAAAGCACAGTGCAGGGGCCGTCTTCATACTCATCTACCAGCCTGTAGGCGGTAACCTTAGTATAATTTTCATAATTATCCTGTGCACTACATAGCGTACAAAATAGTAGTAAAAAGAAAAGTTGTTTCATAACAGTAAGGTTTGCATGTACTTATAACTAATTTAATAGTATTTATAGTATATGTCAAGGCTCAAAATTAATTAAAGGTATTACGTAACTTTGTTATCTAATACTCCATACATGCCGCAAGAACCGAAGATACTACATATAGACAGTAACCACCCTACCCTGTGGGAACAACTGGAACAGGCCGGATTTATCAATGAAGCTGACTATAAATCATCTAAAGCAGAGATTGAAGCTAAGATCCACGAGTATAGCGGCATCGTGATACGCAGCCGTTTCAAGATCGATAAGACCTTTGTAGATGCCGGTACAAACCTGCGTTTTATAGCGCGGGTGGGTGCGGGACTGGAAAGTATCGATACAGCTTATGCCGAAAGCAAGGGCATTGCCCTCATTGCTGCCCCCGAGGGTAATCGTAATGCTGTGGGCGAACAGGCATTGGGTATGTTGCTATCCCTTTTTAATAATCTTAACAGAGCCGACAGGCAGATACGTAATGGGGAATGGATTCGTGAAGGTAACCGCGGGCATGAACTGGAGGGTAAGACCGTTGGCCTCATAGGCTATGGCAACATGGGTAAGTCTTTCGCAAAGAAGCTACGCGGGTTTGATACTCATGTACTGTGTTATGACATAAAGCCTGGTGTGGGTGATGCAAACGCCACACAGGTTTCGTTAGAATATCTTCAGGCGCATGCCGATGTGCTGAGCCTGCACACTCCCTCTACGCCTGAAACCGATGGCATGGTAAATGCAGCTTTTATAAATGCCTTTGCAAAACCTTTCTGGCTTATTAACACAGCGCGTGGCAAAGCTGTAGTAACTAATGATCTTGCCGCGGCCCTGAAAAGCGGTAAGGTATCAGGCGCTGCGCTCGACGTGCTTGAATATGAACAATCTTCTTTTGAGAATTTATTTACTGATGCAGTTATGCCCCCTGCTTTTGAATACCTTTTAAAATCGGACAATGTGTTGCTATCGCCACATATAGCAGGGTGGACATTTGAAAGCCACAAGCGGCTGGCTCAGGTTATTGCAGATAAGATCAAAGCTTTATACTCATAAAGTAACGGACTTCAAAGTCTTAAAAGACTGTATTATGTACGTACACTATCCATAAATCAATAAGAAAAAAACGAATAAAATCTTATAATTTTGTTATAACAGAAATCACCTACAGAATTAATACCTATTTTTATAACCGTTAAAACCAATCAACGGAGCATCCGAAAATCCGATAAAGAGTAGGGCCAACCAAAAAAATAAAACTATGTTAGAGTGGTACTTAAAAGTAGTAAAAGAAAATTATGCAAATTTTGAAGGCAGGGCACGCAGAAGCGAATACTGGTACTTTGCACTAGTAAACATTATTATCTCGGTAATTCTGGCAGTGATAGATAGTGTAATAGGTCTTAGTGTTTTAGGCGGTATTTATAGCCTCGCGGTATTAGTACCAAGTATTGCAGTAGGCGTAAGAAGAATGCACGACATAGGTAAAAGCGGATGGTACTTATTAGTAGCCCTTATACCCATTGCAGGATTTATATGGTTACTGGTACTTTTATGCAAAGAAGGAGATACAGGCCCTAACGAATATGGTGCCGACCCTAAGAACCCCACTTTTGGAGAGTTTGACGAAATAGGAAGACCGGACGTATTTTAAATATCAAAAAGCCCTTTAGGGCTTTTTTTTATGCTTGCCCGCTCATTTTGCTGTAATGTTTTTGCTATTCCTTATAAATTATTACTTTTAAAGGCTAATTTGCCTTTGTGGTAAAGGCTACACAAACTATTAAATATGCTTGATTATTACTTAAAAGTTGTTAGAGACAACTACGCTAATTTTAATGGCCGCGCACGCAGGAGCGAGTATTGGTATTTTTACCTGTTCAACCTTATCATAAGCGCCATACTTGAGGTTGTAGATTATTTTATAGGCACAGAGATAGGCATTGTAGGAGGCATTTATAGCTTGGCCGTATTCGTCCCATCACTTGCAGTATTGGTGCGAAGGCTACATGATACCGGTAAAAGTGGCTGGTATATGTTGCTTGTATTTTTTATTATTATAGGTTGGATATGGCTTTTTGTTTTAATGTGTACCGAAGGAGACCATGGACCTAATGAATATGGAGATGATCCTAAAAATCCGGGCTACGGCGAGTTTGACGATATCGGCAAACCCGAAATATCTTAAAAATTTAAAGTCCCAATGGGACTTTTTTTATGCAGTGAACCCATGGTTGGCAGGCACCATAACGTATTGCGCCGTTAAAACTAATATAAAAAGTATGAGACATAGAAAAGTTATTTACCTTTGCACTTCATGAAAAGAAAGTTTGCTTTATTCAACCTGGCTTTAATGGCATTAGTGCAAATCACTATTGCCTTCCAGTCTTTTCATGCCTTTAGTCACGCTCATACAACAGCTACCCAAAACCATTATGAACGTAGATCAGAGTCAAAAAACAATATTGTTCAGGACCACGTTCATGACGATGAGAGCTGCAGCATATGCGATTTTCACTTCGACTTTTTCGTGGCGCCACAGCAATTTTTCCTTGCACTCGATTTTAATTTTATTCAAATTCCTTACAGCTACAGCAGTATAGAAAGTAATACTTTCTTTGCCGGCAGCCTCTTTGCCCTCAGGGCACCACCCACAGTTTAGTAAATACCTTATGCACCTCTGCCCTTCTCCAAAAAAGATGGGGAGCAACGTCGCTGATGTGCGACACGTGTAATCAACATTGACCATACTATGCATTTATATAGTCTGGGTAACACGTTTGAGTTCCATCTTCTATAAATAGAAGTTGCACGATGAGGTAATCTTTAATTTACTAAAAGAACATTCAATCATGCGAATTTTTCTCTCGCTTCTGCTACTCATTGCGGGAAGCCAATACACATATGCACAAAGCGTATTAAGCGGAATTGTAGCTACTACGCAGGGCCAGCCTCTGGACGGCGCGCACATTCATATCGAAAACCTGCACGCTACGACCCTACCTGACGGTACTTATACCCTGCCGGGAATTGCTGCCGGCAACCATCGTGTTGTGGTGTCGTTCATTGGCTTTAAAAGTCTTGATACAATTATAGACGTGTACAACAATCGTATACTTGATGCTGCTTTAAAACCGGAGAGCACACAGCTACAGGAGATTGTGCTTACAGAAAATGCATTAGCCAAGAGCACTGCGCATGAACAAAAGCTGCGAACAGAAACCTTAGAAAAATACAGCAATGCCTCTTTAGGCGATGCCCTAAAAGAAATTGCCGGAGTTAGCTCTCTTAAAACAGGTAGTACTATTGTAAAACCGGTTATTAATGGCCTGCACAGCAGCCGCGTTCCTATAATAAGCAACAATATAAGGCTTGAAGATCAGCAATGGGGTACAGAACACGCACCCAATCTTGACATTAATTCGGCGGGAAGGGTTGCCGTTATAAAAGGGGCATCGGCACTACAATATGGTGGCGATGCAGTGGGAGGGTTGGTTCTTATAGAGCCGGTAACCGTTTTAAAAGACACCCTTTTTGGGAGAACCATTTTTACCGGAGACAGCAATGGCCGTGGCGGGAGCGTTACATCGAGCCTGCATAAAGGTGCCGAAAAAGGCTGGGCATGGAATGTGAGTGGCACGTTTAAATACATGGGAGACCGCGAAGCTCCCAACTATGTATTATCTAATACAGGCAATAGGGAAACAAACTTTTCGGGCGATGTAAAATTCATTGGCAATAACTACGACCTTACAGCTTCCTATAGTTTTTATAACGCTAAAATTGGCATTGCTGCTGCAACCCATATTGGTAATGTGACTGACCTGGTTAATGCCATAAACAACAGGGAGCCAAGCATAATAAGGCCGTTTACCTATACCATTGGCGCCCCCAGACAGGAAGTGCAGCACCATGTGGCTAAGCTAAATTATAATAAGAAACTGGACGAAGAAAGTTCTTTGGCCCTACAGTATGCCTTTCAGTTAAACAAAAGAGAGGAATACGATATCCGCCGCGGATCATTGGCAGATGTGCCTGCGCTGGACCTTACACTGGCAACACATTCGGCGAATGCCGACTGGAAAAAATCCAAAGATAACACTACCTTAAAAACGGGGCTTAGTGGAGCCATGCAGCATAATGATGCCAGCCCCTCAACAGGAGTTCGCCCACTCATACCTACTTACAGCAGGTATGATGCCGGTGCGTATGGAATATACTCGCATGCCTTTAGCAATACACTTAGTGCCGAAGCCGGTGTACGTTATGACTTTTCTCATATAGAAGCTACGAAGTTCTATCAGACAACGCGCTGGAAGGATCTGGGGTATGAGGGCGTTTATGATAACCTTATAATTTCAGATACTTCTTCGCAGTATCTTACCAAACCTAAGTTTACCTATCATAATTTTTCGGCGAGCCTTGGGGTACGTAAAGATTTTGGCAATAATTACAGCCTGCTGGCGAATGCCGGCCTTGCTATGCGCAACCCCAACGCCAGCGAGTTGTTTAGCGACGGCCTGCACCATAGTAACGCAACGATAGAATTAGGTAATCTTGGCACCAAAAAAGAAACGTCTGTTAAAGCATCGGCAACGCTCTTAAAAAGTGGCAGTACTTTTAGCTTTGAAGCCACTCCCTATGTAAACCGAATAAGCAATTTTATCTTTTTACAGCCTACAGGCGTAGAGTATACCATTCGCGGAGCATTCCCGGTATACCAGTACAAACAGGCAAATGCCTTAATGGCGGGCTTGGACCTTCACGCTGACTGGAATATTACCAACCGTTTTAAGTATAGTTTTAATGGTGCTTATGTGTATGGACAAAATATTGCGCAAGACCTCCCACTTATTGACATGCCCCCCGTAAATACAACCAGCACCCTACGCTATACCAGGACCGAATGGCACAGCTTTTTTGCAGAAATTCGTAGTGAAGCGGTATTTACACAAAGCCGTTATCCCAACTATAATTTTTATGCCGATGTGCCTCGCGACGGAACTTTAGTCCCTACACTGGTAGATATAAGCACACCGCCAGCAGGATATCATCTATTACATTTTACATCGGGCATGCAATTTAAATTAGGCAGAACAGCTGCATCCGTAAACGTTTCTGTAAACAACATATTCAATACCTCATACAGGGATTACCTCAACCGTCAAAGGCTTTATACTGATGAGGTTGGGCGTAACTTCCAATTACAATTAAAGTTTAATTATTAATTTTTAACTATTTTATTTCTATGAAAAATTTCAGAATCCACGCCATTGCTTTAGTAGCACTTGTAACATTTTCATCTTGTAGTGATGATGACACGGCGATCGTGCCCGTAAACGAAGAGGAAGTAATTACAACCGTTACAGCAACCTTTACACCTGCAGGAGGCGGCGACATTGTTACCTTAACCTCACGCGACCTTGATGGCGACGGACCGCAGGCACCGGTAAATACAGTATCAGGACCTTTTGCGACTGGCAAAACTTACAACGGAACTGTGATGTTTTTAAATGAGCTATCCAGCCCGGTAGACAATATTACAGAAGAGGTTCGTGAAGAAGGAGAAGAGCACCAATTATTTTTCCAACAGACAGGCCTTGGAAGGTTTAACTATAGCGATGCAGATGCTAACGATAATCCTATTGGTTTATCATTCCAATACATCGCTACATCTACACCTGCAACAGGTAACCTGACTATAACGTTAAGGCACTTACCTAATAAAGAAGCTGCAAACGTAGCAACCGGCGACATTACAAATGCAGGTGGGGGCACCGATGCTCAGGTAATTTTCCCTGTAGCGGTACGATAGGCAATGCACCTATATTAAAGGCACTAACACTACTGATTATCAACGTACAAATGATAATCTTTAAAGAGGTTAGTGCCTTTTTTATTAAAGTTTAGGGCAATAACAGTTTTCCTGATTCACCTAAATTAAAAAGTTTCCTGAATCGATTTAGCCTTTTTATTTAGCTGTTAAATTTGCCACTTTCACTATTTTTGTTAGAACCAACCCTACTGTAAAATGAATAAAATAACTGTTATACTGGCTATGGCTACCGGCCTTGGCATGAATGCTCAAATGAATCAAAAAACAACCTATCCCCCCACAAAAAAAGGTAATGTTACCGACACTTACTTTAATACTGTAGTGCCCGATCCTTACCGCTGGCTTGAAGATGACCGCAGTGCTGAGACCGCAGCCTGGGTAAAAGCCCAGAATGAAGTAACGTTTAAGTATCTCGACAAAATACCCTTTCGCGAAGCCATAAAGTCACGGTTGGAAAAACTGTGGAACTACGAGCGCATATCGGCACCCTTTAAAGAGGGGAGCTATACCTATTACTTTAAAAACAATGGCTTACAAAACCAATCGGTGCTGTATAGAAAAGACAAAAGTGGTAAGGAAGAACTGTTTCTTGATCCTAACACGTTTAGCAAGGATGGCACCACCTCGTTATCAACCATTAAGTTCACTAAGAAAGGTGAGTTGGCAGCATACATGATATCTGAAGGCGGTAGCGACTGGGGAAAGATAATCGTTATGGATGCGGTAAGCAAAAAGCTTCTGGGCGAAACTATTGAAAACGTGAAGTTTAGCGGCATTGCCTGGAAAGGCAGCGAAGGCTTTTATTATTCCACGTATGCGAAGCCCGAAGGCAGCCTGCTATCGGCTAAAACAGACGAACATAAACTATATTACCATAAATTAGGAACCCCGCAAAAAGACGACAAAGTAATTTTTGGCGATAGCCAGAAAAGGCGTTATGTAGGCGGCGGATTGACTGAAGATGAGCGCTTTCTTATTATTTCAGCTGCAAACTCAACCTCAGGTGGAGAGATGTACCTGCAGGATCTTAGCAAGCCGGGAAGCCCAATAATAACCATGGTAGATAATTTTGATACCGATAACAGCATCATCGATAATGCAGGTACAACGTTATATATCTCTACCAACTACAAGGCACCTAACACGCGCGTAGTTACAGTAGACGCTGCTAAACCACAGCAGGCTAACTGGAAGGATTTTATACCGGAAACAGAGAACGTACTATCGGCTTCATCGGGTAGTGGTTACATATTTGCTAACTACATGAAAGATGCTATTTCGAGCATTAAGCAGTATGACCATAAGGGCAAGCTTGTGCGCGATATCACCCTACCGGGTATTGGTACAGCAGGAGGCTTTGGGGGTAAGAAAGAAGAAAAGATTTTGTACTATTCCTTTACAAACTACACCACCCCGGGGACGATTTACAGCTTTGACCCAAAGACAGGAAAATCAGATATTTATACTAAACCAAAGGTAGATTTTAACAGCGATAATTATACCTCTAAACAGGTATTTTACAACAGCAAAGATGGCACTAAAGTACCTATGATCATTACCTATCGTAAAGACCTGAAGCTCGATGGCAAAAACCCTACGATATTATACGGGTATGGCGGTTTTAATATAAACTTAACTCCGGCTTTCAGCATAGCGAATGCCGTATGGCTCGAGAATGGTGGCATCTATGCTGTAGCAAACCTGCGCGGAGGTGGCGAATATGGTAAGAAATGGCACGATGCAGGCACTAAGACCAACAAGCAAAATGTCTTTGACGACTTTATTGCCGCTGCAGAGTACCTGACTTCAAACCATTACACATCAAGTGATTATCTGGCTATCAGAGGCGGTTCTAACGGTGGGCTCTTAGTGGGTGCTGCGATGACGCAGCGTCCGGAATTATTTAAGGTGGCATTACCTGCGGTTGGTGTGCTCGATATGCTTCGTTATCATACCTTTACGGCTGGAGCAGGCTGGGCATACGATTATGGCACATCATCAGATAGTAAAGAAGTATTCGAGTATTTAAAAGGCTACTCCCCTCTTCATAATATCAAAAAAGGCACCCACTATCCTGCTACACTGGTAACTACAGGCGATCATGACGACCGTGTGGTACCTGCGCACAGCTTTAAGTTTGCAGCTGCATTGCAGGAGTATCAGGCAGGTTCTGCGCCGGTGCTTATTCGCATAGCAGTTAATGCCGGACATGGTGCAGGGAAGTCAATCACCGAGACCATTGCTGAGGCTGCCGATATCCAGGCATTCACTTTATACAATATGGGAGTGACACCAAAAAAATAAGCTTAAGGTCAGGGATTTTCTAAACTGGCATGAACAAGTGTTAAATTACGGTTCAAATCAAGGCTTATATAGGTTATTAGTGAATTTTGAGACATGCGACGAACAGGAAAAGACAACATAAAGACTGCCTTGTACAATTCTACACAGCGACTATATGCACTGAAAAAACGATTGTTAAATGATAGCGCCGATAAATTGTAGTGAGTAATTTTTAGTATGGACTGATTCCCGATAAATTTAAATAAAAAAGGCTGCCGGGAGGCAGCCTTTTAAAAAACTAACTAGCACAAATATTTATTTACCAAACAAACCCTCAACTACTTTAGATAGATTTAATCGCTGATCTCCAATTCTGGAGTTTTAAAGGAGCATAACATGACAACATCAGCTTCATTATTTCCACATGACTCATTCAGCGATCAAATACTATATTAAATGTACATACAAAGCATTATAATATTTATATATTCTGTTAATTTTCGATGACCTGCATGATAAACGGGTCAAAACAATAAAAACATGATAAAACGTTAGAGTTTCAGTTGTACTATACCCCTATTTCACAATAAAATAGTGAGGTTTAATTACCTTATATCTAAAGGCTGATTAAAAAAATATCAGTAATTTCACGCACTTAAACTTGTAGCATTGAAAAGCAATAACAAGCTCTTTATATTTATAATCATAGGCCTCGTGCTGGGTGTAGCCCTGGGAGGACTTGTGCATTACCAGTTTCCCGAAAGTGCCACGGCGTTTGCAAAAAATATAAAGCTCCTGGGAACCATATTTATACGCATGGTGCAAATGATAATTGCACCCCTTGTATTCTGTACTCTCGTAGTGGGTATAGCAAAAATGGGCGATATGAAAATGGTTGGTCGCGTAGGCATCAAGGCTATGGCATGGTTCCTATCAGCATCGCTTATATCTTTACTGTTGGGCATGGTGCTGGTAAACTGGCTGGAACCCGGCAGGAATACTAAAGTAAGCATGGAAACTGTAGCCCCAGCTGATGATCTTGTTAACAATACCGGATCTTTCTCACTCGAAAACTTTGTAACGCATATTGTACCCAAAAGCCTTTTTGAGGCAATGGCCAATAATGAGATACTGCAAATTGTTATTTTCTCTATCATGTTTGGCATTGCCTTATCATCTGTAGGAGAGATAGCAAATCCTGTAATACGCACACTTAATACTATATCGCACGTAGTGCTCAAAATGGTGTCCTACATTATGTGGGTAGCACCATTAGGGGTTTTTGGTGCAGTGGCAGGCGCGGTAGCTATTTATGGTTTTGATATCTGGAAGTTATATTACAATTACTTAATAGATTTTGCCCTTGGCATTGCGCTCTTGTGGTTATTACTGCTTGCTGTAGGCTATCTAATTTTGGGCAAAAGGCTGTTTATATTACTTAAGAGGCTTGCAAGCCCGCTACTTATTGCGTTTAGCACTACCAGCAGTGAAGCGGTTTTCCCAAAGCTGACCGAGGAGTTAGAGCGCTTTGGCTGCGACCCTAAAATAGTATCGTTTACCTTACCATTAGGTTATTCATTTAACTTGGATGGCAGCATGATGTACATGACTTTTGCTTCGCTATTTATAGCACAGGTGTATGGCATAGACATGCCTATAGAAAAACAACTCCTTATGCTGCTTGTGCTCATGCTTACCAGTAAAGGCGTTGCGGGAGTACCCCGTGCTTCGCTAATAGTAGTTGTAGCTACCTGCGCAATGTTCGATATTCCCGCCGAGGGAATAGCACTAATTCTACCCATAGACCACTTTTGCGATATGGCGCGAAGCATGACAAACGTATTAGGCAATGCCCTTGCTACCAGTGCGGTAGACAAATGGGAAACAAAAAAGATTAACTAAAATTAAAGACATATGGGTTTTCAATGGACCGACTTACTTAATCCTGAATTTTATATAAACCTTGAAGTAGGGGGTGTAACCATAGGTATCTATGTGGTACTGTTTATTGTATTTGCAGAGACCGGACTTTTTGCCGGCTTCTTTCTGCCGGGTGATAGTTTACTGTTCCTTGCCGGCATTTACAGCACCGACTTAATGAGCACCATTCTCCCCATCGAAAGCGATTTTATAAACGTAACGCTGCTGGCGTTAATGGTGGCGATTTCGGGTATTATAGGTAATACATTTGGCTACTGGTTTGGTTCAAGGAGCGGCAGTTATCTATACGCTAAAGAAGATAGCTTCTGGTTCAAGAAAAAATATCTTATTCAATCGCACGACTTTTTCGAAAAGCATGGTGGCCGCGCTATCATCTTTGCACGTTTCCTGCCCATTATACGCACCTTTGCCCCTATTATTGCGGGTGTGGTGGGCATGGAAAAAAAGAAGTTTATGCTGTTTAATATTATCAGCTCGTTCCTATGGTCGTTCGCACTAATTTTTGCAGGACACTACCTTTCTGCCCTTTTCCTTAAAGAGTTTGACATCGACCTTAAAAAACATATAGAGATCATTATTATTGCCATTGTGCTTATGACTACTGTTCCGCTTATACTTAATGCCTTAAAAGGCAATAAGGTAACAGAGCAGGAAGCTGTAGAAGAGGCTAAAGATGATGATAGCGATACTAACATTATGCCTCACTAATGCACCTTAGCTGGTGGGAAATAAACAGTTGGTTTACTAATGTAGACTATACTATTGTAGGTAGCGGAATTACCGGGCTGCACACGGCTTTGCGCCTGCGCGAACGTTTCCCTCAAAGCAAAATATTAATTTTAGAGAAAGGGCCGTTGCCACAGGGCGCAAGCACTAAGAATGCAGGCTTTGCGAGTTTTGGAAGCCTTTCTGAAATTATAGACGACCTTAATTACCACACCGAAGAAGAAGTTACCGCACTTATACAAAAGCGCTGGCAGGGGTTACAGCTACTTCGCAAACGCCTGGGCGATAGTGCGATTGATTTCAAGCCTTATGGCGGGTATGAGCTTTTTCTCGCAAGCGATACCGCCGGATATGAAAACTGCCTGCGCCGGCTCCCTTATGTAAATGATGTGCTTCGCCCTGTTTTTAAAGCAGATGTATTTGCGAAAGAAATTGACCGCTTCGGTTTTAAAGGTACACATGATTCATTGATTTTCAATCCCTTTGAAGGACAAATTGATACAGGTGCAATGATGCAGGCTCTCCTTAAAGATGCCGCTGCAAACAATATTCTGATACTAAACAGCCAGACCGTTACCGGCTATCATGAAAATAGTGATAGCGTAGAGGTGAGCCTTAATGGCTTTACATTTACTATAAAAAAACTACTATTTGCCACTAATGGTTTTGCTGAACGGGTAACTAACGGTGCCGTGAAACCGGCGCGTGCACAGGTGCTTATTACTAACCCTATACCTAACCTTGACATAAAGGGCACCTTTCATGCAGACAGGGGTTATTATTATTTCAGGAATTTTGGCAACCGTATACTTTTTGGCGGAGCGCGAAACCTCGACTTTGACGGGGAGACCACGACCGATTTTGGCAATACTGATATCATCCAAAACCAGCTTGAAAAAATGCTGCGCGAAGTTATCTTACCTGATACCGAATTTACTGTGGCCCATCGCTGGAGCGGCATCATGGGTATGGGCCCGGGCAAAGTGCCTGTTGTTAAACAATTATCCAGTCATGTTTATTGCGGCGTCCGCCTTAGTGGTATGGGCATCGCCATAGGCAGTATGGTAGGGAAAGAATTAGCAGATTTGGTTTAACCCTGCCTGAATAATTTATGATAGTAGAGAAAAATAGAAAAGATTTCACTAAGTTTGCAAAATGAAAACTTAGTGAGTCATGAATATTATTGTTAGGAGGGCAATCTTACATTATATTTCAGTTTATCCTCAGGCCAAAGTTGCCCTACTTACATGGTATAGTGAATTTAATAAATTTACTTTTTTAAATTTTAACGACCTTAAACAAGTATATGGCAGCGCGAGTATTGTTGCTAATAATAGAGTAGTATTTAATATAAAGGGCAACGACTACAGACTTGTTGTGTCAGTAAATTTCAAACAGGCAGCAGCTTATGTAATTTGGTTTGGAACTCATAAAGAGTACGACAAAATCAATGTGGAAACTATAGAATTCGACACCACTATTTTAAACTTTAAATCGAAGTGAGATGAACTGGAAAGTGCTTAAAAATGAAGATGATTATCTTACAGCTGTAAAAAGGACTATGAAAATATTTCATGCAGAACCAGGTTCTAATGAGAATGATGAGCTTGAACTGCTGTTAGTATTAGTAAAAGACTATGAGGACAAGCATGTTATATTACCAAGCCTTAATCCCATTGATGTAATAAAGCTAAAGATGGAAGAGCGCGGCGTTAAATCTAAAGATCTTGAGCCCTTTATAGGAAGCAAGGGACATGTGTCTTCAATACTATCTGGTAAGCGCGAGATTACCTTAAAAATGGCGCGTAAATTAAAAGAATATTTTAATCTTCCTGCGGATATCTTCCTGCATTCTACGTAGTAGATAAATCAGACCTATTCCATTATCTGGTCATTGATTTTTTTTACCAGTTTCTGGTCAACATTGCCCGATACTTTTACTGTGGTGTACGATTGCAGCACGTAACCATCGTCGGCTGAATAGGAGTACATTTCGGCTTTCTCGAGCATACCGGTTTCGTCATAGTAATATTTTGTTTTGGCATCGGTACTGCTGCTGCTGGTGTATCGCTTTAATGTTTGTCCGTTATCTTTTATTTCCTCATTTATAACAGGGGCACCATTATTATAGCGACTGGAAAATGTACCCGTGCGAAAATCATCCTTGTAAGTAAAGTTAGATTCCCATTTAAGCGTATCAGCGTGAATTTGCCTTATGGCTTCTATTGCGTTGCTTTTCGTGTATTCTTTTTCAAGGTAACAGTCGGGCTCTACGAGGCTTTTTACGTTATTCCCTATGCTGTCATACTCATGCGTGACATTTTTTACCACCGACTTTTTTCCTGCGTTGTACACCGAAGCATCAGTCAGGCGTCCGTTCCTGTCGTATACATATTTGGTTTCGTAAACGGGTTTGAGCTTCTGGCCGGCATCGCTCTCTAACGTCACCATTTTTTGGGGTAGGCCGCTTTTATTATACGTGTATATTTCCGCATAGTCAGGCTCGCCATCCGGTAGCCTAGCATAATGCACTTTCTCGAGCAGGGCCCCTGATTTACTAAAGTAAAAAACTGTAGAAGGTCCGCTTGCAATAGTGCCCTGATTACCTGCCGCAAGGGTATGGCTGGTTACCTCAACTACTATATCGCCTTCCTTTTTCAGGAGTTGGCAATATACCGGCTGGAGTATAAGGAGAGCTACGGTAAGGCAAAGGCATTTCATTTGGGGAGAAAATTACAAACCAAATATAGCTTTTTTAAGTATCTGACTTTTACGGTTAAAATATTTTTAAGATAACTATAACTAAACAAACAATATACCCGCTGTATTATTAAATAAGCTACTTTGCACAGCATTATTTTCATGTGCGAATCAGTTTTTAATAACCTCTAAATTCGTAATTTCACATCCGCTAATACCTCTACTATGCTGCGAAAAATACTCCGCATTTTTTATAAAGCCATGCTTTGGTTTGTAGTCCTTTCGGTGTTCTCTGTACTGCTTTTCCGTTTTGTACCCGTTCCCTTTACACCCCTTATGATAAGCCGTGCTTTCGAGCAAAAAGGCGATGGTAAAGAAATGCACAGCAGCCACGACTGGGTACCTATAGAAAAAATTTCGCCTAACCTGCAAAAGGCGGTCATTGCCAGCGAGGACGACCTGTTTTTAACCCACCACGGCTTTAACTTTAAAGCGATGTTTAAAGCCTATAAGAATAATAAAAAGGGCAAACGCTTAAAAGGCGGAAGCACCATAAGCCAGCAAACGGCAAAAAATGTTTTCTTGTGGCAGGGGCGCAGCTACCTTCGCAAAGGATTAGAGGCTTACTTTACGGTTCTTATAGAACTATTATGGAGCAAAGAACGTATAATGGAGGTATATCTTAACAGTATAGAAATGGGCGATGGCGTTTATGGCGCTCAGGCGGCTACACAGCATTATTACCACAAAGATGCCGCAAGCCTCACTAAATATGAAGCTGCCGGTATAGCAGCCATACTACCAAACCCATTTAAATTTAAACCGGTAAACTCTTCCCGCTACACACAAAGGCGTAAAGGCAGGATTGTAAAATTAATGCGCTACGTAAAGCTGGATTACTGAAAATGAAATATTACGGCATGTTAGCTTCTTTATTCTTCTGCGCTTTTTGCTTTGCGCAAAAGCCTGCCGAGATAAGCATTATAAGCGACAACGACCTGTATACTTCTCCTATAAACGACCAGTATTATACTAACGGAATAGAACTTATTTACCGTTACCTGGGCACTGCCAAAAATGAAAAGGTAGCCAAAAAGATAACGGAATTCAGGCTGGGGCAATACATCTACAATCCGCAGTCGGTACGCGCTGCCGATATTAATGTAAACGACCGCCCTTTTGCAGGCTACCTCTTTGCGGAAGCCGGCATTAATACCTTTTACACAAATGAAAGTGTACTAAAGGTCAACTTTCAGGCAGGTGTTGTGGGCCCGCAATCGTACGCTGAGGAGTTTCAGGAAAAACTGCATAAACTGGTAGGCTACCCTACCGTACAGGGTTGGCAATACCAGATAACAACCACTCTTGCGGCGCAGGCGCAGGCTGTTTATTCACACAAAATATTATCGGGCAGGTACCATGAGAAGGTAGACTTCCATGTGCAGGGAGAACTCAACGTAGGCACCATCTGGATGGGCGCATCTGTTGGGCCTATGGCGCGCATCAGTTTAAAGGGTGCCCTATTGCCTATGTACGATTCGGCACTGCACGGGGCAGCACTCAATCAGGATAAAGAAGCATCAAAGGCACAACGGGAATTGTTCCTGTACCTAAACCCGGTGATCAATTACCAAAATTATGACGCTACAATACTCGGCAGCATGTTTAACGATACGAGTCCTGTTACGTTTCCGCTGATACCTTTTAGGTTTAATGCCGAAGCCGGCGTAAAATACCGCTACAATAACTGGACCTACTCCTACTCTTTTAACTACCGGGGTAAAGAGCTTACTAATCGTGTTATTACCAGTTATTACTATGGCTCTATTGTATTGAGCTATAGATTGTAATCTTACTAATAATTCTAGTAGCGGCCTTTGCAAATTAAAGACTGACGGACTCTACAAACGGCACGATATTATTTGTAGCCCTCACCCCGACCCTCTCCGAAGGAGAGGGAGTAGCCGCAATTCGCGCTATTTATTGTAATTTACCTATGGTTAGAAAGCATATCCCCGTCCTGGCTCCCCTCTCCTTCGGAGAGGGGCCGGGGGTGAGGACAACGGAAAAAAAATATCCCAATTAAACTCCCCCTACCTCCACTACTTCCTAACTATTAATTATTTTTGGCAGACTTTTATAACTCTAATTTACAAATGAAAAAAATACTTCTATTAACTTTAAGCATTATGGGATTATCTGCCTCGGCACAACAAGTAATGACCCCCGAACTGCTTTGGAGCCTTGGCCGCGTAAGTGCCGTAGGACTTTCTAAAGACGGGAAAAACGTGGTATACAAAGTTTCGGTGCCCGATGTGGCCGAGAATAAATCAGATTCAAAATATTATACCATCCCTGTTACCGGCGGCAAGGCAACCGAGGTAACCGAGCTTGAAGATGTACTTATAGATAAATACATTTCTCCCGATGGTAAACTAAGGCTTACATCAAAAGAAGTTAAAACTGATAAAGTGCTGGGCAGCGACATTTACCCGGAACTCGCAAAATCTACCGTGCAGGTTTATAATGGCTTAGATTACCGTCATTGGGACACATGGAACGATGGCACGCACAACCATGTAGGCTTTCATCCGGTGGCTGATAAAGAAGCTTTTACCGATATCATGAAAGGAGAACCTTATGATTCTCCACTAAAACCTTTTGGCGGTGAGGAAGATTACACCTGGAGCCCGGATGGTAAAAGCATTGTTTATGTATCTAAAAAGAAAGCCGGTACAGAATATGCCATAAGTACCAATACCGATATTTACCAATACAACCTTGACTCAAAATTCACAGTTAACCTTACTGAGGATAATGCCGGATACGATACAAACCCGGTATTTTCTCCGCAGGGCGACCTTACCTGGCTGCAAATGAAACGTGATGGTTTTGAGGCTGATAAGAATGATATAATTGTAAGCCACAGGGGGAGTAAAATAAACCTTACCGCTGCCTGGGATGGAACTGTTGATAGTTTTACATGGAGTGCAGACGGTAAAAAGGTTTATTTCCTGGCACCTGTAGATGGTACCAAGCAATTATTTGAAGTTAATTTTCCTGGACTCACTAAAATAGCCGTAACAGTAACACAGTTAACCTATGGTTATTTTGATGTGAATAGTATAGCGGGCTTTAGTGGTAATACAATTATTGTAGAACGTGCCGATACCAACCATGCCACAGAAATTTACAGCTACGACCTAAAAAAGAAAACATGGAAACAGCTTACAACGGTAAACAACGCCGTTTACAGCAAACTGGCACTCAGCAAGACCGAAAAGCGCTATGTTACCACTACAGATGGTAAAAAAATGCTGGTATGGGTAATACTTCCGCCAAACTTTGATGCCAATAAAAAATATCCAACATTGCTGTATTGCCAGGGAGGCCCGCAAAGCGCGCTTACACAATTTTATTCGTACCGATGGAATTTCCAACTAATGGCAGCTCAGGGGTACATTATTGTAGCGCCTAATCGCAGGGGTATGCCGGGCCATGGCGTAGAATGGAATGAGGCCATTAGTAAAGACTGGGGCGGTCAGGTTATGAACGACTACCTGAGCGCGATAGATGATGTAGCTAAAGAAAAGTACGTCGATAAATCCCGCCTGGGTGCCGTTGGCGCCAGTTATGGTGGCTATTCTGTATTCTATTTGGCAGGTATACATAATAAACGCTTCAAAACCCTTATAGCCCATGACGGGGTATTCAATTTACAGAGTATGTATGGCACTACAGAGGAAGTGTTCTTTACTAACTGGGACAGTGGCGGCCCGTATTGGGATAAAAGCAATGCTGCTGCACAAAAAACGTATTCGAAGTTCAACCCCATAAATTTCGTAGACAAGTGGGATACTCCAATACTTATTATACAAGGCGGTAAAGACTTCAGGGTACCTATAGGCCAGGGACAGGAAGCATTTCAGGCAGCACAACTAAGAGGCATAAAAAGCCGCTTCTTATATTTCCCCGATGAAAACCACTGGGTACTAAAACCGCAAAACGCAATTGTATGGCAGCGGGAATATTTTAAATGGCTTAAAGAGACATTGTAAAATTGCAGCACACTGTCTTTCCTTATAATTAATATTCTAAATACCGCTTCGTTAAGGCGGTATTTTTTGTTTGAATATTGCATAATAAAGTTGAACAATAGAGCCCGCTACAAATAGTAATGGATAGCACCTAAACATCGGGAATATTACACAATTTTTACATATAGTTAACGTTTTATAATTTTTCAGTACATTAGCATCTCATTACGATTAAATTTAAAACAAAAACTATGTACACATTTTCTCTAAAGCCGTTTGTAGCAGCTTCCCTTTTATTAGGCGGAATAAGCATGGGCTTTGCGCAGGATAATCTTGTAAATTCACTTAACGGCAACCTTAGTGCCCACAGTAAAGACTCTTTTGTTTTTACAGATATTGTTAGCCTTGATAATACCCCTGTAAAAAACCAGGGATCATCGGGCACATGCTGGAGTTATTCTGCAAACTCGTTCCTTGAGTCAGAAATGATACGCATGGGCAAGCAGCCGGTAGAGCTTTCCCAAATATATACAGCTCGCAATGCTTACGTAGAAAAAGGTAAAAACTATGTGCGTATGCATGGTGCAACTACCCTTGGCGACGGTGGTGCCCTGCATGATGCTATAAATATGTACCGCCAGTATGGTGCTGTACCGCAAAATGTGTATACCGGCCTTAACTATGGCACATCAAATAATAAGTTTGCCGAGATGGCTGCTATTCAGGAAGCGATGCTACAGGCAGTGGTTAAAAATCCTAATGGCGAGCTTACCCCTAACTGGGAAAAAGCGTATACAGCTGTTATAGATTCTTACCTGGGTGCTGTTCCTCAATTATTTGACTATAAAGGGAAAAAATATACACCACAATCTTTTGCTAAAGAAGTGGTAGGCATCAATCCTGATGATTACGTAGAATTATCTTCGTTTAATGATCATCCTTACTATGAAAAAATGGTGCTTATGGTGCCGGACAACTGGTCTCTTGACCTTGTTTACAACGTGAAGATGAACGATCTTACATCTGTTATAGACAATGCACTTAAAAAAGGCTATACGGTAGGCTGGGCCGGCGATGTAAGCGAAAAAGGCTTTAGCTGGAAAAACGGTGTAGCATATATACCTACAAAACCATTTACTGAAATGACTCCGGAAGAAAAGGAAACCATCTTTAGAGGCCCGCAGCCGGAACTTGAAGTAACCGAAGAACTTCGCCAGAAAGCATTTAACAACTACCAGACTACAGATGACCACGGTATGCACATCATTGGCCTTAGTAAAGACCAGAATGGCAAAGAGTACTATATTGTGAAAAACTCGTGGGGAGCTACAAACGATTACAAAGGCTACCTGTACATGAGCAAAAACTTTGTAAAGTACAAAAGCACCGCGATTATGGTAAACAAAGGCGGATTACCCGCCCCAATTGCCAAGCAGCTTAATATAAAATAGCAAGTCTTTAAATTATAATCCCGAAATAATATGTTTCGGGATTTTTTTTGTGTTAAAGTTGCCTGTGCAGTTTAAAATGTTAAATTCGCCGGCAGATTAACCAACAAAACCAAACATGAAAATTTCCAAATTATTAATTGCAGGTACGCTATTCATCTGCAGTATTACTACAAACGCTCAGACAGATACTATAGTAAAAACACCCGGAACAGTAGAGGCTTTATTTAATGTACAGGCAGGCCTTGTGGGCGGGTATGCAAACTATGAAGAGCCTCTTGGCAAACAATGGGCATTGCGTGGAGAGGTGGGTTTAGATCTTTTCTATTATGAAGCTTACGTTTACAACGGCACCAGCCTCGCAAAAGATAAGGGAACTTTTTTAGCACCACAGGTATCGCTGGAACCCCGTTGGTATTATAACATAGAAAAGCGAGCTCAAAAAGGAAAACATACAGAGAACAACAGCGCAAACTTTTTCTCTCTCGATATTAGGTTTTATCCTGATTTGTTTAAAATAGGCGGTCCGGACTATGTTAATGTACCAGACCAACTTAGCTTCATACCTAAATGGGGAATACGCAGGGCAATTGCTAAAAGCAATTTTAATTATGAATTGGCTTTTGGTGTAGGGTATATGACATACCTATCTAATAATAGTTTTTTCACCACTAAAGACGATGTGGCTATAAATCTTCATGTGCGTATTGGTTATACAATTAAATAAAAAGCATTATAAACAAGAAAGCCGAACCAAGAGTCCGGCTTTTTTGTTTTATATATAGATATTAATGAGGTATTATTGTACCGTTTACAGGTCTGGCGTAACCCGCCTCTTTCTGTTTTATATCGAGAGCGTTAGCTTTCGTTTCCTTACGCTTAGCTGCGATAAGTTTCATTGCCTGTCCAATAAATTTTTCAGCATCTTTAATATTGTGGTTAGACACATTTATTTTTTGTCGAGATCCGTTCGACATGCGTATGTGTATCGTATACTTCTTCTCTGCCATTAATATGCAAATAGCAAGAAGCAATACGCCTAAACTATACATAAGCACCTGTATAAAGCTGTCTTTAACAAAGCGGGGCAGGACAAATAATATTAAGGGCATAGTGCTAAAAAGCAGGCTTCCCCATGTAACAGATTTTCTAAGGGATACTTTACGAATTTGCATCGCAGATATCTCATTTTCATGTCTCGAAGATGCAAATACAATGCTGTCATTAAATAATTTACCGCATGTATTGCTGAAGAGCGGCTCATCTAAATTTTTCATGGATTTTCTTAAGTTATAGCATAGTAAAGATATTATGACTTACATCTAATATCGTGCTATCTTAACAATACAATAACTATTAAGATAACATTGCTATTAAAAAAGGTAGTGTAATTGAATAATTGTATTTAAACTTTAAATATTTCTAATCTATGGGCGAAATTTGGTAAAGCTATTGCATCTCCTTAAATTTTAAACTGCTCGATAAGCCTGTTGCATCTATTATATATTTACTTTTGTAGGGCATTCTGCAATGCAGAATAATGACTCCCATCATGAGAAAAATATTCATCGTTTTTAGCATCACTTCGCTAACCATCATTGCTATACTTACATACATCACCTGGAAATCAGCATTGTTGTTAATCATCTTTCTGCCATTGATAGTAATGGGGCTGTATGATATGTATCAGTCTAAAAAAACAATTCGCCGTAATTTCCCGCTGGTTGGCCGGCTTCGCTATTTATTAGAATCCGTTGGTCCGGAATTTCGCCAGTATTTCTTTGAAAACGACCTTGACGGTAAGCCTTTCAACCGCCTGCAACGCAGCATTGTGTACCAGCGCAGTAAAAAAGAAACCGATACCATGCCCTTCGGCACGCAACTTAACGTATATGACGAAGGATACGAATGGATAAACCACAGCATACGCGCTATTGCATTTGCAGATATAGATATGAACCCGCGTGTTACTATCGGCTCATCGCAATGTACACAGCCTTACTCATCAAGCTTATTTAATATTAGCGCCATGAGTTATGGTTCACTAAGTAAAAATGCCATTATAGCACTAAACAGAGGTGCAAAAGAAGGAAAATTTTACCACAATACCGGCGAGGGCGGGTTATCCCCCTATCACCTTCAGGAAGGTGGCGATGTGGTGTGGAACATAGGTACAGGATATTTTAGCTGCCGTGACGAAGACGGCCACTTTAATTATGAGCAGTATGCCAAACGGGCTGTGCTGGATAATGTAAAGATGATAGAAATTAAATTTTCGCAGGGAGCTAAACCCGGCCACGGTGGTATCTTGCCAAAGGAGAAAGTAACCGATGAAATTGCAGATATTCGTCTGGTAAGCAAAGGGCACGATATTATTTCTCCACCCTATCATTCTGCATTTACTACGCCCCTCGAGTTGATGGACTTTGTAAAGCTGCTGCGCAAAGGATCCGGAGGTAAGCCTGTGGGTATGAAAATATGCATAGGCAACAAGCACGAGTTCATTGCCATTTGTAAAGCAATGGTGCAAACCCAAACGTACATTGACTTTATTACGGTAGATGGTGGCGAAGGTGGTACCGGTGCCGCACCGCAGGAATACAGCGACCACGTGGGGATGCCATTGCGTGATGCTGTTGCGTTTGTATACGATTGCCTTGTGGGGTATGGTATAAAAGACCAGATAAAAATTATTGTAAGTGGAAAGATCATCACGGGATTTGATGTTATAAAAGCACTTTCTATAGGTGCCGATGTGTGCAACTCTGCCCGCGGAATGATGTTTGCCCTTGGCTGCATACAGGCTTTAGAGTGCCATAACAACACCTGCCCCACCGGTGTTGCCACACAGGATCCTCAACTGGTTAAAGGATTGGTGCCCGAGGAAAAAAGTATACGTGTAGCGCGCTTTCAGCATGAGACGGTAAAAAGCGCCATGGACCTTATGGCATCGGCAGGGCTGCGCCACCCTGATGATGTAGATCGTAGTGTGGTAAGTATGCGTACGGACCGTACAACCATAAAAACATATGAGCAAACGTATCCTGAACCAATGCCCGGCTGTTTACTTGATATACACTCTGTACCTGCAGATATAGTTCCTTTTTGGAAAAAAGCATCTGCGGAACATTTCTAATCTTCGAAAAGACAAAAAACCCCGAAACGTGAATTTCGGGGTTTTTTCTTTATTGTTTCGCCGGTTTCAAGCCCGGCCGTTTTGATTCAGCTTTTTTCCTGTCTTCTATAACTTTTTTTATGTTCTTTCTGGCCTGTTCCCTGCTTTCCAAATAAGTAGAGTATTGAGTTGCTGTGAGAATTTGTTTCAACGCCGCATCCCTTTTGGTGCCAAGATCTTTTTGCTTTTTCGATTTTATTTGGCTATCATCTGCACTGCTCCTTATTATTTTAGCCTGTTTCAGGAACTCAGTATTCGCTGCATACACTTTGGCATACTGGGCATCAGATAGTTTCAGGTTAGCCTTCATTACATCGGTGGCGGCTTTTACCGCATCAGCCTGCTTATCCTGAGCTGCGGCATTAATGCTAAGCAACAAGGCAATAATAAAAGTACCGAAGTACCTGCTTGAAAAACATTTTTTACTTGTCATAATAATTGATGCGAGCTATTGCTTAGCAGGAAGCAAAGCCTTTAGCTTTTTAGTATTCTCTGCCCTGTTAGCTACAAATACTTTGTATTGATCTTCAGTTAATACAGATTTTAATTTGGTATCTCTTTCCGCTTCTAATGCCTTAACTTTTTTTGCTTTATCAAGTTTACTTGTGTTGCCCTTTTCGCTCTCGCCAACCTTTTGCACAAACACACGATTGATGTCACTAACTTTAGCATGCTGGCTGTCGTTAAGGGATAACTGTACTTTCATGTGGTCATTAAGTTTCTTAATCCCTTCAGCAGGGGTGTCCTGGCCAAGGGCTGTTGTAGTAAACATAAGCAATAAAGCTACTGCACCTAAAAATGCCTTTGTAGCCGATGTGATTTTCCTGATCATTTGATTGTTATTTTGATTTATATGGTAAAGCAAAAATGCGCCCATTTATCGCAAATATAGAAGAAATTATTATTTGTAAGACGGCGGTTGGATAATTTGATCGCTTAGTGGATACATCTTAATCTTCATACTATTCCCATTAACATCCCCGTTTCCTTCGGAGAGGGTTCAGGAATGAGCTAAAGTCTGATCGCTACATTAAAAAGAACCCCGCCAAAGGCGGGGCTTATAAAAAATCTATTCTTCTACGCGCTCCTTCATTTTGAAGCCTTCCATAAACTTAGTTGTATAGTTACAGGCTGCATAATTCGGCTCGTCCATATAAAAAGAAACCCCGCCAAAGGCGGGCTTGCAAAATCTATTCTTCTACGCGCTCCTTCATTTTGAAGCCTTCCATAAACTTAGTTGTGTAATTACCGGCTACATAGTCCGGCTCATCCACATTAAAAAGAAACCCCGCCAAAGGCGGGGCTTATAAAAAATCTATTCTTCTACGCGCTCCTTCATTTTGAAGCCTTCCATAAACTTAGTTGTGTAATTACCGGCTACATAATTGCCTTATCCATAAAAACAGAAACCCCGCCAAAGGCGGGGCTTACAAAAAATCTATTCTTCTACGCGCTCCTTCATTTTGAAGCCTTCCATAAACTTAGTTGTGTAATTACCGGCTACATAATCCGGCTCATCCATTAACTGCCTGTGGAACGGTATTGTTGTTTTTATACCTTCTATTATAAACTCATCCAGCGCACGTTTCATTTTGCTTATTGCTTCTTCCCTTGTTTGGGCAGTAGTAATAAGTTTGGCTATCATAGAGTCATAATTCGGCGGAATGGTATAACCGCTGTATACGTGTGTATCAAGCCTTACACCATGGCCACCCGGCATGTGCAGGGTAGTAATTTTACCCGGCGACGGCCTAAAATCACTATAAGGATCTTCAGCATTAATACGGCATTCTATAGAGTGCATTTGAGGCAGGTAATTTTTGCCAGAAATCGGCACGCCCGATGCTACCATTATCTGCTCACGAATAAGGTCATAATCAATTACCTGTTCTGTAATAGGGTGCTCTACTTGTATACGGGTATTCATTTCCATAAAGTAGAAATTTCTGTGTTTATCTACAAGAAACTCTACAGTACCGGCACCTTCATAGGCAATATATTCTGCAGCCCTAACAGCAGCTTCACCCATTTTTTCACGAAGTTCATCCGTCATAAATGGCGAAGGAGTTTCTTCGGTAAGTTTTTGGTGGCGGCGCTGCACAGAACAGTCCCTTTCAGAAAGGTGGCAGGCTTTACCAAAAGCATCCCCCACAACCTGAATTTCTATGTGGCGTGGTTCCTCAATTAGTTTCTCCATGTACATACCGTCGTTCCCAAAAGAGGCTGCTGCTTCCTGCCTGGCACTATCCCAAGCTTTTTGCAGTTCTTCTTCTTTCCATACGGCACGCATACCTTTACCCCCACCGCCGGCCGTAGCCTTAAGCATTACCGGGTAACCAAATTCGGCAGCCAGTTTTTTTGTATGTTCGTATGATTCAAGCAATCCGTCAGATCCCGGCACACAAGGTACGCCGGCTGCTTTCATGGTAGCCTTGGCCGTAGCCTTGTCTCCCATTTTGTTGATCATTTCCGGCGAAGCGCCAATAAATTTTATACCGTGCTCTTTACAAATTTTAGAGAACTTAGCATTCTCAGATAGAAAGCCGTAACCAGGGTGAATGGCATCGGCATTTGTAATCTCTGCAGCGGCAATAATGTTAGATATCTTTAAGTAAGACAGGTTACTTGGTGGCGGGCCTATGCAAACAGCCTCATCGGCAAATTTTACATGCAGGCTTTCGGCATCAGCTGTGCTGTATACCGCTACGGTTTTAATGCCCATCTCTCTACAGGTACGTATTACACGAAGTGCAATCTCTCCCCTGTTAGCAATTAGTATTTTTTTAAACATCGCTCTTTTGTAATTTTAAATTATGAATATGAATTTTAAAATATTTAAACACCAAAATCATCCGGCATTTAAAATTCAAAATTTAAAATAATTAAGAAGGGTCTACTAAAAATAATGGCTGGTCATACTCTACCGGCGATGAATCGTCTACAAGTACCTTAACGATCTTACCTGAAATTTCAGATTCAATTTCATTAAATAGTTTCATAGCCTCAATAACGCATACAACATCTCCTTTAGAGATCGTGCTGCCTACCTCTACAAATGTAGGTTTATCCGGCGATGGCTTTCTGTATAGTGTACCTATAATTGGCGACTTTATAACCAGGTATTTTGCGCTTTCATCTACAACCGGAGGTGCCTGTACAGCAGCGGGTGCCTGTGGCTGTGCAGCAGCAGGAACCTGCTGAGGAGCCTGACTAACCGGCATTTGCGTGTAGGTTGTAGTAGTCTCCGGCGTGCTCGCCTCGTTAGTTGTTTTTATGGTGATCTTTATATCATCCATCTCTAACTTAACTTCTGTAGCTCCGGACTTTGCCACAAACTTGATTAGGTTTTGAATTTCTCTGATATCCATATTTCAGTTTTTTATTTGTAGTTTGTTAGTTTTTATTGTATGCCCATTTAAGGTAGATAGAGCCCCAGGTAAAACCTCCGCCAAAAGAGGCAAAGATAATATTATCGCCTTTTTTAAAGAGATGCTCAAAATCGTAAAGCAGCAACGGCAGCGTGGCCGATGTTGTATTACCGTATTTTTCTATATTAATAAGTACTTTACTTTCGTCTACACCCATTCGGTGTGCGGTAGCATCTATAATCCTTTTATTAGCCTGGTGTGCTACAAGCCACTGCACATCATCATGTGTAAGGTTGTTTTGCTGCATGATCTTTTCGCTCACATCGGCCATGTTAGATACCGCATATTTAAAAACGGTCTTACCATCCTGAAAAACGTAGTGCTGCTTGTTATCAATAGTATCATGGCTGGCAGGCAGTATAGAACCTCCGGCTTCAATTTTAAGATAGTCACGGCCTATACCGTCGCTCCTTAAAATTTCGTCCTGTAGCCCAAGCCCTTCAAAATTAGGCTCAAATAACACCGCCCCGGCACCATCACCAAAGATAATGCAGGTGGCCCTATCTGTATAATCTATAATCGAAGACATTTTATCGGCACCTATAACCAGTACCTTTTTATAACGGCCGCTTTCTATGTAAGCGGCAGCATTGCTCATGGCATATAAAAAACTGGAACAGGCGGCCTGAAGGTCGTATGCAAATGCATTTACGGCCCCTATTTTTGTTGCTACATATACAGCAGTTGCTGCAACGGGCATATCTGGCGTGGCAGATGCCACAAGAACAAGGTCAATCTCTGCGGGGTTAGTACCCGACTTTTTAAGTAAATCTTCTGCTGCTTTTATGGCTAAAAATGAAGTGCCCTGATTTTCTTCTTTAAGAATACGTCGCTCTTTAATCCCTGTGCGGGAGGTAATCCATTCATCATTTGTATCTACCATTGTTTCCAGCAATTGGTTTGTAAGCACAAAATCCGGCACGTAAGCCCCAACGGCAGTAATGGCAGCTGTTATTTTACTCATAGGAATAATATATCATTCTGTTTCAGGCGGAAATAACCCCCGAAAAGTGGTGGAAATTACAAAAATTTTATAATATGGCAGGAAATAAGCCTTCCTAATTTTAAAAAAAGGGTATTTAACAAAAAAACTCCCACCAAGTGAGAGTTTTACCCTTTACTTCCAGTAATTATGCTACAGCTTCTTCTGATTTGTCTATAACAACCTGGCCACGGTAGTACATTTTACCTTCATGCCAGTAAGCTCTGTGGTATAAATGTGCCTCTCCTGTTACAGGACATTTAGCAATTTGAGGAACCGATGCTTTATAATGCGTCCTTCTCTTATCTCTTCTTGTTTTCGAGGTCTTTCTCTTAGGATGTGCCATTGTACTATATTATTTATTATCCGTTAATAGTTTTTTTAAACCGTCCCAACGCGGGTCGGTATCATCTTCTTCTTCTTTTTCTTCGTAATCCTCTTTAGGAGAGAGTTCTTCCAGTTTATCTAATATATCACCGGTAAATGTACCGTCTTCAATTCCCGGATGTACACGTTTTAAAGGTACCGATAGTACAATCATTTCATAGATGTACTGGGCAACGTTTACCTGGTATTCGCCATGTGGCAGTACCAGTAACACATCATTATCATCGTTATATTCGTCTCCAAACTTCACAATAAGATTAAGCTCTCCCTCTACAGGTAAATCAAAATCCTCATTAGTAAGGTCGCATGGAACATTAACTGTACCGTTATGCTTAAAGCCAAGCTCCAGCATCGTGCTTTTCTTATCTAAAACAAGATCAACTTTAACATTAACGTCATTATATTCGTCAAAATCAAAGTCATCAAAGAACTTTTTGTCAATATCAAACTCAAACTGGTGTTTCCCCTGCTTCAATCCCACAAACGGGATTAAAAAATCCTTGTTCACTTTCATGTCCGTCCAGTAATTTAACTATTATTATTAATAAAGCGCGGGCTTCGCATACCGCAACTTGTTTTACTACAACAGTTTTGAGCGTGCAAAGATATAAAATAATTGCAAATCCAAGACTGTTATGAATATTTTTTTGACTCTTCCTGCTTCTCTCTAATTTTCAGCGGATTTTTAGTAAGATCTGCGTACTCCGCCCTGCTGTGAAAAACATCTATAGCAAGGTAAACCGCTTCTTTAAACGAGTTATTATCTGCAATGCCCTTCCCTGCTATATCATAACCCGTGCCATGATCTGGCGAAGTACGAATTCCCTCCAGGCCTGCAGTATAATTAACACCGTTACCAAAGGAAAGCGTTTTAAAAGGTATAAGTCCCTGATCATGGTAAGCAGCAATTACTGCGTCGTATTTCTCATACTGGCCGCTGCCAAAAAAACTATCGGCACTGTAAGGGCCAAAAACCATGACACCCTCTTCAAACAATCTTTTTAAGGCAGGCTTTACTACTACGTCGTCTTCTTTACCTATTACGCCATTATCTCCACTATGAGGATTAACACCAAGCACAGCGATTTTTGGCTTATTGATCTTAAAATCTTTTTTTAGAGAACTGTTTATAGTTAGTATCTTTTTCCTGATGAGCTCTTCGGTTAAATGTGATGATACCTCATTAACCGGAATATGATCTGTAAGAAGACCTATCCTTAAATTATCCTGTACCATAAACATAAGCGCATCACCTTCCAGCTCCTGGTCTAAGTAATCAGTATGTCCGGGGAACTTAAAATCTTCGCTTTGTATGTTGTATTTATTTATAGGTGCTGTAACCAGTACATCTATTGTTTTTTCTTTAAGGGCTGCAACAGCCTCTGTAAACGATTTTATAGCATACTTACCTACAGTCTCATCGTTTTTACCAAAATCTACGTTAACGCCTTCCTTCCATATATTAAGCACATTTATCTTACCTATAACCAGCTGGTCAAGACTATCTATGCCGTGCAGGGCGCATGTAAGATTAAAGGTTTTTTTTATGAAAGACAGCACTTTAACGTTACCAAAAATCACGGGTGTGCAAAATTCCAGCATGCGGGCATCCTCAAAAGTTTTAAGCAGAACCTCTGTGCCTATGCCGTTTAGGTCGCCTATTGATATGCCTACAATTACATTTTCTGCCTGTTTTGTCATGATGCTGTTTATTGCTTAATTTTGTACTCTACAAATTTAGTAAAATTAATCAGCATGTTTACAGGAATTATTGAAACTGCGGCAACCATTGCGCAAATAGAGAGAGATAATGACAACATTAATATAACCCTTAACTGCCCTTTTATACCCGAACTTAAGGTAGACCAGAGCCTCTCTCACGATGGCGTGTGTCTAACCGTAGTGGCCATTACAGATGACAGCTATACCGTGACGGCAATTAAGGAAACCCTTGAAAAGACCAATCTTGGCAGCTGGACTGTAGGCAGCGAAGTGAATCTGGAGCGTGCCATGAAACTGGGCGACAGGCTGGATGGCCACATCGTTCAGGGTCACGTAGACCAGGTCGGTACCTGCATATCTGTAAAGGATGCTGCAGGCAGTTGGTACTTTACCTTTCAGTATGAAGCCGGACCGGAAAATATTACCATAGAGAAAGGCTCTATTACTGTTAACGGAGTAAGCCTGACCGTGGTAAACTCTAAGGCGAATGAATTTAGTGTTGCCATTATACCTTACACTTATGAGCATACCAACTTTAAAAACATTAAAGCCGGCACGGTAGTAAACCTTGAGTTTGACGTAGTGGGTAAATATGTCGCGCGCCTGCATTCGCTTAGGAGCTAATTGCCACTTACAAATTATATAATAGCTTCACAATTGTGAGGCTTTTTTTGTAGCACTACGCTTGCGTATTGTTTAAGCCATTTTCCTGCCATTGGCTTTATCTTTTCGCTGCGCTGCAAGGATACCGCCGCTGTCAGGGCTGGTTGTAAGCTATAGGCTTTTTTTTGAGCGTTTGGTATTTTCTCTTTGTCGAATTATTGGTTCGTGAGAAGTTAAAATAAAGATTCTTCACTCCGCTGCGCTTACTTCAGAATGACATCTGTATA
>Ga0265798_10000814_pt1 | contig 50062 bp, 40 predicted proteins | sample P3T30metagenome_FD_192430 | JGI IMG/M metagenome (GOLD analysis project Ga0265798, IMG submission 192430) | Plant litter microbial communities from East Loma Ridge, Irvine, California - P3 T30 | ecosystem: Environmental > Terrestrial > Plant litter > Unclassified | place: USA: California...
TCGACGTCGGCGACCAGGGAGCCGTCGTCGCCCGCGCGGAGCACGAGCGTCCCGACGGCGGGATCGGTCGCGGACTCGGCGACGACGAGACCCGGGAGCGAGGAGTCCTCGCCAGGGCGCACGACGGTGGATCCGGCCACGGCCGCCGACACGAGCGGCAGCGCCACGACCACGAGGGCGACGCCGGCCACCAGGCCGGGCATCACCGAGCGCCGCCCGAGCGTGGCGAAGCCGAGCACGAGGGCGCCGACGAGGCCGAGCCAGAGGAGGCTGAGGCCGGATCCGGGCCACACGGGCACGACGTCGGACCCGGTCGACTGGACGACCGTGCGAACGGCGAGCACCGCCGTGGCGAAGCCGAGCACGGTCACGGCCAGGGCCAGGGCGGCCCGGTGCGACCCGCGCACGAAGAGGGCGGCCACGGCGCCGAGGACGAGCGGCGCGACGAGCACGGCCACGACGATCAGCGGGACGGCACCCGGCAGCCCGAGGCCGAGGCCGTCGACGAACGCGGTCCAGCCGCCGAGCCCCGACGTGGGGAACCCGAGCGCGAGGCCCGGCACGTCGGCCGGCGCGAAGGCCGCGGGGACAGCGGGATCCGCGGCGAGCGCGAGCGGCTGCCCCTGCGTCACGCGGTACGCGACGAGCGGCGCCGCGAGCGCCACGAGCGGCACCGGGATGGTCACGAGCCGCCCGCCGCGACGACCGGCGCGCACGACCGCGACGAGCCACAGCACCAGGAGGGCGGGGACGAGCGACGGGGCCGAGGCGCCGACGGCGGCCAGGAGGATCCCCGCCACGGCCGACGCGGACCAGGAGCGCGGCGCCCGCAGCACGGCCAGCGCGAGCCACGGCAGCAGCAGGTGGGCGAGCACGGCCGGCAGGCGGCCCTCGCCGAGCGCGATGAGGAAGGTGGGGGCCAGCGTCCAGGCGAGCGCGGCGAGCGCGCGCAGCCAGGGGTTGCGCGTGATCTGCGCGGCGGCCAGCCACGCGGCGAGCGCGGCGAGCGGCAGGGCGCCGACGAAGAGGCCGAGGACCGCGAGCGACGGCTCCCACGCCGTGAGGCTGCCGAGCACCGCGAGCACGTAGGCGAACGGGTCGGAGGGCGCGACGGGACCGGTGCCGATCCCCCGCACGCCGATGCCGACCTGCGCCCAGAGCGCGCCCGCATCCGGCCCGAGCGGCAACAGCTGCCCGCCCGTGAGCGCGGTGCCGCCGAGGCGCGGGATCCACATGACGGCGGCGACCAGCAGCGCGGCGAGCACGGTCCACCCGCCGCCGGTGGCGAGGAACTCGATCCCGTCGGAGACGCCCATGTGCTCCACGCGGTACTGCTCGCGGGCCAGCGAGCGGCGGCGCCGGCCGACCGCGAGCGGCTGCCGGAGCGACGCGATGCTCGACCACGGGGCCGTGCGCGTCGCCCGCAGCCGCCGCCGGCTCGCGCGGACGCGACCGGGGGCCGCGGCGACGCGGAGGGCGGCGCCGATCTCGCCGGGCGCCGCCGACGGCCGCTTCCGCAGGAGCTGCAGCAGGGCGCGCAGGATCGCGAGCGGCACGAGGGAGAGCCAGTGGAACGGCACGGCGGCCGCGGGGGCGTATGTGAGGCGGCGGTGCAGCTGGGCCTGGCGCGCGAGCCGGCGCCGGCGTCGGCGCGGGGTGCGGCGGCCGAGGAAGGCGGTGCCGGGTCCGGCGGATCCGGCCGACGCCACCCGCGCGGCCGGCACGACCACGACGCGGTGGCCGGCGAGCCGGGCGCGCACGCACAGGTCGAGCGCGTCGTCGACCACCGGCAGGGCGTCGTCGAAGCCGCCGAGCGCGTCCCAGAGGCGGTGCCGCACGAGCATGCCGCCCGCGGCCACGCCGAGGACGTCGCTCATGTCGTCGTACTGGGCCTGGTCGAGCTCGCCGTCGACCTCGGGCACGGCGGCGCCGAGCGTCGTGAGCGTGCGGCCGATCTCGCGGATGTAGCCGGGGTGGTCCCACTCCATCAGCTTCGGGCCGGCGACGGCGACGCTGGGCGACGCCTCGATCGCGGCCAGCAGGCGCTCGAGCGCGTCGGGCGCGGGCGCGTTGTCGGCGGACAGCAGCCAGAGCAGCTCGTCGTCGCCGGTGGGCGCGGGGATCACGCGGACGGCCTGGTCGACGGCCTGCCCGAACGTCATCCGCGCGGGGGCCTGCACCATGCGCGTGGGGTCGGACGCGGCGAGGAGGGCGGCGGACGCGTCGCGGGATCCGAGGTCGACCGCGACCACCTGGTCGGGCCGCCGGGTCTGCTCGGCCAGGGCCGCGAGGGTCCGGTCGAGGAACTGCGCGCCCTCGTGGGCGACGAGGATCGCGGTTACTCGTGGCTGCATGACAGGGAGACCCTACGTGGTGCCGGATGCGGAACCGCCGCGATCGGACGGCGCGCCGGGGAGCCGGTGCTCCCGGCGGCATCGGCGCGGGAGGAGCCCCGTGCCCGCGGGGTCAGACCGCGCGCTTGCGGAGCTTGCGGCGCTCGCGCTCGGAGAGGCCGCCCCAGATGCCGAAGCGCTCGTCGTTCTCCAGCGCGTACTCGAGGCACTCGGAGCGCACCTCGCACGAGCCGCAGATCTTCTTGGCGTCGCGGGTGGATCCGCCCTTCTCGGGGAAGAACGCCTCGGGGTCCGTCTGCGCGCACAGCGAGTCGGCCTGCCAGGCGAGGGGGTTGCCGTCGTCGACGTTCCGGACGCCCGGGACGCCGAGTCGGACGGGGTCGACGAACCAGTCGTCGGGGACCCCGGCGTGGTACTCAGGTAGTGCCATGTCACGATCTCCCCACACGGCTGGAGCGCCCGGCCGGCCCCAGCTTGTCGTCATAATTACACCGGTGTAACTCGTCGGCGTCAAGCCGCGGAGGGTAAACCCTCAGGCGCTCGTCGAGGGTTGCGACGCGCCGCCGCTCGCCCGCCGCGCTACGCCGGGGATCCGGCCTGGCGGGCGGTCCACGCGCTCCGGACCATGTCGTCCAGGCTGTGGCGCATCGCCCAGTCGAGGTCGCGCGCGGCGAGGTCGCCGGAGGCCACGATGCGGGCCGGGTCGCCCGGGCGGCGGTCCTGGACCTCGGGCTCGAAGTCGATGCCCGTGGCCTCGCGGATGGCGGTCATGATCTCCCGCACGCTCACGCCCTGGCCGCTCCCGAGGCAGTAGACGGGCTCCACGGGCTCCCCCGCCTCGAGGCGGCGCGCGGCGGCGACGTGCGAGGCGGCGAGGTCGACGACGTGGATGTAGTCGCGGACGCACGTGCCGTCGGGCGTCGGGTAGTCCGTGCCGTACACGCGGGGCGTCCGTCCGTCCAGCAGCGCGTCGAACACCAGCGGGAACAGGTTGTGGGGGCTCGTGTCGACGTAGCCCTCCTCGCCGGATCCGACGACGTTGAAGTAGCGGAGCGACGCGTGGCGGAGGCCCTTCGCGACGCCCTGGTCGCGCAGCAGCCACTCGCCGATGAGCTTGGACTCGCCGTAGGGCGACTCGGGGGCCTTCGGCGTGCGCTCGTCGACGAGGTCGACGTCGGTCGTGCCGTACACCGCGGCGGAGGACGAGAAGACGATGCTGTCGACCCCGGCGCGCTCCATCTCCTCGAGCAGGACGGCCGTGGCCGTCACGTTCTGCTCGTAGGTGTGCAGGGGGCGCTGCACGGAGACGCCGGCGTACTTGAAGCCCGCGACGTGCACGACGCCGCGGACGTCGCCGGTGCCGAGGACGCGCGCGAGCAGCTCCCGGTCGAGCACGGATCCACGGTGGAAGGGCACGCCCTCCGGCACGAACGACGCGTGGCCGCTCGACAGGTCGTCGAGGACGACCGCGTCGATGCCGGCGCGCGTGAACGCGGAGACGATGTGCGAACCGATGTAGCCGGCGCCGCCGGTGACCAACCATGTCATGCGGCAACCCTATCGACGGCGGCGGAGGGGCCGGTCACGCGGCGGCGGCGCCCGCGTCGTCCCCGTCGACGTCGCCCGGGGCGGGCGCGGGCGTGGTCGCGAGGAACGCCTCGCCCTCCCCCGTGACGACGATGCGGCCCTCGTCGGGCGTGACGAACACGGCCTCGCCGCGTCCGACCACGACGGACGACGCCTCGCCCGCGAGCGTGACCTCGCCCGCGGTGCAGAGCACGATCGCGGGGCCGTCCACGACGACGACGCTCGCGCCGGCGTCGCCCGCGGCCGCGTCGCGCGTGGCCGGGGCGATGCGCGCGAGCAGGAAGTCGGGCACGTCGGGCCGGTACAGCTCCACGCCGGGGGCCGCGTGCTCGGGCGCGAGGTACGGCACGGGCAGCGCCTGGAACTCGAGCACGTCGAGGAGCTCGGGCACGTCGACGTGCTTGGGCGTCAGGCCGCCGCGGAGAACGTTGTCCGACGCCGCCATCAGCTCGATCCCGAGGCCGTGCAGGTACGCGTGGATGTTGCCCGCCGGGAGGTACAGCGCCTCGCCGCGGCGGAGGGTGACGCGGTTGAGCAGGAGCGACGTGACGATGCCGGGATCGCCCGGGTACGCCTCCGCGAGCTCGCGCACCGTGCGCATCTCGGTGGAGAAGTCGCGGCACTGCCGGTCGGAGGCGAGGCTCGCGAGCAGGGTCACGCGGTCGACGAGCCGCCGCACCTCGGATCCGCCGCCCATGAGGAAGGCGAACGTGTCGCGGAGGACGTCGGCCTCGGAGCCCGTGAGGCGCGACAGCACCGACCGGATGACGGCCGGGTCGGAGTCGGGCCCGGACGCGTCGAGCGTGAGGAGCAGCGTGAACACCTCGCGCACCTCGCCGAGCGGCCGGAAGCCGCAGAGCGCGTGGAACTCGTCGCTCAGCGCGTAGACGAGCTCGGGCTTGTGCAGCGGGTCCTTGTAGTTGCGGTGCGGGGCGTCGATCGGGATGCCGCGCGCCTCCTCGTCGCGGAAGCCGAGGCGGGCGCGGTGCAGGTCGGGGTGCGCCTGGAGCGAGAGCGGGCCGCCCGCGGCGAGCACCTTGAGGAGGAAGGGGAGGCCGGGGCCGTCGCCCGGGCGGAGGCCGTCGGCGAGCGGGCCGAGCGTGGTGGCCGGGTCGCGGCGGATCCACTCGGCGAGCGTCGTCGCGCCGCTCGCGGAGGCCGGGTCGTCGACGCGCGTGGGCGAGCCGTCGTGGGCGCCGAGCCAGAGCTCCGCCTCCGGACCGCCGGACGGCTCGCGGCCGAGCAGCTCGGCGATGGCGGTGGTCGAGCCCCAGGCGTAGTCGCGGGGGGTGTTGGAGAGGGCAGTGAACACGGGCGATCCTGTCGGGCTTGGCGGCTACCTACAACGCCCGGGGGCGCGCGTCCTGTCCGGACGCGACCAAAGTACCAACCGATGGCGACGGCGTCCGGACGCCGACCTAGGCTCGGCCGCGTGGCGCCCGTCCCCGAGGGCGCCGACGACCTGCAACGGAGCAACGTGTCCCTCACCCCCCTCATCGGCGACTTCTACGGCTACGAGTCCAGGCTCCACGACCGCGAGAAGGAGTCCCTCGCCGACCTCCGCGCCTACCTGGAGGCGGAGGTCCGCCCGCACGTGAACGGCTGGTGGGCGCGCGCCGAGTTCCCGCGCCACGTGGTCGGCGGCCTCGCCGCGCGCGGCATCTTCGGCATGCCGTACGCCGAGACCCGCCCCTTCGAGAACTCAGCCGTCTTCCGGGGCTGGACCGCGCTGGAGCTCGGCCGCGTCGACGCGAGCATCGCGACGCTCGTGGGCATGCAGAGCGGCCTGGTCATGGGCAGCATCGCGGTCGCCGGATCCCCCGAGCAGCGCGCCGAGTGGCTGCCGCGCCTCGCGTCCGGCGAGCTCCTCGGCTCGTTCGGGCTCACGGAGCCGCTCTCCGGATCCGACTCCGCCCGGGGCCTGCGCACCGTCGCGACCCGCCGCGGCGACGAGTGGAGCATCACGGGCGCCAAGCGCTGGATCGGCAACGGCACCGTCAGCGACGTCACCGTCATCTGGGCCAAGGACGCCGACGACGGCCAGGTGAAGGGCTTCCTCGTCCCCAACGACTCCCCCGGCTTCCGGGCCACGCGCATCGAGGACAAGCAGGCGCTGCGCATCGTGCAGAACGCCGACATCGAGCTCGACGGGGTCATCGTGCCCGAGCGGAACCGGCTGCAGCGCTCGAGCTCGTTCGCCGACACGGCCGCCGTGCTGCGCCTCACGCGCGCCGAGGTGGCCTGGGCCGCGATCGGCATCGCGGTGGGCGCGTACGAGGCGGCCGTCGCCTACACGGGCGAGCGCCAGCAGTTCGGCAAGCCGCTCGGCGCGCACCAGCTGATCCAGGACCTCCTCGTCCGCAGCCTCGGCAACATCACGGCGTCCATCGGGCTCGCGACCCGCGCCTCCGAGATGGTGGACGAGGGCACGCAGTCCGACGAGCACTCCGCACTCGCCAAGGCCTTCGCCACGAGCCGCATGCGCGAGAGCGTCGCCTGGTGCCGCGAGGCGTTCGGCGGCAACGGCATCGTCCTCGACTACGACGTCGCGCGCTTCTTCGCGGACGCGGAGGCGCTCTACTCCTACGAGGGCACCCGCGAGATGAACACGCTCATCGTCGGCCGGGCCATCACGGGCCACGCGGCCTTCGTCTGACGGACAGGCGGATGCCCGACGCGCCGGTCGTCCGCCCGCCCGCCGGGGGCGAGTCCACGGCGGGCCGGAGGATCAGCGTCGGACGGATACCCTGATGCGCATGCCCTCCGCCAGCAGACGAGCCCTCCGGGCATTCGCGACCTTCGTCCTCGTCACGACCTTTGCAGGCGACATGTGGCGCAACAGCCTCAGCTGGTGGGGTTTCAGCGCGATCGCCCTCGCCGTGCTCGTCGCGAGCATCACCCTGCTCGTCCGCTCCCGGCCGCTCCCGCGACCGCGGACGCTCCCGGTGCCGTTCCTCGCCTTCACGGGCCTCTCGATCCTGTCGATCGCGTGGTCGCAGTACCGGCCCGAGTCGTCGCTCGGCGTGATCATCCAGCTGGCCACGTCCACGGCCGCCCTCATGCTCGTGGTGCTGTTCTCCTGGGCGGAGATCGTGCAGGCGCTGGGGCGGGCGCTCCGGATCATCCTCGGGCTGTCGCTCGCCTTCGAGCTGTTCGTCGCCGTCGTCGTGCGCCAGCCCGTCATGCCGTTCTTCACCGACTACGGGCCGCGCGCGCCCGCCGCCTTCGCGTGGACGCGGGGCGAGCTGCTCCTCGGCGGGCGGATCCAGGGCGTCGTCGGCAACGCCAACCTGCTCGCCATGGTGGCGCTGCTCGGGCTCATCGTGTTCTCGCTGCAGTTCGCGGCGCGCAGCGTGGACCGGCGGCGCGCCGCGGTCTGGATCGGCGTCGCCCTCCTGACGCTCACCCTCACGGGCAGCTCCACCGTGCTCGTCGCGCTCGTGATGACCTGCGTGGTCGCCGTGCTCGCGCTCGTCGCCCGCCGGGTGGGCCTCCGTGGCCGGCTGACGCTCGCCGGCGCGGTCGTGGTCGCCGCGGCCGTGGGCGCGGGCGTCGTCGTCACGCGGACGGCCGAGGTCTTCGAGCTCCTGGGCCGCTCGCCTGACCTCACCGGCCGGTTCGAGATCTGGGAGTCGGTCATCGGGCTCGCCCAGCAGCACCCCGTCGTCGGCTGGGGCTGGATCGGCTACTGGGCCCCGTGGATCAAGCCGTTCGAGGGCCTCGCCGTGCGGAGCGGGGTCACGTACCTGCAGGCCCACGACGCCTACCTCGACGTGTTCCTCCAGCTCGGCGCCGTGGGCGCCCTCGTCTTCGTCTGCCTCATCGTCACCACGTACGTCCGGTCGTGGTGGGCCGCGATCGACCGCCCGCAGCACCGGCGCGACCGCGTCGAGCCGTACACCGTGCTCGCGCTCGCGCCCCTCCTGCTGATGACGGCGCTCGTCGTGCAGAGCCTCGCCGAGAGCCGACTGCTGTACGAGGGCAACTGGCTCCTCCTCGTGGTGATCGCGATGGCCACCCGGTCCGGCATGATCGCCCGCGAGGACGTGCCCGGGCTGGTGGACTCGCGGCGCCGGCCCGCCGCGACCGACGCCGCAGCCGACGCCGCGGGCGCGTGGTCCGCCGCCGGGCCCGGCGTCGCGGAGGCCGCCTCCCCCGTCGCGCCGACGGCGGCCCCGACGGCGGACCCGACGCCGGCCCCGCCCGCGGCCGACCCGGCACCCGCGTCGGTCCCGTCCTCGGCATCCGCCCGCGCGCTCCCCGCCGACCCCGACACCGCGTGACCCGGGCCCCGCGCCTCCCCCACGACCTGCCGTGACGACCGCTCCGTGAACACCGCCGCCCGCCTGACGATGCCGGAGCGCCTGCCCGACCTCCTCGGGTCGGCCCGGTTCTCGGCCGCGCTCACGCAGTGCATCCTCGGGACGGCGTTCCTGTCCCACGCGCTGCGGTCGACGACGGGGTGGGCGGGGCTCGTCGCCATCCTGACGGGGCTCGTCGTCCTGGCCGCGGCGTCGCTCGCCGCCAAGCGCGGCGACTGGGAGTGGCGGGGCCTCCTCCCCATCTCCCTGCTGGTGCTCGTCGCCTGGTGCGCGGCCACGCTGCTGTGGACGGCGTACCAGCCGGACGCCCTCGGCGGGGTCCTCTACCTCACCGCATCGGCGTTCCTCGCGGTATACGTCGGGGTCGTGCGCGACCTGATCCAGATCGTGCGCGCCGCCGGCGACGTGCTGCGCCTGGTGCTCGTCGGCTCCCTGGCGCTCGAGGTCCTCGCCGGGCTGCTCATCGACGGGCCGATCCCGTTCCTCGGGATCCGCGGGGCGCTCGAGCGCCTCGGCCCGATCCAGGGGCTCCTCGGCGAGCGCAACGCCCTCGGGATCGTCGCGCTCGTCGCCGCCGTCACCTTCGCGATCGAGCTCATCACCCGGTCGGTGTCCCGGGGCCGCGCCGTCTTCTCGCTCGCGACCGCCCTCCTGGTGGCGTCGCTCACGCGCTCCTCGGTGATCCTCGGCACGTTCCTCGTGCTCGCGGCGGCCGCCCTCGCGATCCTCGGCCTCCGCCACCTCGCGCGGCAGGCCCGGCCCCTCGCCAACAGCGCCGCCCTCGTGCTCGCCGCCGTCGTGGGCGTGCTCGTCGTCGTCTTCCGCTCCCCCGTGCTGCAGGTGCTGCAGGCCCGGCCGGACTACCTGCAGCGCGTGGCGCTGTGGCGCGAGATGCTGCGCCTCATCGACCTCAACACGATCGAGGGCTGGGGCTTCGTGGGCCTGTGGCGCCGCGACGCGTACCCGTACACGGCGCTCGACCTGGTCAGCCGCGGGGCGCAGGAGTCCGGGCGGAACGCCTACCTCGACCTCTACCTGCAGGCCGGGCTCGTGGGCCTGGTGCTCTTCGCCGCCTTCTGCGGCCTCGCGCTCGGGCGCTCGTGGGTGCTCGCGACCACGAAGCGCGGGGTCGGCTACGTGTGGACGGCGCTCGTCCTCGTGGTCCTCGTCGTCGCGTCGCTGGCGGAGAGCGTCACGATCGTGGAGTGGGGCTGGGTGCTGCTCGTGGTCTGCGCGGTCAAGGCCGCGCAGGGCCGCAGCTGGCGGCACGGGCTGCGGCAGCCGGAGGCCGACGCGCGCGACGTCCCCGGACCGACCGCGGCCTGATCGGCCGGACGCCCGCGACCGCCGGGCCGGATCCGCCGCGCGACGCGCGGGGACGGGCCTCAGACCGCGCCGGTGTCCGTCGACTCCGCGAGCATCCCGGCCGAGGGCGCCCAGTAGCCGACCTCGCGGAGCCTGCCGCCGACGACGGGCTCGAACGAGGTGATGCTCGACAGCGCGCAGCGGCGCTTCCGGGGATCGTGGAAGAGCGGCTTCCCGGTGACGCTGCGGTGCGCCATCCAGATGGGCAGCTGGTGGCTGACGAGCACGGCGTCCGTGCCGTCGGGCGCGGCGGCCGCGGCGGCCGCGAGCTCGGCGCGCATGCGAGCGGCGACCTGCGCGAACGGCTCGCCCCAGCTCGGGCGGAGCGGGTTGACGAGGTACTTCCACGCCGCGGGCCGGGCGAGGATCCTCAGGCTCACGTCGAAGCGCCCGCCCTCGAGCCGGCTGGACGCCTCGATGATCCCGTCGCGGCGCTGCGCGACGAGCCCGAGCGCGGCCTCGAGCGGCTCCGCCGACTCGAGCGCCCGCTGCAGGGGGGACGAGCGGAGGAGGCCGACCTCGCGGCCCGACGCGACCACGTGGTCGGCGGCCGCGGCGGCCATGCGCCGGCCGAGCGCCGTGAGCCCGAAGCCGGGGAGCCTGCCGTAGAGGATGCCGTCCGGGTTGTCGACCTCGCCGTGCCGCACGAGGTGGATCCTGGCGGCGGTCACAGGAGGGCGTTCCGTCGGATCAGCACCCCACGACCCTATCCGACGGCCCGCGGACAGGGCCCCGCACGCGTCCCGCCCCGCCGCCCGCCGGTTCGGCGCGGGACCCGCCGACCGGCTACGGTGACTCTGATCGGCCGACCAGGAGGACCACCATCAGCGAACCAGACCTCGTCCCCCGCACGCCCGGCGGCAGCAGCACCTCGGTCCTCGGCGGGGTCGTCCGCACCGCCCGCGTCCGCCAGTGGATGAAGAACGTCCTGGTGTTCGCCGCCCCCGTGGCGGCCGGCGCCCTGTTCGAGCCGTCGCTGATCCGCGCCGTCCTCGCCTTCGTCGCCTTCTGCCTCGCCGCCTCCGGCATCTACTTCCTCAACGACATCCTCGACGTCGAGGCCGACCGCGCGCACCCGCGCAAGCGCTCGCGCCCCATCGCCGCCGGCGTCGTGCCCGTGCCCGTGGCCGTCGCGGTGGCCGCCGTGCTCCTGGTCGGCGGCCTGGCGGTCGCCCTCGCCGGCGGGATCGAGCTGGCGGCGGTCGTGCTCTGCTACGAGATCGTGCAGATCGCGTACTGCGTCTGGCTGAAGCACATCACCATCCTCGACATCGCGGTCGTCTCCTCCGGCTTCCTGCTGCGCGCGATCGCGGGCGGCGCGGCGACGGGGGTCGTCCTCAGCCAGTGGTTCCTGCTCGTGGCGGTCTTCGGCTCGCTCCTCATGGTCTCCGGCAAGCGCTACGGGGAGCTCGCGAGCAACCCCGACCTCCAGGGCGACGTGCGCGGATCCCTCAAGGGCTACACGCTCGGCTACCTCGGCTTCATCTGGCACTCGGCCGCGACGATCCTGATCCTCGGCTACAGCCTCTGGGCCTTCGAGCTCTTCACCGACCTGCGGAACCTGTGGCTCTCCATCTCGGTGGCGCCGTTCGTGCTCGCGGTGCTGCGCTACGGTCAGCACATCGACCGCGGCGACGCGCAGGCCCCCGAGGAGATCGCCCTCGGCGACCGCATGCTCCAGGTCCTCGCGGGAATCTGGCTGGTGATCCTCGTCATCGGCCTGTACGTGCAGCCCAGCGCGTTCTGACCCCGGCCGCCGCGGGCGAGGGCGGGTCGATCCGTCAGCCGACGAGGGACGCGAACAGCTCCTCGTAGGCGCGCGTCACGGCGTCCACGCCGTACAGCTCCTCCGCCCGCGCGGCCATGGCGGGCACGTCGTCGTCGCGCGCGGCGATGTCCTCGAGCGCGCGGGTGATGGCGGCGGAGTCGCGCGGCGGCACGATGACGCCGAAGCCGGTCGTCCGCACGGGCTGCCGGACGCCCGGCAGGTCGGAGGCGATCGCGGGGACGCCGGCGATCATGGCCTCCACCTGCACGATGCCGAACGCCTCGAACGCGTTGACCGACGTGAGCGCGAACGCGTCCATCGAGGCGTAGAGGTCGGGCACGTCCTCGTCGGCGACGAAGCCGAGCAGGCGGATCCGGTCGTCGCCCGCGATCCGCTCCTTGACCCGGTCGATGACCGAGCCGCCGGCGACGCGGGAGAAGTCGCCGCCGATGAGGAGGCGCGCGTCGGGCATGGCGAGCGCAGAGAAGCCCTCCACGAGGTACTCGATCCCCTTCTCCTCCACGATGCGGCCGAGGAAGCCGACGTGCAGGCCGTCCGTCTCGCGGAAGGCCGGGTGTCCGCCGCTGCGGTCGTGGCAGCCGGGCGGGATCACGGCGCGCCGGGCGGTGAGCGCCGGGGCGATGCGCGAGTGGTCGGCGTAGTCGTCGCTCGTGACGACGACGCGCGCCGAGCTGCGGGCCGCCAGGACGCTGGAGCGGTCCATCACGTGGCGCTGGACCGCGTTCACGAGGCCGCTCGGGAGGTCGACGTCGCAGTGGTACGTGGTGACCACGCGCGTGATCCGCGACGCCCGCCACGCGAGCGGCCCCGCCTCCACCATGGGCGCGTGGATGTTGACGACGTCGGCGTGCCGTGCCTCCCGGAGGACCGCGGGGATGAACGACGGGCTGATGACGCCCTTGCCGAGCTGCAGCAGCACGGGCGTCCGCACCACGCGGACGCCGGAGACGACCTCCTCGAGCGGCAGGTCGGCGTCGTGCCGCGTCGTGACGACCGTCACGCGGTGGCCGCGTGCCACGAGGCCCTCCGCCACGTCCCGGGCCACGTTGGTGAGCCCGCTCACGTAGGGCGAGTAGTAGGTCAGGGCGATGACGACGTCGGTCACGGGGTCTCCTCGAGCGTTCGCGTGCGGGCGGTGCGGGCGTGACGGGTGCCGACGGCGCGCAGCCGCAGCAGCGCGGTGATCCAGCCGACGAGCGAGCCGCCGCCGAAGCCGGCCGCGATGGCGGTGGCCCAGCCGAGCGGCCCGTGCAGCGCCGCGGCGGCCACGGCGGCGACGACGAGGGCGGCGACCCAGGCGATCGACGAGTCGCGGTGCCGGTCGGTGGCGATGAGCGCCTGCGTGCCGATGACCAGGCCGACGTGCGCGAAGACCCCGAGCACGAGGATCCCCACGTCGAGCCCGGGCAGCGAGCGGCCGGCGCCGAACACGAGCTCGATGACCCACGGGCCGGCGAGGGCCGCGACGACGCCGGCCACGATGCCCACGCCGGCCACGACGGCCGCGATGAGCGACATGCCGCGGATCAGCGCGGCCGTCTCCCCGCGGCGCACGTAGGCGACCAGCGGCGGCACGATGAGGCCCTGCAGCGGCACCAGCATGAAGAGCGGGACGCGCGCGACGCTGAAGGTGGCCTGGAACGCGCCCGCGGTGCCGACCGTGCGGTCGAGCGCGGCGATGACCACGGGTCCCGCGTTCAGCAGCAGCTGCGCGCACACGCCCGCGCCGAGGAGGGCGAGGTACGCGCGGCGGATGCTCGTGCCGAGCGGCGCGGCGGGCACCGGCCCGGTCGCGAGCGCCACGGGGTCGACGGCGGCGAGGGCGGGATCCACGGCGCCCGCGGCCGCGACGCCGGCACCGGGTCCCGCGGCGCGGAGGCGCAGCAGCACCGGGACGTGCGCGAGGGCGATCGCCGCGAGCAGCGCCGCGGCGAACCACGCGACGGCGTCCGGCAGGTCGAGCACGGTGAGGAGCAGGAGGGCGCCGAGCGCGAGCGCCACGCGGAGGCCCGAGTCGGCGAGGAGCACGCGCGAGTACGCGGGCACGTCGCCGCGCGCGACCATGGCGCCGCGCGCCGTGAACTGCAGCGCGGACACCGGCGCGATGAGCGCGTACGCCACCACGAGGCCGACCGGCATGCCCGCGCCGAGGAGCAGCGGCGAGGCGGCCGCGACCGCGACGAGGCCGACGAGGGCGACCGCGCCCGAGAGCCCGAGCGCGGAGCGGACGGCCGCGCGCACCTCGACGCCGTGCGCCCCGAGGCGCGCCAGCTCCTGCTCGACGGGCAGGAACAGCCCGAACCCGACCACGAGGGCCACGGACCAGAAGACGGAGAACATGTCGAAGGCGGCGTCGCCCGCGGCGGCGTCGGGCGCGAGGGCGGCGACGCTCCGGGACACGATCCCGAGGAAGACGTAGGTGACGAGACCGGTGACGACCGTGGCGCCCATCACCAGCAGCGCCCGGCGGCGGGCGCTGGGGAGGGCGGTCATCGCATCAGGGTACCTGCCGGGATCGGGGCGACCCGATCCTGTACCCTCGGGACACTGTGCCGTCCTCCTCCGCTCGACCCGCGTCCGACTCCGCCTCCCTCCCCCGGGACCCGTCGAGGAAGCCGCGCCCGGCCCTGATCGCCGGGCTCCTCGGGGCCGTCGCCATCGTCTCGGGCGCGCTGCTCGCGGTGGCGCCCGTCGACACCGCGGAGGTGCACGTGGCGTGGCCGCAGGACGCGGCCGACATCCGGTCCACCTCGCTGCTGCTCACGAACCAGACCCCGCACGCGATCGACGTGTCGTTCACCACGGCGGCCGTGCAGGCGGCGGCCGCGTCGTCCGACGGGGTCCTCCTCGCGACCATCGACCCCGACGAGCCGGAGGCGGCGACCGACGGGCTGGTCCTCACCGCCGACGACACCACCCTCACGCTCCGCATCGACGGCGACACCGAGCGGATCCCGCTCACGGCCGGCGACGACGTCTCCTACACGCTGCACTCCGACGTCCAGGGGTTGACCCTCGACGCGGACGACACGCGGGTCGTCGACCTCGAGGGCACGCTGCCGCCGCAGATCGACGTGCTCGCGTCGAGCGTCGCCGCCGTCCCCGCCGCGTCCGACCTCGCCGTCGGCGTGCAGGTCGTGGACGACTTCGACAGCACCCCGAGCGGCGGCAAGATCGCGATCATGGTGCTGATGTGGCTGAGCCTCGTCGCCGCGCTCGCGGTGCTCGCGGTGGACGACCGGCGCCGTCGCCGGCAGCGGGTCGCGGCAGCCGACGCCGACGCCGACGGCGGTCCCGACGGCACGACGGACGACGCGGCAGCCGACGCCGAGGCCGGCCCCTCCACCGCCGGCTCGGGCACGACCGCCGCGCCCGCCCGTCGCGGCCTCGCGTCCCGCGTGCTCCGCGCGCTGCGCCCCGTCGACGCCGTGGTCGTCGCGGTGCTCGCCCTCTGGATCTTCATCGGCCCCATGACCGACGACGACGGCTACTACGCCGCGATGTCGCTCAACGACGGCGTCGCCGGATTCGTCGGCAACTACTACCAGATGTTCAACCAGTCCTTCACGCCCTTCACGTGGTTCTGGCAGCTCCTCGGCGCCTGGCAGGAGCTGGGCGGCCGCTCCCCCGTGTGGCTCCGCACGCCCGCGCTCATCGCGGGCATCGCGGCCTGGTTCGTCACCCGCCACCTCCTCGAGCGCGCCGTCGTGCGCCTGTCGCGCAGGGCCCGCACGTGGTCCCGCGGCCTGCTCGCGCTCACGTTCCTCATCTGGTGGCTCTCGTACACGATCGGCAGCCGGCCCGAGATCCTCGGCTCGCTCGGCGGCGTGATCGTCGTCGCGCTCGTGCTCCGCTCGCGCGACCGGTCGACGCTCCTGCCGGCGGCCATCGCCGCCCTCGTCGCGGGCCTCGCGTTCGCGGCGCACCCGACCGGCGTGGTCGCGTTCGCGCCGCTCCTGCTCGGCATCCCCGGCTTCTGGCGCCTCGCGTACCAGGGCGGATCCCGCCTCGTCGCCGTCGCGCGCACCGTCGCCGTGCTGTCGGTCGGATCCGTGGCCCTGTTCGCCGCGTTCGCCGACGCGACCCTCTCCGACGCCCTCACCGGCCCCAAGCGCTTCGCCGCCGTCGAGACCCCGCTCACCTGGCTCAACGAGTGGAACCGGTACGAGTTCCTCATGCGCGACATCCCGATGGGCTCCTACGCGAAGCGGTCGGTCGTGCTGCTGGCGCTCGTGCTCCTCGTGTGGTGGGTCGCCATGTACGCGGCCACGCGCCTCGTCCCGCGCGCCGCGCGCCTCGTCCCGGCGCCGCTCGTGCTCGGCGGCTGGTCGCTCGCGCTCTCGCTCGTGCTCCTGTGGATCACGCCGAGCAAGTGGACGCACCACTTCGGCGCCATCTCCTCGGTGGGGCCGCTCGCGATGACGCTGATCCTGGTGCTCGCGCCCGGCGTCGTCACCGCGCTCCTCGACGGACGGCGCGCGCCCTGGTGGCTCGCGCCCGTCGCGGTCGCCAGCCTGGTGCCGCCCATCGTCTTCTCGCTCCACGGCCCCAACTCGTGGGCCTACTCGTGGAACCAGGGCATGTTCGGGCGCGACCGCGAGCCCGGCTTCGGCCCCATCCACTTCGGCTCGCTCCCGATCTGGGTCCTCATCGCCGCCGCCGCCGTGGGCGTGGCCGTCCTCGTGCAGCGCCGCCGGCGGGAGCCGTGGACGGCGCCGCGGACCCTCTGGTCGGCGACCGCGGTCGTCACGGTCTTCGCCGTGGTCACCGGCGGCTACCTCGTCGGCACCTTCTCGCTCGCGGCGTACCGGGGCCTCGACACCTACTCCGTGGGCGCCGCGAACATCGAGGACCCGGACGGCTCCTCGTGCCTGACCGGCGCGGCCATCAGCACCTGGGACGCCACGCGCGGCCAGGCCCTCCCCGTCGCCGAGGGCGACGAGTCGACGGCCGCGACCGCGGGGGCGTTCCGCCTCGGCGGGGGCTGGCCCGCCACGGATCCGGCGCCCGCGCTCACGGACGGCGTCGCCCTCTGGGGCAGCTACGCCGACCGCGGCGACACCGTCGGCGAGATGACCACGCCCTGGTACCGCCTCCCCGACAGCGTGGGCAGCACCCAGCGCATCGCCGTGCTCATCGGCGGCAAGCTCGCCACGGGCGACGACGACCGGCTCACCATGCAGGTCCGCGACGCGTCCGGCGACCTCGTCGACCGGGGACGCGGCCGCGTGACGCTGGCCGACACCGCCGACCGGCCGGGCTGGCGCACGCTCGTCGTGGATCCCGGCAAGCTCGAGGACGGCGACTCCGTGCGGCTCGTCGCGAAGGACGGCACGACCGGCAGCGACGGCTGGCTCGCCTTCTCCGCGCCCGTGCTGGCCGACGCGGTGTCGTTCAACGACCTCGCCGCGCCCGACGCCCCCACCGCGGTCGCCTGGACGGACTCGTTCTGGTTCCCCTGCCAGCGCCCGACGTCGATCGCGCACGGCATCATCGAGCGCCCGGTGCTCGCCACCACGCACGGCGACGGCGGCCCGGACAACATCTGGCTGACCGCGCGCGGCGGATCCCTCGCGGGCGTCGAGCGCTCGGCCACCGTCCTCACGCTCGCCTCCGAGATGGAGGGCGACGGCGCCGTGTGGGGCCGCGTCGAGCTGTTCGAGTACCCGTACGCGGCCGACGCCTACGACCTCACCGTCCAGCGCGTCCCCACCTGGGGCTGGCGCACGCCGTTCGGCGACGTCTCGCAGATCGTCGAGTTCGACCGCGCGGGCGGCCACCGCTAGGACGCCCGCGGCGCCGGGCGCGTGCCGTACGCGGGACCGGTCCGGTGCGGTGCGGTCCCCGACCGTGCGCGGGGCCCGGCCCGCCGAGCGTCGGCGCGTGCGCCGGCCCCGGCCGCGGCGGGTCGCGGCCAGCCGCATCCCACGACGCCGGACGGACCGCGCGGCCCCGCCTCGGGAGCTCCGCGCCGTGACGCCGTCTCCGTACCGCGAGCTCCTCGACGCGTCCGCCGGACCGCCGCGTGGCCGCACCTCGACGCATCCGTTCAGCGCCGTCCGCACACGGCAGAGGGCCGACGGGATGCCCCGCCGGCCCTCGTGCTCAGCGCTCTCGCGCGGCGATCACCCGCGTCAGGGGTAGACGACCGAGACGCCCGCGGCGCCGACGACGATGCGCCCGCCCTCGAACTCCTGCACCTGGTCGGCGCCGACGGTGCGCTCCTCGCCGAGCGGCATGCCGAGTCGGCTCGCCTCGGCGCCCAGCGCGACGTAGCGGTCGCCGATCCAGCCCCGGACGATGAAGGTGCCCCGCGGCGAGTTCCAGATGCCGCCGCCCGCGAACCGCTGCGCGTAGCCGTTCTTCACCACGGCCTCGTTCGTGCGCGGGGCGCCGAGCACGCCGGTCGTCTCGCCCGACCGGACGTACCGCTCGCCCACGGATCCGCGGACGCCGAACGCCCCGGCGGTCGACGCGTAGATGCGCCCGTCGCGGAACTGCTGCTGCTGCGTGCCGTCCGCGTTCTGCCGCTCGTCCCCGAGCGGGAGGCCGTACTTGCCGGCCGGGCCGCCGAGGGCGCGGTAGGCGTCGCCCACCCAGCCGCGCACGGACGCGATGCCCGTGCTCGTCGTGGACAGGTAGCCGAGCTGGAAGTCCTGCACGACGCCGCCGGCGACGACCTTCTCGTCGCCGCGCGGGAAGCCCATGGCCCCGCCCTGGCCGCCGAGCGCGCGGTACCGGTCGCCGATGGATCCGCGCAGGATGAACGGCCCGAGCGCGGACGAGACGATGCTGCCGCCCTGGAACGCCTGCACGTTGCCGCCGGAGACGGCCTGCTCGTCGCCCGTCGGGAAGCCGAGCGTGCCGCCGCGGCCGCCGGACGCGTCGTAGCGGTCGCCGACCCAGCCGCGCACCGCGTAGGCGCCCGCGGCCGAGGAGTAGACCATGCCGCCCTGGAAGCGCTGGGCTGCGCCGCCGGCGATCGGGTACTCGTCGCCGAGGGGGAACGCGAGCGGTCCGGTGCTGGATCCGATGCGGACGTACCCGTCCCGCACCCAGCCGCGCACCACGAAGGCGCCGGCGGGCGAGGACACGATGGTCCCGCCCTGGAACTCCTGCGTCGCGCCGCCGTTCGGCACGTTGCGCTCGGGGCCGGTGGGCGCGCCGAGGACGCTGGAGGATCCGCCGATGGACGCGTACTTGTCGCCGATCCAGCCGGACACGACGTACCCGGTGGAGCCGAACCAGTCGGTGAAGTACGCGAAGAAGTTGCGGTTGCCGTACGAGGAGCAGTTCCCGCCCGTGCCGTAGCTCGACCCGAGCGCGGCCTGGTCCGGCTGGTACGGCGTGTAGTAGTAGAGGCTCGAGGTGGCCTGGTTGGAGATGTAGACGGCGCTGCTGCCGCACGAGGCGTCGGGGTGGAAGAGCACCTGCACGGTCGTGCCCTTGGCGTAGCGCGTGTAGCGGGTGCCCCAGTTGGTGCCGGGGCCCGTGCCCGCGGGGTTCGAGTAGCGCTGGAACGCCCACGCCGCCTTGTAGACCTGGTTGTAGAAGCCGTAGAACTGCTCGTCGCACGCCGCCGTGTCCGGGCAGCCGTAGCCGGTGGCCGAGCGGTACGCCCGGGCGGTGGGGCCCGTCGAGGTGACGAGGCCCTGCTCCTTCTGGAGGAGCACCACGAGCACCTGCGGGTTGATGCCGCAGGCGCGGCCGACCTTGACGATGATGTCCGACGCGCGCTCGTTGGAGGCGCCCTGGTACGCGCCGCACATGGGATCCGCGCCGCGGGAGAAGGTGTCCTGCCGGTAGTCCTTGAGGCACGTGTAGCCCGACCGGCACGAGGGGACGCGGCTCTGCAGGAAGCTCTGCACCTGCGACGCGTCCATCGCGTTCTCGTCGTAGAACACGGCGTCCGAGATGATCGCGCCCGCCCGGAACCCGGACATGTCCGCGGCCTGCGCCGCCTGCGGCGCTCCCCCGGCCCCCGCCACCATGATCCCGCATGCCGTCGCGACCGCGGCGATGCCCGCCACGATCCGACGCGCGGACCCCTTCATCCGTCGCACGTGCTGCCCCCGCTCCCGCGGGCGCTGACACGCGCCTCGCTGGGACATGCTAACCGGTGGCGGTGTCGCGGCCGACCGCGGGGATCCCCTCAGCGACCGCGGGGATCGCGACCCGGGGACGCCGCACGGCCCGGCGCGTGCGCGCCGGGCCGTGGTCGAGGATCAGCGTCCGTCGCGCGGCGGGGCGACGCCGAAGGACTTCGCCCACTCCTTCTCGCTCGTGATGCGCGGCAGCGCGGCCCGGTACGCGGCGCGCAGCTGCGGCCAGCGGGCGAGGATGCGGGCGCGGAGCACGATGCTCGTGACGAGCATCCTGCGGAACGTCGCCGGGTCGCGGCGGTGCAGGAGCGCGGCGGACCCCTCCGCGTTCGACACCAGGACGCTGTCGTAGTTCGGCACGACCCACCAGCGGGCGTCCGCGAACGCGAGGTGCGCCTCGGGAGCCCGCGCGGCGGCCGGCTGGATGGGCGTGAACGCGTGGCGGAAGACCACGCGCGCCAGCCAGATCGGACGCGTGAACGCGTTCGGCGCGCGGTACTGCTTGGGGCGGCGCCGCGAGGCGAGCGCGCCCTCGACGGCGGGGAGGTCGTCGCGGTCCTTGATCGCGACGCCGTCCGTGAAGCCCTTCGCGAGCTCCCGGGTGCGGCCGAGGCGCGTGACCATGTCCTGGTGCAGGCCGCGCGGCCCGCGGAGGATGTTGCGGTACGCCTCGTGGCGCGCGGCCAGCGCGAAGTACTGCATCGAGATGAGGTGCCGCACGTCGGTGGCCAGGTTCGCGGTCAGCAGGCGGCCGCCGCGCGGGAACGGCGAGTGCAGCAGGGCCACGATCAGCCGGTTGCGCGCGTGGAAGAACGCCTGCCAGTCCTGCGAGTCGTCCTTGTCCACCCACGACACGTGCCAGACGGCGGCGCCGGGGAGGGTCACGGTCGGGACGCCGTGCTCGCGAGCCCGGAGGGCGTACTCCGCGTCGTCCCACTTGATGAAGACGGGCAGCGACAGCCCGATCTCGCGGATGGTCTCCACGGGGATCATGCACATCCACCAGCCGTTGTAGACGGCGTCGACGCGGCGGTGCATCCAGCGGGTCTGGCGGAGGTTCGAGGACGGGAAGTCGTGGCGCGTCGGCGTGACCGGACCCCACATGAAGTTCCACATGTCGAAGCCCTCGGCGTACGCGTGCAGCTTGCCCTTGTCGTACATGTCGAACATGTGGCCGCCCACGATGGTGGGCTTGACCGCGAAGTCGGCGAACTTCAGCGCGCGGCGGATGCTCTCCGGCTCGATGGTGATGTCGTCGTCGAGCACGAGCACGTAGTCGGACGCGCCGGCCTGCAGGGTCTCGTACATGCCGCGCGAGAAGCCGCCGGAGCCGCCGAGGTTGGCCTGGTCGATGACGCGGAGGCGACCGCCGAGGAGCTCCTCGGCGCGCGCGAACTCGGGCTGGTCGACGATCTTCTGCGTGCCCTGGTCGGTAACGAAGACGTTGTCGATGAGGCGCGTGACCTCGGCGTTGGAGCCGATGTCGGTCAGGAGCTTGACGCAGTACTCGGCGCGGTTGAGCGTCGTGACCGCGAGGCTCACGGATCCGGTCGATCCGTTCCGGGTGGCCTGGCCCTCGGGCGCGAACCACGCGGCCTGCACGAGCGAGAGGTCGGCCTCCTCGCCCACGAGGTCGAACCAGTACCAGCCGCCGTCGGCGAAGTTGGTGAAGGGCAGCTCGAAGGTGCTCGTGGTGGGGCCGTCGAGGATGCGGCCCTCGACCTTCTGGATGACGCCGCGCGCGTTGGAGCGGTACACGATGACCTGCCCCTGGCCCTCGGTCATGACCTCCAGGGCCACCGCCTCGAGCGACGTGTGCGCGCGCCAATAGGCGGCGGGGAACGCGTTGAAGTAGGTGCCGAAGGAGACCTTGCGACGGTGCGGGACGCGGAAGCCGCCCTGGCCGTCCATGGCGCTCAGGATGCCGATGTCGGAGAGGCGCACGACGGCGCGGTCGTGGTCGGCCTCGATGACCTGCATGTTCGTGCCGTGCTTGCGGCGGTCGACGACGGGGATGCTGGTCCAGTAGTCGGCGTCCACGTAGAGCGGGACGGTGTCCGGGTCGTGGTCCGTGGGGAAGATGACGCGCTGCAGCAGCAGCGCCTCGTCGCGGCCCGTGGCCTCGATGAGCGCGTCGGCCATGATCAGGATCCTTCCGTCGCGGCCGGCGCGAGCACCGGCTTGAGGACGTTCTCGTACATCGTGAGCGCCGACCCGATGGCCATGTGCATGTCGAGGTACTGGTAGGTGCCGAGGCGGCCGCCGAAGAACACGCCGTCCTCCGCCGCCGCGAGCTCGCGGTAGCGCTTGAGGCCCTGGCGGTCGTCCGGCGTGTTGACGGGGTAGTACGGCTCGTCCTCGCGCTCGGCGAAGCGCGAGTACTCGCGCATGATGACGGTCTTGTCCTGGGGGTAGTCGCGCTCCGGGTGGAAGTGGCGGAACTCGTGGATGCGCGTGTACGGCACGTCGGCGTCGGCGTAGTTCATGACCGGGGTGCCCTGGTGGTCCTTGACGGGCAGCACCTCGCGCTCGAAGTCGAGCGTGCGCCACGACAGGGCGCCCTCCGCGTAGTCGAAGTAGCGGTCGATCGCGCCCGTGTAGACGACGGGCACCCGGCCGACGGTGGAGGACTTGGTGACCTCCTGCGACTCGTCGAAGAAGTCGGTGCTGAGGCGGACCTCGATGTTCGGGTGGTCGGCCATGCGCTCGATCCACGCCGTGTAGCCGCCGACGGGCAGGCCCTCGTGCGTGTCGTTGAAGTAGCGGTTGTCGTAGTCGTAGCGGACGGGGAGGCGCGAGATGACCTCGGCGGGCAGCTCCGTGGGGTCCGTCTGCCACTGCTTCGCGGTGTAGTCGCGGATGAAGGCCTCGTACAGGGGGCGGCCGATGAGGCTGATGCCCTTCTCCTCGAGGTTCCGGGCGTCGCCCGCGGAGAGCTCCGACGCCTGCTCCTGGATGAGGCGGCGCGCGTCCTCCGGGCCGTGCGCGGCGCGGAAGAACTGGTTGATGGTGCCGAGGTTGATGGGCAGCGGGAAGACCTCGCCGCGGTGGTTCGTGTACACCTTGTGCACGTACGGCGTGAACTCCGTGAAGCGGTTGACGTACTCCCACACGCGCTCGTTGGAGGTGTGGAAGAGGTGCGCCCCGTAGCGGTGGACCTCGATGCCCGTCTCCGGGTCGGCCTCGCTGTAGGCGTTGCCGCCGATGTGGTCGCGGCGGTCGATGACCAGCACCCGGAGGCCGAGCTCCTCCGCCACCCGCTCCGCGATCGTGAGGCCGAAGAATCCGGATCCGACTACTACGAGGTCATGGGCCATGGAGAACGGGTCCTTTTCGTGTCTTGGGGGGTCGTCGCGGCGCGACGGCTCAAGGGTACCCTCCCGGATCAGGGGGTGCTGCGACCCGCGCCGGAGCCCCCGGCGAAGACGCGGCCGTACGCCCAGCGGCGCAGGCCCTCGGGCACGAGGCGGTAGCCGCCGCGGATCGCGACGTTGCGCACGGCCTGGTACGGGGTGGTGAAGCGGCGGCGGCGGAACTCGCGCTGGAGCCGCAGCTCCGCCTTCAGCTGGGAGAGGCCGCCGCGGCGCGCGTAGGCGCCGTCGCTGACGCGGTACATCACGAGGGGCTCGGGGATGTTCTCCACCCGGGCGCCGGACTGCATCATGCGCGCGAAGAGGTAGTAGTCCTCCATGAGCCCGATGTCGATGTAGCCGCCGGCGGCCCGCACGGCGGAGCGGCGGTACACGACGGTCGGGTGGTTGAACGGATCGTGGAAGCGGGCGTACCCGCCGATGCGCGCGGCGCCCGTCGGCGGGGTGCGGGTGCCGACGATGGTGCCGACCTCGTCCGCGAACTCGTACATGCCCGTGCCGACGAGGTCGAGGCCCGTCGCCATGAGCTCGAGCTGCCGGGCGAACCGCTCGGGGAGCGAGATGTCGTCGGCGTCCATGCGGGCGACGACGTCGTGGTCGCACGCGTCGAGCCCGCGCTCGAGGGCGTGGGCGAGGCCGACGTTGCGGGGCAGGCGCACGACGGACGCGGGCACCGGGGACGAGGCTACGGCCTCGTCGACGACGCGGCCGAGCGATGCGGCGATCGGCCCGTCCTGCACGACGACCACCTGGTCGGGGCGCAGCGTCTGCTGGTCGACGGAGCTGCGGAAGGCGCGGACGAAGTAGTCCGGCTTGTCGCCCGCGTACACGGGCAGGAGGAGGGAGAAGGGCTCCGTCACGCGCGCGCCCCCGCTGCCGCCTCGACCCGGGCGACGTCGTCGCTGGCGTCGCCGAGCCCGGCGAGGACCTCGACGTTGGGGCGCGGACGGCTGAGGAGCCCGGTGCGCAGGCCCCGGACGAGTCCGGACACCAGGACGCGCCGGTCGTCCGACCGGAGGATGGTGCGGGTCCAGGCGCGCAGGGCGGCGCCCGAGTACAGCACCCGCTCCGCGGGCGAGAGCGAGGGCGAGAGGCGCATCAGCCACGTCTTGTTGCGCACCTCGTAGAAGAAGCGGGCGCCCGGATCCACGTCGGCCGCGCCGAACGTGCGCGTGCGGTGCTCGACGGTGCTCGCCTGGGCGACGAAGCCCCGGCCGCGGCGGAGCAGCCGCGTGCTGAACTCGAAGTCGTCGTTCCAGAGGAAGTAGTCGGCGACCGGGAGTCCGTGCCGGTGGATCGCGTCGGCCTCGACGAGCAGCGACACGAACGAGGCGCTGCGCACCGGGTAGGCGCCCCGGGCCGCGGCGCGGCGGATGGAGGCCCGGGAGGCTCCCGGGCGCACGCGGGGGGTGTTCATCGGATGCGGTCGCCCGTCGACCCAGCGGACGGCGGACGCGAGGAGCGCCGTGCCCGCGGGGGCGGTGCGGCGGGTGGCCACGAGGGCGGCGAGCGCGCCGGGATCCGGCACCGTGTCGTCGTCCATGAGCCACACGGCGTCGGCAGCGTGCGCGACGAGCGCGCGGGCCATGCCCACGGTGAAGCCGCCCGCGCCGCCCGTGTTGCGCGGCAGGACCGTGAGGTCGACGCGCGGGAAGCGCGCGCGGATGACGTCGGCCGTGCCGTCCGACGAGGCGTTGTCGATCACGACGACGGCGGCGGGGGCGAGCGTCTGCGCCTCCAGCGCGGCGAGCGTCTCCTGGACGAGCTCGCGGCGGTCGAAGGCGACGACCACGGCCACGATGCGGTCGCTGCGGCTCACGTCGGACGGCATCCGGTCTTCCCCTCGATCGGTCACCGGGCGCGCATGCGGCACACGGACGCCGACGAGCGCCGGGCGGCGCAGGGACGGCCGGGGACGCGCTCGGCTCCCCCGATGGTAGCGGGGCCCGCGACCCGCCCCGGTCAGCGTGGGGACGCGGCCGCCTGCTCGGCGAGGGCGGCGAGGTAGCTGCCGTACCCGCTCTTGATCAGCGGCCGGGCGAGCTCCCGCAGCGCGTCGAGGTCGATCCAGCCGGCCCGGAACGCGATCTCCTCGATGCAGCCGATCTTGAAGCCCTGGCGGTCCTCGATGACCTTCACGTACTCGGACGCCTGCATCATGCTCGCGAACGTGCCGGTGTCGAGCCACGCGGTGCCGCGGTCGAGCACCTGCACGCGGAGGCGGCCGGCCTGGAGGTAGTGGTCGTTGACGGCCGTGATCTCGAGCTCCCCGCGCTCGCTCGGCCGGATGCCCTTGGCGATCCCCACCACGTCGTTGTCGAAGAAGTAGAGGCCGGGCACCGCGTACGCGCTCTTCGGCTGCGCCGGCTTCTCCTCGATGGAGACGGCCGTGAAGTCGTCGTCGAACTCGACCACGCCGTACGCCGTGGGATCGGACACGTGGTACGCGAAGATCAGCGCCCCGTCGATGTCGGTGTTCCTCCGCAGGCTCGTGCCGAGGCCGGCGCCGTGGAAGATGTTGTCGCCGAGGACCAGTGCCACGGAGTCGTCGCCGATGAACTCCTCGCCGATGACGAACGCCTGCGCGAGTCCGTCGGGCGACGGTTGCACGGCGTACTCGATGCGCATGCCGAGGTGCGAGCCGTCGCCGAGCAGCGCCCGGAACTGGTCGTTGTACTCGGGCGTCGTGATGATGAGCACCTCGCGGATGCCCGCCATCATCAGCGTCGAGAGCGGGTAGTAGACCATCGGCTTGTCGTAGATGGGCATCAGCTGCTTGCTGATGCCCTTCGTGATCGGCCAGAGGCGCGTGCCGGAGCCGCCGGCGAGGATGATGCCCTTCACTCGGGTCAGCTCCCCTTCTGCGCGTCGTGGAAGGCGCGCATGGCGTCCCAGGTGGGGAGGAGCCCGGCGGCCGCCGCCTCCGCGAGCGTCGGGGCGTCCGTGTCCTTCGGGGAGAGCAGGAGCTCGCCCGCCTCCTCGGGGAACACGAGGCCGATCCCGGGATCGAGCGGGTCGATGCCGTGCTCGGCGGACGGGGTGTACACGTCGCTGACCAGGTAGGTGACGGCCGCGTCGTCCGTGAGCGCCACGAAGCAGTGGCCGAGGCCCTCGGAGAGGTAGACGGCCTTGTGGGTCTCGGTGTCGAGGCGCACGCTGTCCCACTGCCCGAAGGTCGGGGATCCGACGCGGATGTCCACGATGAAGTCGAGCACGGCGCCGGAGACGGCCTTCACGTGCTTGGCCTGGCCGCGCGGCACGTCGGCGAAGTGGATGCCGCGGACGACGCCGCGCCTCGACACGCTCATGTTGGCCTGGCGGAGGTCGAGCGCGTGGCCGACCGCCTCCTCGAGCACGTCGAACCGGTACCACTCGAGGAACACGCCCCGGTCGTCGGTGCGCTGGACGGGGGTCAGCTCGTACGCGTCGGGTACGGCGAGCTCTCGGATCTGCACGCCATCGACCCTAGCAACGCGCCGTCGCGGCGATGCGGCCGCGGCACCCCCTCTCCGGGTCAGCGCTCCGGGCGCGGCTCCGGGCGGCCGGGGCCGGCGGGGCCGCCGCCGTCGGCCGTGCCGTCGTCGGCCGTGCCGTCGTCGCCTGTCCCGTCGTCGCCGGGCCGGCGGAACGAGAACCACCGGTGGCCGACGTAGCTGATCACGGTGATCACGAGCACGAGCAGCGCCTGCGCGCCCAGCCGCGGGACGCCGACCGCGACGAGCACCGGCAGGAGGACCGCGTTCAACGTGATGCTCACCAGGTAGACGGACACGAAGCGGGCGAGGTCGCGGAGGACGTGGCCGCGCACGCGGAACACGAACCGGCGGTACAGGGCGAACGCCAGGAGGATCGCGAGGGCGTAGCTGCCGAGGAGCGGCACGAGGGAGCCGGCCACGGGATGCCCGGCCGCGTCCAGCGCCCGCCCCGCCGTCGCCTCGAACAGGGCGAAGAGCGCGAACGCCACCACCGTGTTGACGCCGCCGACGAGCAGGAACCGCACGCGGCGGTCGGCGAGCAGGGCGCGGATCCGGTCGGCGGGAGGGGTCGGGGGCACGCCCACATCATCGCGCAGCCGGTGCGCCCCGCATCGCATCGCGTCGCGCCCGGCACCGCGCCGCCGTCGCGCCCCGATGTGGGGGATCCGCGCCCGCCCGGCCGACGGGGCCGCTCGGTAGGATCGACAGCCGGCGCCCGAACGCCGATCCCCGCGACGCCGGCCCACCCGTCCGGCGCCTGACCGAAGGACGTTCCCCATGAGGATCCTCGTGACCGGCGGCGCCGGCTTCATCGGCTCCAACTTCGTGCGCCACGCGCTCTCCGACGACTACGCCGGGCTGGAGGGCGCCGACGTCGTCGTGCTCGACGCGCTCACCTACTCCGGCAACCTCGAGAACCTGGCCGCCGTCAGCGACTCGCCCCGCTACACGTTCGTGCACGGCGACATCCGCGACGACGCCGTGCTCGACGAGTGGATCCCCCGGGTCGACGCGGTCGTCCACTTCGCGGCCGAGAGCCACGTCGACCGCTCCGTGCGGGACGCGAGCGTCTTCGTGGAGACCAACGTGCTCGGCACCCAGAAGCTCCTCGACGCCGCCCTCCGCCACGACCTCAAGCGCTTCGTGCACGTGTCCACCGACGAGGTCTACGGATCCATCGCCGAGGGGTCGTGGGACGAGGAGCGCCCGCTCGAGCCGAACTCCCCCTACTCCGCGTCGAAGGCCGGCAGCGACCTGCTCGCCCGCTCGTACCACCGCACGCACGGGCTGGACGTGTCGATCACGCGCTGCTCGAACAACTACGGGCCGTACCACTTCCCGGAGAAGGTCATCCCGCTGTTCGTCACGAACCTCATCGACGACCGGCACGTGCCGCTCTACGGCGAGGGCCTCAACATCCGCGACTGGCTGCACGTGGACGACCACTGCCGCGGCATCGCGCTCGTGCTCGTGCAGGGCGCGCCCGGCGAGATCTACAACATCGGCGGCGGCACCGAGCTCACCAACCGCGAGCTCACGCAGCTGCTCCTCGACGCGACCGGCCGCGACTGGTCGTACGTCGACCGCGTCGCGGACCGCAAGGGCCACGACCTCCGCTACTCCGTCGACATCTCCAAGATCCAGCGCGAGCTCGGCTACGCGCCGCAGGTGCCGTTCGCCGAGGGCCTCGCCGACGTCGTGCGGTGGTACCGCGAGAACCGCGCGTGGTGGGAGCCGCTGAAGGCGCGCGCCGAGCTGCCCGCGTGAGCCGCGTCCTGGTCACCGGCGCCCGCGGCATGCTCGGGCAGGACCTCCTGCCCGCGCTCGCCGCGCACGAGGTGACGGCGCCCGCGCGCGCCGAGCTCGACATCACCGACGCGGCCGCGGTCCGCGCCGCGGTCGCCGGCCACGACGTGGTCGTCAACCTCGCCGCCTACACCGCGGTCGACGCGGCCGAGGAGCACGAGGACCGGGCGCGGGCGATCAACGCGACCGGCGCCGGGATCCTCGCGCGCGCCGCGGCGGAGGCCGGGGCGCGCATCGTGCACGTCTCCACCGACTACGTCTTCGACGGATCCGCCACCTCGCCCTACCCGGAGGACGCGCCCCACGCGCCCGTCTCCGCCTACGGCCGCACCAAGGCCGAGGGCGAGCGGCTCGTGCTCGACGCCCATCCGGACGGCGCGAGCATCGTCCGCACGGCCTGGCTCTACGGGGCGGGCGGCCCGTCCTTCCCCGCCACGATGCTGCGTCTCGCCGCGTCGCACGACACGGTCTCCGTCGTGGACGACCAGCGCGGCCAGCCGACCTGGACGGTCGACCTCGCGGAGCGCCTCGCCCGGCTCGTCGACGCGGGCGCGCCGGCCGGCGTCTTCCACGGCACGGCCTCCGGCGAGACGACCTGGCACGGTCTCGCGCGGGCGGTGTTCGCCGAGGCGGGGCTGGATCCGGAGCGCGTGCTGCCCACCGACAGCGCGTCCTTCGTGCGCCCCGCGCCCCGCCCCGCGTACTCGGTCCTCGGGCACGACGCCTGGTCCCGGATCGGCCTCGTGCCCCTCCGCGACTGGCGCGCGGCCCTGTCCGACGCCGCCGGGCACGGCGTCCTCCGGGCACGCTGACGGTTACACTCGTGTCCGGTCCGATCCCGGACGCCGCAGCCGAACCCGCTCCGCGCCTCGCGCGAGCCCCACGCAGTCCGAAGGGCACCACCGAAGTGTCGAGCATGACGACCTCCCACAGCCGGGAGTTCTCGAGGCCCGGCACGGGCGCGGGGCTCCTCGACGTGTACCGCCGCCGGTACCTCCTCTCCCTCCTCGTGAAGAAGGAGGTGCAGGTCAGGTACCGCGGATCCGTGCTGGGCTGGCTCTGGTCGTACGTGAAGCCGGCCGCGCAGTTCGCCGTGTTCTTCGTGGCGATGGGCGTGTTCCTGCAGCTGAACCGCAACCAGGTGAACTACCCCGTCTACCTGTTCTCGGGGATCATCCTCATCAACTTCTACACGGAGGCCTTCTCCAACTCCACGAAGTCGCTCGTGGACAACGGGGCGCTGATCAAGAAGATCTACCTGCCGCGCGAGCTGTTCCCGGTCTCGAGCACCTTCGTCGCGCTGGTCAACTTCCTGCCGCAGCTCGTGATCCTGCTGGTCGTCTGCCTCCTCGTGGGCTGGGCTCCCACGCCCGTGCAGGTGCTCGGGATATTCCTCGCCATCGCCATCATCGGCACGCTCGCCATCGGCCTCGGCATGCTGTTCGGCGCCGCGAACGTGTCGTTCCGCGACTCGCAGAACTTCGTCGAGCTCATCGTGATGGTCGTCGTGTGGGCCTCCCCCGTGCTGTACCCCTACGCGCAGGTCGCGAAGGTGCTGCCCGACTGGCTGCTCGTGATCTACCAGCTGAACCCCGTCACGGCGGCGGTCGAGCTCTTCCACGCCGCGTTCTGGTACCCCACCACGGGCGGCACGGGCGAGCTGCCGCCGAACCTCTGGGTGTACGGGTTCATCGCCCTCGGCGTCTCGCTCCTGAGCCTCCTGCTCGGGCAGCTCGTCTTCAAGAAGCTGGAGGGGCGCTTTGCCCAGGACCTCTGAGTCGGACGCGCTCCCGCGCATCATCGTCGAGCACGTGCGGAAGTCCTTCCTCCTCCGCCACACGCACTCCATCAAGGAGACGGTCATCGCGGCCGTGCGCCGGAAGCCGCTCGCCTCCACCTTCGACGCGCTCGACGACGTCAGCTTCTCCGTGCGCCCCGGCGAGTCCGTGGCCCTCATGGGCTTCAACGGATCCGGCAAGTCCACGCTCCTCAAGCTCATCTCGGGCGTCTACCAGCCCGACAGCGGCGAGGTGCTCGCCCGCGGGCGCATCGCCGGCCTCATCGAGGTGGGCGCGGGCTTCCACCCCGACCTCTCTGGCCGCGAGAACATCTACCTCAACGCCGCGATCCTCGGCATGGAGCAGCACGAGATCGACGCGCGCTTCGACCAGATCGTCGAGTTCAGCGAGATCGAGAAGTTCATCGACACCGAGGTCAAGCACTACTCCTCGGGCATGTTCCTCCGGCTCGCGTTCTCGGTCGCGATCCACACCGAGGTCGACATCCTGCTGGTGGACGAGATCCTCTCCGTGGGCGACGAGCCCTTCCAGCGGAAGTGCCTGGCGAAGATCCGCGAGCTGCACGATGCGGGCAAGACGCTCGTCGTCGTGAGCCACGACCTCGACATGGTCTCCGACCTGTGCGAGCGTGGCATCCTCATCCGGTCGGGCAAGGTCGAGTTCGACGGACCGTCCAAGGAGGCGGTCGAGCGGATGCGCCAGGGCTGAGCCCGCCGCGCCCCGCGCTCCTCAGGGCCGCCGGAGCCCGCGCCGGTACGATGGTCCTCCCGCGGGCCCGCCCGACACCCGCGCGACATGGAGGACCGTGACCACCACGCTGCGCGTGATCATCGACCAGCTGACCGGGCCCACGCCGGGCGGCATGGGCCGCTACGCCGAGGACCTGACGAGCGCCATCGTCGCCGCCACCCCGAGCGGGTGCGAGGTCGAGGGCGTCGTCTCCGCCGTCACCCCCGAGCAGACCGCGGACCTCGAGGCGCGCCTGCCCGGCCTCGCGCGCATCACCCGCGTGCCGCTCCCCCGCCGCGAGCTGTCGCGCGCCTGGCAGCTCGGCCTCCCGACGCCCGGCACCTCCGGCATGGTGCACGCGCCCGGCCTGCTCGCGCCGCTGCGCCGCCACGACCGCGTGAACACGAACGACCAGATCGTGGCCACCATCCACGACGTCAACGCGTGGACGCACCCCGAGAGCATGACGAGCGCGTCCGTCTCCTGGACGAAGGCCATGGCCAAGCGCGCGCGCAAGCACGCCGACGCCGTCGTCGTGCCCTCGCACGCCCTCGCCGAGGAGCTGTCGCGCTTCGTCGACCTGGGCGACCGGGTCCGCGTGATCGGCGGGGCCGTGAGCCCCCGGATCGCGCTGCCCGACGACCCGGACGCGCGCGCCGCGGAGCTCGAGCTGCCCGCCGACTACCTGCTCACCGTCGGCAGCCTCGAGCCGCGCAAGGGCGTCCAGGCGCTCGTCCAGGCCCTCGTCCGTCCGGAGACCGGCGACCTGCCGCTCCTCGTCGTGGGGCCCGCCACGTGGGGCGACGTGGAGCTCGCCCAGGTGGCCGACGAGGCGGGCGTCGACCCGTCGCGCGTGCGCAGCCTCGGGGCGCTGTCCGACTCCGACCTCGCGGTCGTCCTCGACCGCGCCACGGTCTTCGTCCACCCGAGCCTCTCCGAGGGCTTCGGGCTCCCGGTGATCGAGGCGCTGTCGTTCGGCACCCCCGTGGTCCACTCGGACGCGCCGGCCCTCCTCGAGGTCGCGGCCGACGCGGGCGTCGTGGTGCCGCGCGAGGATCCCGAGGGGTACCCGCTGCGCCTCGCCCTGGCCATCGGCGGCCTGCTCTCCGACACGGCGGCCCGCGAGCGCCTCGCCGTCGTGGGCCAGGACCGCGCCCGCGCCTTCAGCTGGCGCGACGCCGCCGAGAAGGTGTGGCAGCTGCACGCCGACCTGTAGCCCGCGGCGCCGGACCCCGCACGCCGGGTCCGGAGGACGAGAACCTAGGGCACGGCGTCCCGCCCGGCAACCCGCACAAGTGCCGACGTGCACGTCCCGGGCGCGGCGTGCATGCGCTCCGGATCCCCGTGCTCGTGCGGATGCGCCGGCCCGCGCCTGTTCGCCGGGCCGGCCCCCCAGTAGTGGGTCGATGCGCCGGCGCGAGCCCCACGGGAAGCTCGTCCGGGCCCGCTCGGGCCCGCCTACAGGGGGAGCACGACTCGATGAAGAGAAGAAGCACGACGCTGGCCGCCATGACGGCCGCCGTCGCGATGACCGTGATGGGGCTGGTGTCCGCCGCACCGGCGAGCGCCGCGCAGGGCGCGATGATCGTCCCGGCGACCGGCAGCGTCACGGGGTACTACGGGGGCTACTGCGGAGGCGTGTACGACGCCCCGCCCGCGCACTCCGGGATCGACATCGCCGCCAGCGGGGGCCCGATCCTCGCTGCGGCGTCCGGCACGATCACGTTCGCCGGCACCAACGGCGGCTCGTACGGCAACTGGATCCGCATCGGCCACGCCGCCGGGTACCAGACCGTCTACGCGCACCTGGCGAGCATCGGCGTCCGGAACGGCCAGACGGTGCAGAAGGGCCAGCAGATCGGCGTCATGGGCAACACGGGCGGCAGCTCGGGGACCCACCTGCACTTCGAGGTCCTGAAGGGCGGCGCGCAGCAGACCGGCCTCAACGGGTACTTCTCGTGCGGCAAGGCCGTCACCCGCGGCGCGGCCATCGGCTACGACTTCCCGGACCTCGGATCCGACGCCACCGCGGCGCTGCGCATCGGGTCGCTGAGCCCCGACGGCACGCTCTCCGTCAAGGAGAACGCCGTCAACGCCGGCTGGTCCGTGATCGCGACGCGCGTCGCGTCGTTCGACCTGTCGGGCGACCGCATCGGCATCGTCGACTTCGACGGGAAGGCGTCGGTCAAGCAGGGGCCGACCAACGCCGGCTGGCAGGTCATGGTCGACTCCGGCGCGAAGGAGATCGTCCTCGACGGCTCCCGCATCGGCGTCGTCGACTCGGTGAACCGCTTCAGCGTCAAGGAGGGCCCCCTGAACGCCGGGTGGGACGTCGTGGCGACGAGCGTCGCCCAGGCGGAGCTGAGCGGGACGCGCATCGCGGTCCGCGAGACGACCGGCCGGATCCAGGTCAAGGAGGGCGCGACGAACGCCGGATGGGCCCACGTGGCGGACGGCATCGACGTGGCGATCTCGGGCGACCGCATCGGCATCGTCGACGCGCAGGGCCGCGCCGCGGTCAAGCAGGGCGCGATCAACGCCGGCTGGGACCAGCAGACCACCGACGCGACCGACATCGAGCTCGGCGGCACCCGCATCGGCGTCGTCTCCAAGGGCATGCTGAGCGTCAAGGACGGCGCGCTCAACGCCGGATGGAGCGTCGTCGCCGGCCCGAACACGACGCAGTTCCTGCTCACCGGCGACCTCGTCGGGGTCGTGGCCGGCGGCAACGCCGACATGAAGCAGGGCGCGCTGAACGCCGGATGGCAGCGCCTCATGGACGGGTCGACCCGGGTCGACGTCAGCTCCTGATCCGGGACCGCTGACGCGGAGGCCGGTCGCCCCTCGGGGTGGCCGGCCTCCGTCGTGCGGGGACGCGCGCGGCGACGACGCCCGCGGCGCGCGGATCAGCCCGCGGAGCCCTGGGCGAACTGCTGCTGGACGGCCTGGTGGATCGCCGCGAAGTCGGGCTTCTGCGAGTCGAACCGCGGCGGCACGATCTCGAGGTCGTCGATCGGCTGGTCCTTCGTCTTCAGCGCGAGCTGGGTGAAGGCTCCGAGCGCGCCGCGCGGCACGTCGGTCTTCACGACCTGCGTGCCGGCCTGCGCGATGGCGTCGAACTTGGTGAGCACGTTCGCCGGGTCGAACTGCCGCACCACGGCCTGCTGCACCTCGCGCTGGCGCGCCATGCGGTCGTAGTCGCTGGCCTGGTAGCGGGAGCGGGCGTACCAGAGGGCGTGGTAGCCGTCGAGCTTCTGCTCGCCCGGCTCGATCCACTCGGGGATGGGCACGGGACGGAACTTGTCGTCGTGGCCCGACCCCATGCCGATGCGGCGCTTCACGTCGACGTCGATCCCGCCGAGCGCGTCCACCATGTCGGAGAAGCCCTGCATGTCGATGAGCACGTAGTACTGGATCGTGAGCCCGGTCACGCCCTGGACGGCCTCGCGCATCGCCTCGATGCCGGGCAGGCTGCCCTTCGCCTTCGCGTCGGGGTAGAGGTCCTGCTTGTAGACCTCCACCTCCGTGTAGATGGAGTTGAGCATGCAGGCGTCCACGTCGCAGTGCGTGTAGCCCTTCGGGTAGCGGGCCTTCAGCGGCGACCCGTCGGAGAACGGCACGTCCTCCATGTCGCGCGGGAGGCCGATCATGGTGGCGCGGCCCGTGGCGGCGTCGATGCTGACCACCGTGATGCTGTCGGGCCGGAGACCCGCCCGGTCGCTGCCCGCGTCGCCGCCGAGCAGCATGATGTTGTACCGGCCGTCGACGGGGGCCTCGCCCGCGTAGTCGCCGAAGATCCCGCCGAGGGCCCCGCGGCCGACGCCGACGATGTAGGCCGCGTACCCGGCGGATCCGGCGGTGCCCACCATCAGCAGCACGGAGAGCGCCGCGATGATCGGCCGGGCGCGCGGCGCGACGCGGATGATGCGCGCGAGCCGGAGCGTGTCGAGGGCGAGCGCGAGCCAGAGCACCGCGTAGGCCGCGAGGAGCACCTGCAGCGTGAGGAGCAGCCACTCCTCGGACACCAGCTGGATCAGCGCCCCGCGGGCGAAGAGGGCGAGCCCCGCGGTGACGATGCCGAGGGCCCAGACGACGAGGGTCGAGGCGAGCCCGACCCGGCCGAGGCGGCGGTTCCCCGCGAGCACCTGGGCGGATCCGGGGATGAGCACGTTCAGCACGACGAGCCACCAGGCCCGCGTGGTCATGATGCGCGGCGACCCGCTGTCCGGGTGCCGGATGGGCTGGGTGAGGCTCACGTGCGCCGCTGGACCTTCTGCTGCAGCGCGGCGTCCTTCTGCTCCACGAGCTCCGCGAGCTCGACGCGGTGGCGCTCGAGCGCGTCGGCGATGCGCGCGTCGGCGGTGGAGAGGATGCGGGCGGCGAGCAGCCCGGCGTTCTCGGCGCCGCCGATGGACACGGTGGCGACGGGCACGCCGGCGGGCATCTGCACGATGGAGAGCAGGGAGTCCATGCCGTCGAGCGTCTTCAGCGGCACGGGCACGCCGATCACGGGCAGGGTCGTGACGGAGGCGAGCATGCCGGGCAGGTGGGCGGCGCCGCCCGCACCGGCGACGATGACGCGGATGCCCCGCTCGCGCGCGGTCTGGCCGTAGGCGATCATCCGCTCGGGCGTGCGGTGGGCGGACAGCACCTGGACCTCGTGGGCGATGTCGAGCGCGTGGAGGGCGGCGGACGCCTTCTCCATCACGTTCCAGTCGGAGTCGGAGCCCATGACGAGGCCGACGAGGGGGGAGGTGTCGGGATTCACGGGCTCCATGCTAGGCGCGGGATCCTGGGTGGCCCGCCGCGCCACGCAGCCGCGCGCGACCCGGATGCCGCGCGCACCCGCGCCCCCGCGCGCTCGGGCCGAGCGCCCCCGTCAGCCGCGGAAGAACGCCGCCGCGGCGCGGGCCCGGTACGCGACCTCGTCGAGGTCGTCGCCCACCACCGTGACGTGCCCGACCTTGCGGCCCGGCCGCGCGTCCTTGCCGTAGAAGTGGAAGCGCGCCTCGGGCTGGTCGGCGAGGGCCTGCGGGTAGCGGTCGGCGATGGTGCCCGTCTCCGGGCCGCCGAGCACGTTGATCATGACGGACCACGGCGCGAGCGGCCGGGCGGATCCGAGCGGCAGGTCGAGCACGGCCCGCAGGTGCTGCTCGAACTGGCCCGTGACCGCGCCGTCCATCGACCAGTGGCCCGTGTTGTGCGGACGCATCGCGAGCTCGTTCACGAGGAGGCGTCCGTCGACCGTCTCGAAGAGCTCGACCGCGAGCACGCCCGTGACGCCGAGCCCCTCGGCGATCCCCCGCGCCATGGTCTCGGCCGCCTCGCGCAGGCGCGGGGTGGCACCGTGGGCGGGGGCGATGACCTCGGCGCAGACGCCGTCGCGCTGGATGGACTCCACGACCGGCCACGCGACGATGTCGCCCGAGGGGCGGCGCGCGACCGACTGCGCGAGCTCGCGCGCGTAGTCGACGAGCTCCTCGGCGAGCAGGGCGTCGCCCGCGCCGAGCGCGGCGAACCAGTCGTCGGCCTCGTCGGCGGCGCGCACGACGCGCACGCCCTTGCCGTCGTATCCGCCGCGCGGCGTCTTCACGACGGCGACGCCGCCGTTGTCGGCGAGGAAGGCGGCGAGCGCGTCCCGGTCGGCGACGCGCGCCCACACCGGCACGGGCACGCCGAGATGCTCGAGGCGCTCGCGCATCAGCAGCTTGTCCTGGGCGACGAGCAGGGCGTCCGGGCCGGGATGCACCGCGACGCCCTCCGCGACGAGCGCGCGCAGCACGTGCTGCGGGACGTGCTCGTGGTCGAAGGTGATCACGTCGACGTCACGGGCGAAGGCGCGGACCGCGTCGATGTCGCGGTAGTCCCCGACCGCGGTGGCGGCGAGCCCGGCGGACATGCCGTCCGCCTCGGCGAGCACGCGGATCCCGATGCCGAGCTCCACGGCGGGCGCGATCATCATGCGGGCGAGCTGCCCGCCCCCGACGACTCCGACGGTGGGCGTCATGGTGTCCTCTTCCTCCAGGTGGGTGGGCGCGGCGCCAGGCCGCGTCACGGCGGTGGGCGCGCGGCGCGGCGTCGCCGGCCGTCACGCCACCGCACATCCTCCCGCATCCGGGACGGGCGCGCACCGCTGCCGGAACCCGGCCGCTCGCGCCTCGGCTCAGCCGCGCTGCCAGGGCGCGGTGTCGTCGCCCCACGGCGCCCGGCCGTCGTCCGCCTGCCGCCACGACGGATCCCCGGGGCGCCCGCGTCGCGACTCCTCCTGCCGGCGCCGCTCGGCCACCATGTTCGCGTTCTCCTCCATGAGGTCCTGCAGCGCCTGCACCACGAGGTGCGCCGACGGCACGTCGCGGAGCACGACGGGCGACTCGAGGCCCGCGTTGATGGTGACGTGGCCGCTGCGGTGCAGGTGCTGCAGCGGCCCGCGGCGCAGGGTCACGTCGTAGCCGCGCGAGTGGAGCAGCTCCTGGCGGGTGCGTACGAAGAACCCGTGCGAGATGATCAGGCGCCGGGTCGTCACCGTGTACCGGCGGTTGAGCCACACGAGCACGGGCAGCAGCGTGACGAACACCGCGACGCCCGCGAGCGCGACGAGCAGCAGGGCGTTCTCCCACGGCTCCGGGAACCAGCCGCCGAAGTAGCCGCCGGTGAGGCAGATCGCGATCAGCAGCAGCACGGGGAGGGTGAGCGCCCGGCCGTGCGGCCGCAGGCGCACGAGGACGCGCTCGGGATCGGCGGCCACGATCTGCTGCGGCGGGGCGGCGGGCGCCGCGACGGGACGGCCGAGGCGCGGATCCACGTCGTGGACGCCCGTGAGCCGGCCGGCCTCCTCGTCGGCCCGGCGCTCGCGCTCCGCCCTCTCGGCCTTGCGCCTGGCCCGGCGTCCGCCGCGGACGGGCAGCGCCCTGCCGCCCTCGCCGGGTGCGTACCGCTGCGTGTCACCCGTGTGCGCCATGCCTCATTGATACCGCAGATGCGTCACGTCCCCGGCGGCGACAGACGTCGCGGCCGGATCCCCGGCCGACTCCACGGTGAGCCGCCCCCGGTCGTCGACCCCGGTCGCCCGCCCGAGCAGCTCGCCCCCGCCCGGCAGCTCGACGCGCACGTCGCGGCCGACGGTGGCGCACGTGCGCCGGAGCTCGTCGAGGAGGCCGGCGGCGCGCGCGTCCCCGTCCGCCTCATCCCACGCCCGGCGGCGCGCGGCGAAGGCCGCGAGGTAGGCCGCGAGGATCGCGTCGACGTCCGGATCCCGGAGGCCCGCGATCCGCAGCGACGTGGAGGTGGCGGTGGGCAGCTCGGACTCCTCGAGCGTGAGGTTGAGGCCGGTCCCCAGCGCGTAGCGCCCGGGCGACACGAGCTCGCCGAGGATCCCGGAGACCTTCCGTCCGTCCACGTGCACGTCGTTCGGCCACTTCAGGGTGACCTCGGCGGGCGCCGGCACGACGCCGCGGAGCGTCTCGACGAGCGCGAGCCCGGCGACGAGCGGCAGCCAGCCGGGATCGAGGTCGACGCGCGACGGCGCGCACAGGACGCTGACGGCCAGCGTCCGACCGGCCGGCGCGACCCACTCGCGGCCGCGTCGTCCGCGGCCCGCGGTCTGGTCGAGCGTGAGGACGACGGATCCGTCCGGCCACGAAGCCGGGTCGGCCGCGGCCCGCCCGATGAGCTCGTCGTTGGTGGATCCCGCCGTGTCGAGGGCGACGAGGCGCGGGGCGGCGAGGCGGCTGAGCGGCAGGTCCATGCCGCCACCGTAGCGATCCGCGGCAGGAGGACACCGCACCCGCCAGGCCCGACCTTCTGTGGACTCCCCACAACGGCCACGCGCGTGCCCGCCGGTACAGTGAGGCGGGTGACTGCACACGAAGACGAGGACGCCGGCGCCCCGGACATGTACACGACCGCCGGCAAGCTCGCCGACCTGAAGGAGCGGTACCACGAGGCCGTCACCGCGAGCGGCGAGGCCGCCATCGAGAAGCAGCACGCGCGCGGCAAGATGACCGCCCGCGAGCGCATCGACCAGCTGCTCGACCACGGGTCCTTCGTCGAGCTCGACGAGTTCGTGCGCCACCGCACGCACGCCTTCGGCATGGACGCCAAGCGGCCCTACGGCGACTCCGTCGTCACCGGGACGGGCACCGTCAACGGCCGGCAGGTCGCCGTGTACTCGCAGGACTTCACGATCTTCGGCGGGTCCCTCGGCGAGGTCGCGGGCGAGAAGATCATCAAGGTCATGGAGCTCGCCATCAAGACGGGCGTGCCCATCATCGGCATCCTCGACTCGGGCGGCGCGCGCATCCAGGAGGGCGTGGTCGCGCTCGGCAAGTACGGCGAGATCTTCCGCCTGAACACCCGCGCGTCCGGCGTGATCCCGCAGATCTCGCTCATCATGGGTCCGGCCGCCGGCGGCGCCGTGTACTCCCCCGCGCTCACCGACTTCGTGATCATGGTCGACAAGACCAGCCACATGTTCGTCACCGGCCCCGACGTGATCAAGACCGTCACGGGCGAGGAGGTCGGCTTCGAGGAGCTCGGCGGCGCCCTCACGCACAACCGGGTCTCGGGCGTCTCGCACTACCTCGCGAGCGACGAGGACGACGCCCTCGACTACGCGCGCACGCTCCTCGGCTTCCTGCCCGACAACAACCTGGCGGAGCTGCCGGAGTTCCCGCGCACGGCCGACCTCGAGACCACGGCGCAGGACCTCAAGCTCGACACGATCATCCCGGACAGCCCGAACCAGCCGTACGACATGAAGACGATCATCGAGCTCATCGTCGACGACGGCGAGTTCCTGGAGACGCAGCCGCTGTTCGCGCCGAACATCATCGTCGGCTTCGCCCGCGTCGAGGGCCGCTCGGTCGGCATCGTCGCCAACCAGCCGAACGCCATGGCCGGCACCTTGAACATCGAGGCCGGCGAGAAGGCCAGCCGGTTCGTGCGGTTCTGCGACGCGTTCTCCATCCCGATCCTCACGCTCGTCGACGTGCCCGGCTACCTGCCCGGCACCGACCAGGAGTGGACGGGCGTCATCCGCCGCGGCGCGAAGCTGCTCTACGCGTACGCCGAGGCGACCGTGCCGCTCGTCACCGTCATCACGCGGAAGGCCTACGGCGGCGCCTACATCGTCATGGGCTCGAAGCAGCTCGGCGCCGACATCAACCTCGCGTGGCCGACGGCCGAGATCGCGGTGATGGGCGGCCAGGGCGCCGTCAACATCCTCTACCGCGGCGAGATCAAGCGCGCCGAGGCGGCCGGCGAGGACGTCGCCGCCGTGCGCACGCGGCTCGCCAACGAGTACACCTACAACGTCGCGAGCCCGTTCCTCGCGGCCGAGCGCGGCGAGCTCGACAACGTGATCCAGCCGGCCGCCACGCGCGCCTCGGTCATCAAGGCGCTCCGGGCGCTGCGCACCAAGCGCGCCAGCCTGCCGCCCAAGAAGCACGGGAACATCCCGCTGTGAGCGACGCGCGCGGGACGACCGGCGCGGGATCGTCGTCGGACGCTCCGGTGGGCCCGGGCATCCGCGTCCTCGGCGGCTCGCCCACCCCGGAGGAGCTCGCGGCCGCCACCGCGGTGGTGGCCGCGCTCGCGGCCCAGCCGGCCGCGGAGCAGCCGATCCGGCGCGCGCCCGACGCCTGGCAGCGGTCGCAGCGCGCGGTGCGCGGCGGGCTCGTCCCCGGCCCCGGCCGCTGGCGCGGCTTCAGCGGCTGACCCGGCCATCCGCGGTCGCACGACCGCGCATCGCGTGTCCTCCCAAATGACGACTTGGCCCGCCCCTCCCGCTCCGTGAGACTCATCGTGCTGGGGGGCCCGGATCTCGGGTCGCGCAACACGGCGTCGTCCTTCTGTGGTGAGCAGACGACGCCGGGGGGCGGATCATCCCGGTGCTCGGGTCATCGGGATGACCGGAGGGGCGTGGAGGCGTCCGGCGCGACGCCGGCCTCCGCGCCCCTCAGCACTCCGCCCGCCCATGCGGCGTCGCGCCGGATCAGGTGCGCGGGCGCGGGATCTCGAGCCACAGGTCGACCTCGTCGTCGAGGTCCTCGCTGCCGAGCAGGCTCGCGCTGCCGTCCCCGGCGACGCTGAGGCCGACGACCGTGACCGCGGTGTCGGATCCCTCCGGCACCGTGCGCGCGATGAGCTTGTCCGTCCGCGTGTCCCGGACAGCCTCCGCGAGCCGGTCGAGGACGATGTCGCGCGTGGCGTCGTCGAGGTCGTCGATGCCGCCCTCGTCGAGCAGCGTGACGACCGTCCCGCGGCGTCGCGCCAGCATGACCTGCTCGCGCACGGCGTCGTTCAGCAGCGTGCGGCCGCGGATCTCGTCGCGGATCGCGCCCTCCAGGTAGAGGCACTCCTGACGCTCCTCGGGCGACAGGTCGCCCGCGGTCTCGACGATGCGGCGGAGCATGGGCACGGCCATGCGGCTCGTCTGCCGGAGCCGGAACTGCCGCTCGTAGAGGTGCGCCTCCTGCGCGGCCTGCCAGTCGGCGGCCTCGCGCTCGGCGCGGTGGAACTGCCGCGCGTCGCGGGCGGCCTTCGACAGGGCGTGCGCGAGGACGTGCGACACGGCCACCCAGAGCGCGCTGCCGGTGACCCCGTAGTCGACGAGCCCGCCGGGCCCCGCCCACAGGACCGTCTGGATCGCGAGGACCAGCACCCCCGCCCAGGCGAAGCCCTGGCGGCGGCGGGCCGACGTGATGGTCATGAGGGTGCCCACCGCGGCGATGTGCCACGTGGAGAAGGGCGGCGTCGCGCCCGCGGTCAGCTGGCTCGTCACGAGGATCGGCATGACGATGGCGACGGCGAGGTTGAACGCCGCGAGCCACGCCGGCATGACCGTGGGGCTCCGCGGCCAGAGGCTCATTCCCGTCGCGACGACGTACAGGGCGATCGCGAGCACGGTGACGGCCGGATCCGCGGGGGCCGCGATCGCGACCAGCCCGAGCACGACGTGGTACGCGGAGAACAGCGCCGCGAGGCCCAGGATGATGGAGCGGGGGACGACGATCATCGCGGGCCGCCGACGGCCTCGGGCGCGGGCCAGCGGATCCGGACGGCCGTGCCCTCCCCCGGCGCCGAGTCGATCGTGACGACGCCGCCGGCCTGCGCCACGCGCTCCTTGATGGAGACACGCAGCCCGAGGCGCTCCGTGGGGATGCGCCGCTGGTCGAAGCCCGCCCCGTCGTCGACGACGTCGATCGCCACGCCCTCCTCGCCGTGGCCCGCGATGACGAGCCGGCGCGTGACGGACTCCGCCGACGTGCCCGCGTGCTGGAGGCTGTTCATCATCGCCTGCACGGCCGCCGAGTAGATGGCCTCCGCGGTGGCGACGGGCACGGTGCGCGTGCCGAGGTCGCGCGTCTCCAGCACGAAGGGCGCGGACAGGGCGGACGCGGCGTCGACGATGCGCTTCGCCACGGCGCGCAGCGGCACCGCCGCGTCCTCGTCGGTCCCCTGCTCGGCGGCTGCGAGGTGGCCCATCGCGTTGGCGGCCATCACGGCGGCGAGCTCGCGCCCGGCCGGATCCGCGGTGCGCGCCGCCGAGAGCAGGGTCGTGAGGACGCTGTCGTGCACGATCGCGTCGACCTGCACGCGCTCGACCTCCGTCGCGTGCTGCCGGACGGCGTGCGAGTAGCGGGTGAGGGCCGTGCCCTGCGCCCAGTCGACGCCGAGCGCCGCCTGCCGGAGCACGGTCACGAGCATGAGGACCGACCCGCCGAGGATGATCGAGTACAGGGCCTGCAGGAACGAGTCCATGGGCGTGACGCCCCCGTGGCGCACCACCACCTCGAGGACGCTGAGGAGGAGCGGCACGGCGACCGTGTAGATCACCGCGACCCACAGGCGGAACGCCATCGCGGCGCACGTCGTCGCCACCGTGAGCTCCTGGTACAGGAACGGCTGCGGGACGGACGCGGAGGCGGCCGTCTCGATGCTGAGGGGCCACGTCACGAGGCCCGCCACGAACACGACGGCCACCGTCGCGTGCGCGGGCACCACGCCGCGGCGGATGACGCCCGCGACGCATGTCCAGACGAGGCCGCCGAAGAACAGGGCGAGGAAGGACGCGCTCCACACGGGGTGCATGCCGTCCAGCTGCTCGAGGATCACCTGCACGGACTGCAGCGCGAAGAGGAGGCCGAAGGCGCCGGCGCCGCGGCCGAGGATGGTCTCGATGCGGGCGAGGCTGATGGGGTTGTCGGGCGTGCGCGGCGGCTCGCCGGGGCGGGCGCGCGTCACGGGTGCCGCATTCAGCGGCGCGCTGGCCGGTGGGCTAGCGGGCATCGCCGCCGTCCTGGTCCAGCCCCGGGAGGATCCCGTCCTCCACGGCGCGGCGCAGGAGGTCGACCTTGGTGGGGGCCGGGCGCCCCACCTCGACGTACTTCACGCGGATCCGGTCGAGGTACTCGCGCGCCGTGCTGTTCGCGATGCCGAGCTGCTGCGCCACGAGCTTGAGCGGGAGGCCGGAGGCGTAGAGGTGCAGCACGTCGCGCTCGCGGCGACCGAGCTGGGCCTTCGCGAAGTCGCGGTCCGCGTCGATCGCGGTGGCCCACTCGAGGTTGTTGAGCACTTCCCCGCGGGCGACCGTGGCGACGGCGGCCATGACGGTCTGCGTGGCGGAGGACTTCGGGATCACGCCCGCGGCGCCGGCGGCGAGCGCCTCGCGCACGCTCGCGACGCGGTCGGCGATGCTGTGCACGAGGACGGCGGCGCCCGTGCCCTGGGCGGCCTTCACGTTGTCGGTGACCGACGAGCCGTCGCCGAGGGAGAGGTCGAGGACGACCACGTCGCACTCGCGGCCGACGAGGCCCGCGACGAGCTCACGGGCGTCCGCGGCGGCGAGGATGAACTCGTATCCCGCGTCGAGGCAGGCTGCCTTGAGGCCGAGGCGCACCGACTCGTGGTCGTCGACGACGGCGACGCGGACGGGAGGCCGGGCCTCGGAAGCGGGAGCGGATCCCTGCGTGGTCTCGGTCATGCGGATCCCCCTCGTCACGTGCCCGCCGGCGTGCGCCCGCGGTCCCCTCGCCCACTGTAACGCGCGTCACGACGGCCGCCGGGCGCAGGGCGACCGCCTCGGGCGCCCCGCCCCACCCGGTCCGTCGGCGTCAGGAGGCGGCGGGGACCAGCACGGCGACGCTCTCGACGTGGTGCGTGTGCGGGAAGAGGTCGAAGGAGCGCACCGACCGCAGCTCGTAGCCGCCCTCGGCGAAGAGCGCGACGTCGCGGGCGAGCGCGACGGGGTCGCACGCCACGTACACGATCTGCGCGGGATGCAGGTCGACGAGCGCGTCCACCACGGGCTTCTTCGCGCCCGCGCGCGGCGGGTCGAGCACGACGGTCGCGCCCTGGAGGCGGCGGCGCTCGGCCGGGCTCGCCTCGCGGGCCAGCTTCTGCAGGTAGCGGTCGACGCGCGCGGTGAGCGACGCGGCGCCCACCCACTCCGCGAGGTTGTCGCCCGCGAACTCGGTGGCGACCTCGTCGCTCTCGACGCTCGTGATCCGGACGGTGTCGCCGAAGCGGTCGCCGACCGCGGCGGCCAGCAGCCCGACCCCGCCGTAGAGGTCGAGGTTCGCGGCGCGCGGGTCGAACAGGGCCTCGTCGATGGAGGACTGGACGGCGTCGTACAGCGTCTCGGCCGCCCGGCGGTGCACCTGCCAGAAGCCGCCGGCCTCGAGCTTGAACTCGCGGTCGCGCACGCGCTCGGTGATGGTGTCGCGGCGCTGCGGCTTCCCGTCGATGAGCAGCATGCGGACGTGCCCCTCGGCGGGCGCGACGAGGTCGATGCCCTCGACGCCGGGGAAGCGCTGGCCGAAGGGCGCCGCGCCGTTCACGCCCTCGGTCGCGAGCGGGAGGGACTGCACGGGGATGACGCGGTGCGAGCGCGAGGCGTACGGACCGACGCGGCCGTCGTCGTCCACGTGCAGGCTGACGCGCGTGCGCCAGCCGAGGCCGCCCGCCTCGTCGTCGCCGGGCAGCGCCTGGACCTCGACCTCGCGGTCCACGCGCGCCATGCGGGAGAGGGAGTCGACGACGACCTGGCGCTTCAGCTCGCGCTGATGGGCGAGGTCGATGTGGCCGAGCTCGGCGCCGCCGACCCGGTCCTCGGGGGCGCGGTCGACGGAGGCCTCGGCCCACACGTGCGGGCGACGGTGCGGGGAGGCGTCGAGCACCTCGACGGTGTCGGCACGCCAGAAGGACTTCTTCGAGTCCTCCGTGATGCGCGCGCGCACCCGCTCGCCCGGGATCGCGTCCGAGACGAAGACCACCCGGCCGTCGTGCCTGGCGACGGAGACTCCCCCGTGCGCGATGTTGGTCACGTCCACCTCGACCTCGCGGCCCACCTGCTCACCCATGCCGCAACCCTGACACACCGGGAGGCGGCACGATCACACGAGCGACAGCCGACCGCAACCCTGACACACCGGGAGGCGGCCCCGGGACGCGCGGGCGCCCGGACGCCCGTGCCAGCATGTCGGCGTGAACACCCGCCTCGTCCTCGCCTCCACGTCCCCCGCCCGCCTGGCCCTGCTGCGATCGGCGGGCATCGAGCCCGTCGTCCTGCCGTCCGCGGTCGACGAGCCCGCCGCCGTCGCCGCCGCGGAGGCGGATCGCGGGCCGCTCGGCCCCGAGGAGATGGTGCAGCTGCTCGCGCGCGCCAAGGCCGAGGCCGTCGTCGGCCAGCTCGTCGCGGGCGAGCCCCTCACCGGCCTCGTGCTCGGCGGCGACTCCGCCTTCGAGATCGACGGCGTCGTCCACGGCAAGCCCCACACGCCGGAGCGCGCCACCGCGCGCTGGCGGGCGCAGCGCGGCCGGGAGGGCCGCCTCCACTCCGGGCACTGGCTGATCGAGGTCGTCGACGGCCGCGTCCTCCGCGGCATCGGCCGCGCCGCCGTCGCCGACGTGCGGTTCCGCGCCGACATCGACGACGACGAGATCGACGCCTACGTGGCCACCGGCGAGCCGCTGCTGGTCGCCGGCTCCTTCACCATCGACAGCCTGGGCGCGGCGTTCATCGAGCGGATCCAGGGCGACCCGAGCACGGTCGTCGGCCTGTCCCTCCCGACCCTGCGGGGGCTCGTGCGCGAGCTCGGCGTCGCGTGGCCGGACATCTGGAACCGCCAGGGAGCCGTCGAGGCGCGCCTGCTCTGAACCGGACCGCGGGCGCCGTCCTCAGCCCAGGCCGAGGACCTCGATGCGGTCGGCGAGGTACGCCGCCAGCGGCCTGGTCTCGTGCGCGTTCGGCCCCCACTGCACGCGCAGCTCGCGCCCCCGGAGCGACAGCGGGCCGGATCCGCGCGCGAGCGACCCCGCGTCGAGCGCGATGGGCTCCCAGTCGTAGTCGACCGCGTCGCCCTCCTCGAACGCGCGGACCGCTTGGCGCCTGGCCTCCTTGCGCGCCTCGACGCCCGAGTCGAGGCCCTGCGACCGCGTCGGCTCGACCGCGCGGGTGATGCTGCCGGTGCGGCGGAGGGATCCGTCGGCCGAGAGGAGCAGCACGCCGAGCCGCCACGCGCGCCCCACCGGGACCATCGCCGGCTGTCGCTTGATGGGGCCGAACGAGCGCTTGGCGCGCACCTCGGCGAGCGCCTCGTCCGGGGAGCGTCGCGCCTGCAGCTCCGCCACCGTGGCGCGCAGGAGCTCCGCCAGGTCGGCCTCGGCGGCGCGCGCGTCCTCGTCGTCGCCGGAGCCGGATGCCGTCATGCGTCGATCATGCCAGGGCCGGCATCGCGTCGGCCCTTTGTCGACGTCCGCACCCCGTCGGCCCGCATGTCTGTGGCGACCCTCCGGATCCGGACCCGGCCCAGACCCTAGGCTGGGGTCCCATGACGCGTGTGAACAAGGTCCTGATCGCCAACCGAGGCGAGATCGCCGTCCGCATCATCCGGGCGGCGAGGGACGCGGGCATCGGCTCCGTCGCCGTCTACGCCGACCAGGACCGCGACGCCCTGCACGTCACGCTCGCCGACGAGGCGTACGCGCTCGACGGCCAGACGAGCGCGGACACCTACCTCGTCATCGCGAAGCTCCTCTCCGTCGCCCGCCGCTCCGGCGCCGATGCGGTGCACCCCGGCTACGGCTTCCTCGCCGAGAACGCCGACTTCGCGCAGCAGGTCATCGACGCGGGGCTCATCTGGATCGGCCCGTCCCCGAGCGCCATCGAGCAGCTCGGCGACAAGGTCACCGCGCGCCACGTGGCCGAGCGCGTGGGCGCCCCGCTCGCGCCCGGCACCCTGAACCCGGTCTCCGGCGCCGCCGAGGTCCTCGACTTCGTCGACGTGCACGGCCTCCCGGTCGCCATCAAGGCGGCGTTCGGCGGCGGCGGCCGCGGCCTCAAGGTCGCCCGCACCCGCGAGGAGGTGCCGGAGCTGTTCGAGTCCGCCACCCGCGAGGCCGTCGCGGCGTTCGGCCGCGGCGAGTGCTTCGTCGAGAAGTACCTCGACCGCCCCCGCCACGTCGAGACCCAGTGCCTCGCCGACAGCGCCGGCAACGTCGTCGTCATCTCCACGCGCGACTGCTCGCTCCAGCGCCGCCACCAGAAGCTCGTCGAGGAGGCGCCCGCGCCGTTCCTCTCCGAGGAGCAGAACGGGCAGCTCTACGCGGCGTCGAAGGCGATCCTCCGCGAGGTCGGCTACGTCGGCGCCGGCACGTGCGAGTTCCTCGTCGCGCAGGACGGCACGATCTCCTTCCTCGAGGTCAACACCCGCCTGCAGGTGGAGCACTGCGTCTCCGAGGAGGTCACGGGGATCGACCTCGTGCGCGAGCAGTTCCGCATCGCCGCGGGCGGCCTCATCGACTACGACGACCCGGCGCCGCGCGGCCACTCGTTCGAGTTCCGCATCAACGGCGAGGACCCGGGCCGCGGCTTCTTCCCCGCGCCCGGCCCCGTGCACGTGTTCCAGGCGCCCGGCGGCCCCGGCGTGCGCGTCGACTCCGGCGTCCGCGCCGGCGACGTGGTCTCCGGCGCCTTCGACTCGCTGCTCGCAAAGCTCGTGGTCACCGGATCCAGCCGCGAGGACGCCCTCGCGCGCTCGCGTCGCGCGCTCGACGAGTTCGAGGTGCAGGGGCTCCCGACCGTGCTCCCCTTCCACCGCGCGATCGTCCGCGACCCCGCCTTCGCCCCGGCGGACGGCGCACCCTTCTCCGTCTTCACGCGCTGGATCGAGACCGAGTTCGACAACGCCATCGAGCCGTGGTCCGGCGTGCTCGAGGACGCCGCCGAAGCGCCCGCGCGGCACACGGTCGTGGTCGAGGTGGGCGGCAAGCGCATCGAGGTGAGCCTCCCCGAGGACCTCGCGCCCGCCACGGGCGGGGCTTCGTCGCGTCGCGGTCCGGCGGCCCCCGCCCGCCGCGCGCGGGCCGGCGCCGTCGACACCTCGGGCGGCGGATCCGTCACCTCGCCCATGCAGGCCACCGTCGTCAAGCTCGCGGTCGAGGAGGGCCAGCAGGTCGTCAAGGGCGACCTCCTCATCGTGCTCGAGGCGATGAAGATGGAGCAGCCGCTCACCGCCCACCGCGACGGCGCCGTCACCGGCCTCGCGGCCGAGGTCGGCCAGACCGTCCCGTCGGGGCACCGCCTGCTCGACATCGTCTGATCCCGCACCACGCGACGACGGCCGGTCCCCGAGGGGGCCGGCCGTCGTCGCGTGCGGGCCGCCTGCGCGGCCCGCGGGTCAGAGGACGATGTGCATCGCGCGCGCCGCGTCCGAGATGCTGCCCGACAGCGAGGGGTAGACCGTGAAGGCGCGGGCCACGTCGTCGACCGTGAGCCGGTGCTCGACCGCGAGCGCCAGCGGGAAGATCAGCTCGCTCGCCTTGGGCGCCACGATGACGCCCCCGATGACCGTGCCAGAGCCCGTGCGCGCGAACAGCTTCACGAAGCCGTCCTTCACGTTCTGCATCTTCGCCCGGGGGTTCGAGGCGAGCGGCAGCTTGTAGATGTCGCCCTGCGCGAGCCCCTCCTCGATCTGCTTCTGCGACCAGCCGACCGTGGCGATCTCCGGCTGCGTGAAGATGTTCGACGTCACGTTGCGGAGCTCCGTGGGGCTGACCGCGTCGCCCATCGCGTGGTAGACCGCGGTGCGGCCCTGCATCGACGCGACGGACGCGAGCGGCAGGAACGTGGTGCAGTCGCCCGCCGCGTACACGCTCGGCACCGAGGTGCGCGCGACGCGGTTGACGCGGATGTGGCCGGAGTCCGTCATCTGCACGCCCGCCTCCTCGAGGCCGATCCCCGCGGTGTTGGGCACGGATCCGACCGCCATGAGGCAGTGGCTGCCCTCGACGACGCGGCCGTCCGAGAGCGTCGCGACGACGCGGTCGCCGTCGCGGACGACCGACTCGGCGCGCGACTTCGACAGCACGGTCATGCCGTTGCGGGTGAAGACGTCCTCGATGACGCGGGCGGCGTCGGCGTCCTCGCCGGGCAGCACCTGGTCGCGGGAGGAGATGAGCGTGACCTTCGCGCCGAGCGCCGTGTAGGCCGAGGCGAACTCCGCGCCCGTGACGCCGGATCCCACGACGATGAGGTGCTCGGGCACGCACTCCATCGTGTAGAGCTGCGTCCAGGTGAGGATCCGCTCCCCGTCGGGCTTCGCGGTCGGGAGGATGCGCGGGCTCGCGCCGGTGGAGATGACGGTCGTGTCCGCGTCGATCTCGTCGAAGTCGGTGCCCGCGCCGCCGCGCCCCGTGGAGACGATGATGCGGTTCGGCCCGTCGAGGCGGCCCTCGCCCTGCACGATGCGGACGCCCGCGCGGATGAGGCTCGACTTCATGTCCTCGGACTGCTGGCGCGCGAGGCGGAGGAGGCGGTCGTTGACGGCCTGGAGGTTGACCGCGACCTCGGGCCGCACGGGACGGCGGCTCTGCTCCCCGCGGGAGAAGAACTGCACGCCGAGGTCGGCGGCCTCCCCGAGCGCGTTGGTGGCCTCCGCGGTCGCGATGAGGGTCTTCGAGGGCACGACGTCGGTCATGACGGCGGAGCCGCCCACGCCGACGCGCTCCACGAGCGTGACCTCGGCGCCGAGCTGGGCCCCGGCGATGGCGGCCTCGTACCCGCCCGGACCTCCGCCGAGGACGGCGATGCGCTGGTTGGCCTCGAACTCGTATCCCATGCGCACATCATCCCGCAGGCCCCGGCCCCGCGCGAACCCGTCGCCCGCGCTGCCGGCGCCGGTCGCGTCGCCGCCGTGGCCGCCCGGGACGCGGGGCCGTGCGCATTTAGGATCGGGACATGACCTACAGCAACCCCCTCGAGTCGCCCGACGCCGACCCCCAGGAGATCGCGCGGCAGGCGGCCCGGCAGATCGCCGAGCTCACGGGCGTCGAGCGCCACGACATCGCCCTCACCCTCGGCAG